>Ga0181612_138186_pt1 | contig 14867 bp, 7 predicted proteins | sample HoacroProtozoa21_FD_119630 | JGI IMG/M metagenome (GOLD analysis project Ga0181612, IMG submission 119630) | Hoatzin crop microbial communities from Cojedes, Venezuel. Combined Assembly of Gp0051906, Gp0051904, Gp0051908 | reverse complement strand
TTGGGTATGAGAGAGTTGGGTATGCCAACACTGTGGCAGCTGGGAACTACCCCGTGGTTGAGGAACAGAAGATAGGGATATATTAGAATGCTACTTTTCAGCTCCATTACACCGTCAGATGGCTCAAAGAGGCTGGCATCACAGCAGAGAATCTGGCTTACAGCTTGTACACATGTGGATGTTACTGAAACGCTTCTCAGCTGTTAGTCAAAGCTACACAATCCCATAATGTCTTCACTTCACTAAGCGCAGACCTAAGCTCTATAACCCCACAGTGCTTTTTCTGGTCATGCTGAACTAGACTTAAATGGTAGCACACTTTCAACTTTTCATGCTGAAGAGAGAACTCCAACAGTACTTGCAATAACAAATTACATTACAAGTACTACTTACTCCCCAAGACAATCTGTGCATTCCTTTTAGGGTACTGGATTTAAAACAAAGACATTGAATTGCTTAAGAACAGTTAGAAAAAGCAAGTAAGCTTCTACCAATTTACATATTGAAATCAGGTTTAAGCATTCCCTTGAACATAAATCTCCAAGTACTTAGGATGACACTGCTCTCCTAAGGCACGAGATTTATTGTTTAAATGACCGCTTTGTTAATTCCTATGGTTCACCTTCTGAAATTCTTGGGAGCTTCAATACTGAGCTCCAAATATACTTAAGGACTCGGACATAGCAAAAATTCAAGGTGATCCACCAGCTAAAGGTGATGGAAAACTGAAGTCAGACTTCAGTGTCAAGATCATTTTCTTATTGAGCTTCCCAGCTCACTCCTGCATTTGTCAGTGAGACAGTAAGAGGTGTGAGAAAAGATCACCAGAGGCACTTCAACAGCCCCTCCTGAGTACCTTTTTCATTTAATCTTTCTTTACACTTTCCTAATAAAGTCACATTTATCTAGAATACACAGAGGATGCTTTCTCATCACATTGCAAAGGACTTAACAAAATATAGCCAAACACCATCATTCCTCTTCTGCAGCTAAAGAAGCAGACGAAGAGGCCCAGTACAGACAGGCAGTGGATGAAACTGGAGAAGGAAGGAACCCACCAAGGGTGATGAAAGACTGGAGCTTAGCTCTGCCACCAGCCTCCCAGGTGACCTCAGGCACACTGCGTCAACTGAGAGTTTGAATGAACGTGGGCAGTAACCGCCATTCACTCTCCTCCTGTTCAGCAATACAGCCTGCTGAGATCAGGTCTGACTCCAAGGACTTCAACCAGCTTCATAACCCCCTTGTGCGACTTCTCAGTAGAGAGGCCAATAGTCTGGGATAAAGGCTTTTGTGTAAGTAACTTTTAAAAGTATTAGCCATCTTAAGTTTAGGCAACCGCATGAGTATGAAGTAGTGTTATGCCGGCAGCCAGGACGAGGTTTCATAGGTCTAAGGAATTAAACCCTCCCCACTCCTCCTTTCTGTCAAGCCCTACCTGAAAGAAAAATTAGTACAAGAACCTGTCTATGAATCAGTCCTTATTACATATTGTCCTTGTGTCTATAAATATAGCACTGCAATATAACTATGTCTTGAAGCCATGGTGCAATGGTTGACCCATACTATGCTTTCCAAATTGCATGACACTGCTAGAAAACCTTCCTAAAACCTTAGCGTTTTTAGCACATGGGCATTTCACTTCCAATTAATTTATTTCTTGTCCTTTGCAGAGAATATCGGCTGACATGGCTTTATTGGCATTGTCCCTCCACTGTAGCATCCCACACCGACACCAGCGACTAACACTGTGTCCAAAAATAGCTGGACTTTGTTAGGAAGCAATCTGAATCAGCAGAATCAGATTCCTTAGAGTTGCAGAAAAAAATCTAGTATTCCAGCAGCCAATTCTGTATGGATCCTGAGATCAAGTAATGAATCATTTTCAGTGCAAAGCACAAGACAAAAAGAACCTCAGCTTTGTCTAAGGTAACCGTTACCCAACTTTACCCGTACTTACAGTTACAAAGAAGTCAGCAATATTCTACAACTGAAACACAGAATCCATCCTGGATCTGAAGCAATCCAACAGTAGTTTCAAAATCATACTTGGTGGAGAGGCACAAGGGACTAGAAATGAAGGGAGAAATTGTGATGTTGGAAATCAGGTGTTAACAGTCAAAAAATAAAGTTTGACATCTGCTCGTGGTCTTTGTCAAGTTAGGCAAGTGGCATTAACGCAAGAGGAATGGATTCAAGAGAGTAAAACTTAGCACTGCAGAAGTCAGCGCCTCCATACACTGGGGTCTCAGATCTTCATCTGTCTGAAACTCTAAGTTCAGTCCTAGACAGAAAGGATCTAGAGAGATCCTAATGAGAAGCCTACTTCCATCAGCTTTGGCAAAACAACTTTATTGTGCTTTTTTTCAATTTTTATTCTTGTTTTCCTCTTCACCTGGCATTTTGCAAGTAGAGTTCCATTCACCATCACAAGAACTGGTGTCATTCACTCAATCATTTGTTCAGTGTCTGAACAGCAGCTTAGCCCACTGGAGATACAGACTGAATTCTTATCCTCCCCTCATGCATCTTTTTTCCCCTCCCTGCGTATTTTGCAGCCCTTTTCTGAAATGCCTTGCCTACCAGCTCAAGTTTGGCTGGTGGACCTTTCCCATGTACTTCTGACCAGAAAGGCAGCTGCAGGGGCTCTATCTCAGATGCCTCCTACTTTCTGTGTCACCACGGCTGGGATGGTGTACCGGGCCTCTCTCCACCAGTGCTAAGATTGAAAACATGAATCAGCACAAGACAGAGAAGCAGCCCTGTCAATCTTCGCTTTCTTTTTTTTCCTCCCTTGTGGTTGTTTTTGCCTTGTTGTGTGATTCTTCAAGTTGTTGTTCTGAGGCTGGGTTGTTGTTTTTTGTTTTTTTTAACTCCAATCTCTCACTTGTTTTCACTGCTTTTCCCCAAAAGAAAGGGCTTACTGTTTTTAAAACCTTGTGAACACCTAATAGAGAATTCTATTTTAGTTTTTCCATTTGTTTTCTTAATGTAGCTTTAATCAAAGATTAAAAAAACTTTTCAGTTAATCCTGTAACAACCTTTACTTTCAAAACGTCAGACATGCCTAGCTATTTGATGTTGTGCAGTAAGACATCCATGCTAACCTCTTTCCTTCTCTGAATTCATTATGTGAGCATAATACGGTCGCATTTTCAAGGAAAGATCTCTTCTGAGATGAAAAGTCAGTGCTCAGCATCTCTTGCAAACGTGTTTGGGCTCAGGCATTCCCAGCTGTCTACTCCTCCCTTCCTCAAGAAACACATCAGCAATGGGGCAATCTCTGATGGCTCTGACACATTGCCCTGCCACTGTTCACACGACTCCCCTTTAATAAAGGTGACCAACTGATACCACAAGAGACATCTGTGCAAAAACAAGATCCACATAAAAAGCAAGATTTCTCCACCCAGAACACCCCAAAAGACAGGCCCTCAAAGCCACTCAGGGATTAATTCTCTGCCATTTATCTGATGCATGCACTTGATTTTCTAACCTTTTTGTCTTGCTGTTAGGGGGAGAAATCTAAGATGTCTTTTGGAGGCCTTTTTATAGTTTTAGCCCTCAACTGGTAAAGTTTGTCTGCCTGGAGCTCAGGAAGGTCCAGCCTCACCCAGGCCACGTACCACCAGCTTTTACATGCCTGCTTCTTGATGGCTAGCTTCAGAATTACCCCTCTTCTCAACAGGTAGCGATTTTTCACGAAATACTACGTTACAACAGCCAAGAGCAGCAGCTGAGAATGGAAAACCATGACCTATTAAGCAGGCCATTTTCTTGACCAACTTAAGAGCAGACTTCAGCAAACCTCACACAATACCTCTTGACTGTGCCCCTACCAGCCACCCCGTAGTGCAGCCCAAGCTGGAAAAGCAGCCACGCCACGGGAATGCTGCAAAATCCAACATGGAAAAGAGAAAAGCCTTAACAAAACCAGCACACATGCTGCACAAGAACAGATCAATAAACAGACCAGACCCTTAAGGCTGTGGAAACCAGGCATGGAAATGCCCACAGTGCAGATTTCACAGCCCCTAGACATGAGCAGCCCCTTCCCATTGCAGGTATGGAAGGCAAATTGTTCCTTTCCTCTTCAGAGGAGGTTTGTGGGGTTTTTTTCAAGTCATATTTAAAGTTTCATCTCCCTTACTCTTCCCTACCTTGAGATACACAGCCTCAGTCTATTCATTGCTTCCCTAGCAGTCAGCTAGGTCTCTGTTCACTTCTGTTTATCCATACTCATTGCAATGGCTCCATCTCTTCCTGAAATATCACATCCCAAAACACATATATATCTCCAGCTACAAGCATAAAATTACATACAATTTCTAAAGCATTTAAAGATTTACAAATGTGGTAGAATTTAAACAGTGCCCAGTGGTTTTCAGCTAAGTTAGATGCCTATCTTCCTTAGAAATTTTAAAAATCCACCTTGCTTCAAAACAAAGCTTCACCATGAAACTATTTAAATATCATATAAACAAGCTCCTCCTCTAATTCAATTCTTTTAGATACTTGACTTTTTAAAATGTATGTAATAATGCATGAGTCAGAAAAATAAGGTGTATATATTCAGTTTGAATTTTGCAGATTTATAAGCAAATCGGTTACTGGGTTTTGGGCAACTGTATCCACATGCATTGCAGCTACCAGTTGATGTGTTATTTAAACATTCTAAAATACAACTCAAATCACACACGTTTGAGGCATAATTCTCATATTTTATCGATATGGATGCCCTTGTTATTTCACTCTTCATTTTACTACAGTTACATCTTAGGAGGTTTATTTTTTCTATGAGATTTTATTCCAAAAGTAGAAGAATCTTGCTTGGTGCCACATGTGTGATGGGCACCATTGACTTGGTGTGCAATATGGTGATTTATTTCATCTTTCACGTACCTCTGCATATCTGTTTTCCACTTCAGATGCTATAAAAGCAAAAGAATCATATTACTTGTGAAAGAATCATAAATATTCATACGCAGAAATTTTTATACATAATACTTTTTAAAGTAATTTTGATATTTCAATCCAAATTTCCCATTATTTTTATGGGAGATACTCCTAATATTTGAATAGATGTCTCAACTAAAAAGCGTAATATAATATGCTTTTGTTCCATGACAAGATATGATGAAGGGGTTACAATTACTTGAGCCCCACTTGTATAGTTTCTAAGGAAACAAGATATCACATCAAATTCTGCTTTGTCAGAGACTGCATATTAAGGACTTTGCTGAAAAGTAGCATCTAAGCAACTCCAAGTATCCTTACTACAGAACTGTAGTTTTTGGATTACGGGCTTCAAGTGTAGTGGGTCACCAAGTAACACTACGAAGCATTCTCCCCCCTCTTTTGTTTTTTGCTTAAAGTGATTTGCTCTGCTGCTTTGAAACTAACCCCTCAGTTCAAGTCAATTAAAAAAAATCAGGGGAAACCTATAATTCGCATACCTGCAGAATGAAAATAATGTCTCCTTTACAAGCACATCCCGCCCTAGTTGTAGTTGGGTAAGCGGATAGAAAAGACACCTTTAGTAAGATGACATGCTTCAAAAAGACTTTTTGACAGTGGAAATATTTGCTTTTCAGTTCTGCCACCTCACCGTGGGTGTGGGATGTGGCCAGGTGAGGAGATGAGGAGGGCTGGCTCACTCACACTGTCACTATTCCCCCGGTCCCCAATGAGGAAATGGTCATGGGACATTCAAACCACGGTCTTGCCAGGGTATGGTGAGCTATACGGTCAAACACCCGAGACAGTTTATGTCTGCCCAGATGTATGCAATATATCCACCTGGACAAACCAATTACTTCAGTGTCAGTGTTCTCACCTATGTCAGAGGAAATTTTTCAGAACAGTAGTCCTTACTTCATACGAATTGTTACAAAACCGGCACCACAGAGACATCTTTGATCTAGAGGATGGCTCCTCTCTCTACCCAATTTGCTCGTCTTTGAGCAACACATCATTACTCAACTTTGAGCAATAACATTTAGACAGACAAATGGAATTGATTTCAGTTCTGGAGACTTTAACCTGGAGGATTTCACAGAAGTTGGCCAGACGTTCCTTTCTCCAACTTCCTGCTGGGATTGACAATTATTAGTGGCTTCACTTTGGACATAAAGAATCCAAGTCTGCTTGGTCTGTGCCACTCAGAGAGGCAAATTCCAGGTATCACACAGCCCTGATCCTGAGGAGCATACAAACACACACCTCAATACAATTTCGACCAAGGCAAATAAGATTTGGGAGCATGTGTCAGACACAGGGGAAAAAAAACCCAAATCAAACCAAAACCAGACCGGGATGAATGTACAGTCCAAGGAGAAGCAGGAACGGGTCTACAAAACAGAACTGTTTCTTCTGCAGAGATGATCTGGAAGCTACCAGCAGCTCATGATATCAGCTAATGAAGTCAGCAGTGTTCAAACAGGGCTGACCCAGGATGTCTTAATTTGTTTTTTTTCAGCCTACCAAGATCATCAAGAACTGCTGCAAAACTCCAGGTTTAGTTACAACAGGCAAGAGGACCTGCCATAGGGCTTTCCCTTGGACAGTCCCAGGCAAGAGAAAGAGGGATATGTGCACGCTTAGTATTTGCTTTTGGTGTGATTACCACTGAACATAACAAACCTAGAAAGCTTTTATGTGGAGCCAGAGTACTGTTAACACCTATGGCAAGTTTTTATATCCCTCTCAAATCCCACACAATCAGAGGGAAGCAAGCTAGTGCAAACCGCTGTCCAGAACATGTACTGCCAAAAGATTAAGTGTCATCTGCATGATCTACAGCTGGCCTTTCACCAGATCCACACATAACCCCCTGGAAAAATCCTCCAGGTGATAGCTCATACTCTCCCTTCTGTTTCCATGCTCCTGAGCATGAAAAATAGCTGCACAGTGCAAGTTACAGCAGGCTGGCAGGGAGTGAAGAGTAAAAAGAAATAAAACTTGCAGAAGCTTTGGTGAAGTACAGGAAAACATAATAGGATCTGGTGATGTTTTCTTAAATCACATGGAGATCTAAGTTGAGATAATTACTATATGAAGTTCCAGGTAGGCATCTTATTGCCTTTTATTAACTTTCCCGTTCACCCAAATTCTGGTTACCAGCTAGGCTTATGCAACCCTTAATCCATCTTTAGTTCTAGAGAAAAGATAAATTACTCTTGCCTAACTCCATCTAAGATTTTACTCTTTATGGAAGGCAGGGAAGAGCAGGTAGAGGTGAGGCTCTGGAAAGAGACTGTATATTTAAAATATTTTATGCAAAAAAGCACTTGATAGATCTACCTAGTCCCCCACCCTCTCTGGTTCTCCACACCACCACCTTTTCAGACAGACTAGTGAAGTATTGCTTAATGCACAGCAAATGTCAAACAAGCAAATGAAACTGTTTGACTCTGGACTGCTTCCCCTCCTGCCCCCAAAAATGAAAGCTGTGCGTTACAAATAGACTGAATGCAGATGGGGAAAGTGATTTGGAAATACATTATTTGTCCTCTTCCAAAGGATCAGTACACTTCAATGTTTTAAAAATATGGCTGGCAACAACAGGATTTGCTGAAAAACAGATTGACTAGCATGACCTACTGAATGCAAGACTTACAGTACTGGTAATATATTAGTTGGGCATCTTGACTAACGGGGATGGCTTCCATTTTGCTCGCAGTGCTATAACAAGGTGTACAAACACATGAAGTTATTGAAACCATTCAAGCATAGAGTGGTCCCAGAGAAGCAATGGCAGAACTCAGGAAAAACCACCATGTTCTGGCAGGCACATGAAAGAGTAGTATTTTACCAAAACCCCATTAGGCTTCCCTATAAGTTTGCTGAATGCCTTTTCCCAGCTCTGCAGACTATCAAGACAATTTCTTGCCAGGAATAAATCCACGTGCACAGAGAAACGGTGAGACTGTTCTAACAGCTCAGCCGTTGCTTGCTTATTCCACTGAGTGAAGCCAGGCTTTCAGACGGCAACTACAAAAAGCAGACTCCAAGCTGATCTCACAGTGTTGATTTTGCCAAGGTTTTCCCGTTGACAGCTTTCTTACCCACTTCTTTCAATAATATCTCAATTACCTCAAAAGTAATTAACTGTCATATGGATGACTAAGTCAAGCATGAAACATCTGATTCAGACACACAGTTGCGTGTGAAAAACATAAAATTCCATTAAGGGATGGGCTGAACCACAACCCTAACTCTATGATATATTCCTTAGCAGGATGTTACATCTGGGTTTTAACTTAGGAGTTAACCAAAATAATGGATTAAATGCAATCTGAAAGCTACAAAAAAGAGAGACCTCACTGCTGCCCTTACAGCACATCATCTGCCTGTGGTGTTTTTTTTTTTTACTGTAGGAAGGTGAGACAAAGCATGACACCTTTTGAATATTAAAACATAGATCAAGTTATGATGAAGAAATAGTACTCAGGAAGTCTGTTTTAGAGAAAACAATCTTAAATTATCTTTCACTTAAGACACTACAAAGGGGCCTTCACTTAGGCTTTTCATAAAGGTTAACTCCTGTAAAGAAATACATCTTAGTTTCAGCAGAGCAATAAAAAAAGAAAAATAAAATCATGAGGCACTTCAGAAAATTTTGATCACAGTTGAATGGTTTGATAGTTAAAGAGGAGTTTGCCATTTTTCCCTTAACATCCTGTATTTCTGATAGCATTAACCTTCCTTGGCATGTGCAGATTTCTACGAAACCATTCTCCTTCCACTTTGCTCACATGGCAGCATGTTCCTTGGTGCTCTTTGCTGTTGTTTGCAAGAGATGTTCGTTCGTTCTAGGTGACAAGTAAAGAAGATTGGGGCCACCCATCTCCAGCTAGGTTGCACAGTCCAGGGTCATTGTCACCTGGTACCCTAAAGGTGGTCAAAATTACATGCAAACTAATTGCAAGAGCACTATGCCTACCTCTAGTGACACTACATAATATCTGTAATTCTCTAAGCTAAATCTGTTTTGGTGTCCATGTAGATATAACAGCTGTGAATGCTCTAACCTCAAAACGCTTCCATAATTAACATCAAGGCACACATCAACACGAGGCAAGAGATTCGAGTTTCCTACTGCTTTATCTTCTCCATGTAAGACTTTGTATTAATTCACAAGCAAGCAGCACAGCACAGCTGTAGCTTCTCAGTTGCAGAGAAGTCCTCCTCCTCACATCCAATTTTCCAGCTGAGTAGACTTTGCTTCATGAATGTCCAGTGTTGTGACAGAAGTCAATATTATTAAGAAATTCCCTCTCTTCAGTGCTCTTCTCTTTACATAACCCATCAGAAGGTTTAATCAAAGTTCAATTCTACTTACTGAGTCCTACTTGTATTTCAGGCTTAATTACCTAAACCATCGTTACCCAAAGTGGATCGACACTCCTTCAAGGGAGCTCTTTGTAGTACGTGCCACCCGGGACCTGTAGTTCTCCGGTGTGTCTCCCATCAGCTCCCCTTTCTCTCCTGCCTCCCTTGAGCTCCTTCTTTCATCGAGACAGACTGCAGTGCTTAGGAAAATATAAGACAGTAAAAGTGGGTAATTCTTAGCAAGATTGACTTTTTAATGAAAACTATTGTAAACAGTGGTACTGGAGAGTGACGATACTAAAGAGCTAAGCAAACGTGTATTAATCTGTTTGGATAGTACTGGATGAACTGAGCTGATTTTACAGATCTTTGTTTTTTTTCAATATCTAGGTCATTAAATATATACTGTGAATATCACCTGCTAAAGTGGAAAAAAATTTAAGCCAGGTGTGGTGATGCCATGAGGAGCATACATAGCACAGATTACATTCTGGTAACATGGCATTATGTCCATGAGACGGGTTTTCACCAGTGGAAATTTCCCAAATATGGATACCTTCTAAGCATTTGAATCACCCACACCCTTGCTACTCACTGCACGTCACTATTGTGTATAGACGTGATCTCTCCCAATTAACGCAAGTCACTCTGGAAAAATCTATCCCTTATTGTGTATGGACCATAACACGCCTTGAGATGCTAGAGTGGTAAGAAAAAACACATGAGAAAATGTGCAGCCCCAGCTTCACCTGGCTTCCCTTGGAAGAAGGAAAAAAAAACAATTTAAAAAGCCTCTCAATCACCCTGTAAAGCAGGATTATTTTAGCATCTGCCAATTGAATCCAAGGAGAATAATTTTATTTGGGTTGTAGTTCTCACTTGTAAAAGGCTAACTTCAGTTAGTTTGTTTTCCATGGGACATATTTGCTCCCACTCTGTTTCCACTGATGTTTTGAGTAGTACCCAAGTGGAAAATCGAATTAACATGTTGAGTAAGCTTTATTCCTCTTTAATTTGTTGTTGTTGTCATCAAGAGTCTTATTTTACTTTGGCTAATTGTTACAGACCAGCAATAGAAACCTTATAAATTTGTAAGTTGATTGTTTCATGATACAGTTTTTCCATGGGGCGAGTCTTTTTCATTTGTCATGGAGGAGTCCAGAGAGGGCTGGAACCTAGAGGCATTAGGAAGTCAAAGAAACTAACACTCATTGCCATTCAGAAAGGGATACAAATGAAGTTGATTTCTGTTTTGATCTATGAGAATCAGCAAAGTAGATAAAAATTCAGAACCAGCTGGTAGACATCAGGGAGCAGACTGTTGCTTACTGATTCATGTACTGAGAAAGCACAAGCTTTTGAAATATTCCTTTAACAAAACTTAATTTCTACGTGCACAGAACCTCACTAGCAGTAAGGTTTCTCCTGGCCCTTTCTGTCTTTGCCACTCAACATTACCAATAAAAATACTGCTTTTTAACTGTGAAGTTAATTACCTACCTATGAATTTTATACAAGGTCAAATAACATATCAAAAAAATATATTTAAACTCTTTTAATGAACCTGGAAAACTGAACCATCTTCAGGTTCCAGTCCAACTACATAAATGTAAATCTGACTGTTTTCTAAACATATTTAATGTCATAAGCCCTTCTGTGAATTTCTCGGCAGTGGTCGTAACATTAAATGCTAGCTCTCCTGTATGTTTTCCCTTGCCTTCTCATGTAATACAATATTTGCCTTTTAACTGGATGTCACTCTTTTACCACCATTACCACCTCCCAAAGCCTCTATAAACAGAAGAGCATAAAATCTCTTTGGTATTTCTTTCAAAGTCTGCGTATTAAGAGATATGCCCAGGAGATAATTTTATTTTTGGTTGCCTTTGGAAATAATTAAATGTCATTGTTATGCAATGTTGTAAAAGCAGTAGCAAATTGTACCCCCAAATCTGGTTTCTAAAAATAAAATCATCACTTTAGTCTTCAGACAAGCCTTTAGTTTCAACACTTGATCTTCCAGCTCCCCTTCCAGTAAGGGTGTGGGCTCTTCCTGCTTCTTCCAGCACGTCAGCCACAGCTAGGCTGCGACATCCTACTAACCTTGGCAGACATACACTTCTGCAATATTTTCTTCCAATAATTTAAACCAGGGACAGAAAATGTTTAGAATAATTACTCCAGGGAACTTCAGGCACCATTAAACAGATAGCAGAGAAACATCCTTGAAAGAAAAAAACCTCTTAAATGCTTACTAGCTGCCTACCTTTTTCAGTTAGCAGTGACACCTCCCAAACCAGCTCTCTGAATCCTCTGTAGAGCTTTATCTCTTTGAAGCTGAGGCTTTGCTTTTATCTGGATCACGGAAGCTGGATCTATCTCATTACAGCACACCCCATAGGGCAGAATTTAGCTGGTCGTACTAAGGTGCACACAGAAAAATCCTATTAGAGACCCCAGCATGATGCACGCTGAAGAGCCATTCAGTAATGACGGACCAGGGGCTTCCAAGTTTGTCTGTCTTGCTTAGCTGCTCTCTGATGGGCAGAGCCAGGAAGGCAGCTTTATTGCTTCGCTAGCTCAACATTTAGAAGCACTGCAGAAAACAAGGAAAATTAAATAAGCAACAGATCATAAAAAGGAGAAACCCCCTGTAGCTTAGCATCTAAATAAGAAGTGGAGCTGTCAGTATCCACGCTCTTTTCAGGTGGGGTCATTTATCTTCAAGTACGCAGACTTTGGGCATACATTTGCAAGCAGGAGAAGGTAGGCCAACCTTCAGTTTTATCTGAACATTAAAAGAACTTCTATGCATCACTAGCCAATCTTAACACCTCTGACCTTGGGCTAAGTACAACGTAAATTACTTAAGAATGAATAAGGATTGATAATTGATAGCTGAGAATATTCCTTGTGAAAAAGGTTAACTATTGGATGAAACATTAAAAACTTCTGTACTTTCAACAGTCTTCAGGAACTCCTGGATTTCATTATTAAGCATGACAAAAACATACCTTCCCAATCAAACAACAAAATCATTTTTAGCCAAACCAGCATTTTTTCTAAATGATTTCCCATTGAATAGAGTAAGTGTAGAAGTAATTATGGGTTATTAAAGATAATTTGATAGGACAACCATAGCAATTAATCTACAAGTGTATTTTTATAGAAAAAAATGTACTTTCACTACAAAACATTCAGTGAATACAATATGCATTTCTAAACGTTATCATTAGTATATGGTATTTCGGAAATGCATTGTGCAAACTGGAAATTTTCAGTATGCCTCTAGTCTGGGTGCGTGTATGAGCAGATACGGGTGCGTATATGAGTATAAATGCTGGAGACATACACGTCTACACACTTCCGTGACACTGCTAACATCTACCATGTGGGTTCCTTGGTTTTGCAAGTGATAACTCTTTCCCATTAAACATAGTTGTCACCTACAGTTTGGGGCAGGCAAACATTTTTCCTTTTAGAAAACAGACATGCGATCACCACCAAGTATTTGTTTGCCTTTTACTGTGGGCAAGTTTCACAAAAAAGCATTTATAAAGTGAATTAAGGGTCCTAAATATTGCTGATGCCAAAGAAAAAGCTTTCTTCTTTATGCATGTGAAATTACACTGCACATACCTTAAGCAAGGTATCATAGTCTCATTTCGTATTATTTCATGCATCTGATCATTGACCTGAAACTACTTTTTTTTTGTCCTCCTAGGTGTGCATCATAGACCAAATCAGATTTTTTTAGCGTGCTTTAGCAGTTGTCCATCAGCAACAAGAACCAATTCATACATTTTAAGGTCCGTAACAACTCTTTGTCTGTACCTGTCTTACTACGCCTGCATCCTGCTTCTGCCGTGCCTGCGCACCACGCGTGCTCTGGGCAGTGCTGACTGCTGAAGTGAAGCTCACGCTCGCACACCCTTCGTTGCATCTCTCCAGAATAAGCTACACATGCAACAGTTCAAATTAAAGAAGGAGCAGGGAGAAGAGGCACAGTCTGGGACTGGGGACAGACTTGAGTGAGAGTCTGCAGACAACAGGGAGCTCCGGTCATCGGCAATAAGGGAGGGCTGTCAGGGCACGACAGAAGTGGCTCCAACAAAACAAAAAACAGCAAAAATCCACAACAGGAGAAAGCCCAAAGGCCACGGACAGGAGAGACAGGCTCTGCCATGGAGCCAACAGCAAACAGCGCTGCGCATCGTGTCAGACAAGGAAGCCAAGGGGAAGACTGAGGGGTGCAAACAGGCCAGCAGCCAACTGCCCGCGGGGTTTGCCGTCTGCGTTAAAACTGCATCTGCACACCTCAGCAGGCGGGAAGGAGAGGGAAGAGACAGGAGGAAGCACATCTCAAAGACAGGCAGGAAAACATATGCAAGATTTGAATTTCAAAGCTAGTGAGATCTAACCCAATGGATATATCCATTTGCTATTTCTTAGGGGAAAACAAACAAACAAAAATTTTGCCATGTAAAGAGCTGCTACTGAGAAGATAAATACTGCGAGGCAGACCAACTCCATTTATATCAGCTGGCCTAACAGACAAGTACTGTCACACATTAAGCGAAATTCAGGCTTTCTACAATTTGCTTTTTTCTTTCTTCTCCAAATACAGGAGCACACACTAAAGTAACAAATCTAGGTCTGAAACTATGACTACCCCAGCTACAAAAAAAAACCCCAAACAAACAAAAAACCAAAAACAAAATCGATACAGGAATGACTGACAAATGGCTGTCTACAACTGGGCTGTATCATCATATCATAAAATGAATTTAAAGAGGATGTGCAGGGCACATACATCCTCTGCAGTACAGAAGTGGGTTAGGGTATTGTAAGGCAAGGACAAAGAGTAGCAGGAGTTGCAGACAGGTTAGCAGGAGGGCTGGAAATGCATGGGATGCCCACACACAGCAGCATGACCAAGCAGCACCTCCAACCAGCACTGACACACAGAGACCACAAACACCCAGCACAGATAGATCCGCGTGATTCTCATCACCCCTCCCTAGGAAGAAAACACCCAAGATAAGGATGATACTGTTCGATTTCCCACAGCAATGAGTTGTAGATATTGCACTGAACAGGTCAGACATCGAGTGTCTGCCCAAGCACTTGATGGCATGACCTGGAACCTGCACGCAGCAGAGATAGCTGGGAGACAAGCTGTTAACGCCACCTGAAGAAACCTTCTTGTGAACTACGCAGAATGCACAAGTTGGCATTTCCAGCCATAGCCACAGTATTATTATTATTTTTTTAAATTCAGTTACAGATTATTTGCAACTGATACTGATGACACCAAACTAGGAGGTGTGGTGGATACACCAGAAGGCTGTGCTGCCATTCAGCGTGACCTGGACAGGCTGGAAAGTTGGGCAGAGAGGAACCTTATGAAGTTCAACAAGGGCAAATGGAGGGTCCTGCACCTGGGGAGGAACAACCCCATGCATCAGTACAGGCTTGGGGCAGACCTGCTGGAGAGCAGCTGTGCGGAGAGGGACCTGGGCGTCCTGGTGGAC
>Ga0181612_134441_pt1 | contig 14867 bp, 9 predicted proteins | sample HoacroProtozoa21_FD_119630 | JGI IMG/M metagenome (GOLD analysis project Ga0181612, IMG submission 119630) | Hoatzin crop microbial communities from Cojedes, Venezuel. Combined Assembly of Gp0051906, Gp0051904, Gp0051908 | reverse complement strand
TCTTTACTATGAGGGTGGTGGGGCACTGGCACAGGTTGCCCAGAGTAGTTGTGGATGCCCCCTCCCTGGAAGTTGGAGGGGGGCCTTCAACCTTCAAGGCCAGGTTGGATGGGGCTTTGAGCAGCCTGGTCTAGTGGAAGGTGTCCCTATCCATGGCAGGCGGATTGGAACTGAATGATCTTTAACCCAATCAAAACCATTCTACAATTCTATGAAATCTGTATTTATCAGCACAAGTCTCGAAGACCCTCCAGAATCTCAATGTGAATGGACATCAGTGAGAGTAGAGGTAATTTGTATCCATTTGTGAGTGCTGTGCTTTTCACAGGCCTGGGCCCTAGTTTGCCTTCTCCTTCATCTCCTTGTTTCGTAAAACAGAATTGGAATCCATCCATTGGAGAATTATTGCAGTTTTGATTAATTTGAAAATAAACCTGATGTTCATGCTGTTATCCAACAGTGGTCTCCACCCGATGGCAAGAGTTGCAGGGTCTGAGGGTGCATTAGGCCTGTATTTAAGTGCCAAATATTTAGTCGGCTGAAAAAAAAAATAAAATTACAATTTAGTTTTTGTTTTCCATCTTTAATAATGGCAATGTCCTTATCACTGAAAGGGATAACATAGACAGCATTCAAGCACCCTCAGGCTATAGCAATGAAGAGATTGTACCTTTTTCTTGCAGAAAGATGCTATGCTGTACAGACTTGGTGTCATGGAAACTGAAAGAATGTATGAAGTTTTAAATAGGCAAATGAATTTTAGATCCACTTCTCTAGCTACTTTGAAGAAGCACACAAACAACTTGACTGGAAAAGTCACAAGAAGTTCATAGGAAAAGAAATTCTACTGCACCAGTATGATGGTCTCCATAGTTCTTACATGGCCTGTGGGGATTAGACTGGCCTTTAAACTGACTTTTCACAGCCCGTTTTTCAGGCCAGCTCAGATGCTGATTTCTGAATTTGCAGGTTAGCCACCATTACTTTAAGAGTCTCCCAAGTCCCATTTTAATTTATTTATATTTTTTTGATATTATTAAGAGTAAACCAATAACCATCCTGTAAAATGCCAACCTCCAAATCCTTCCTTTAGAAAAAGTGTTGTAGGTTTGGTGGTTGCCAGCAATGCGCTTACCTATGCTGTTAATTTGTAACCTCTACTTCTGATATCCTAACCCTGCTGAAGTCAATGCCAAAACTTCCCAAGGATTTCATTGCCAAGTAGTTAAAGCAAGAAAATAAATACCTGAACTTATTATGTATCTTCTGCTGCCCCTGTAGTGTTCAAGACATTGTTGTCAAGTACAGAAAAGCCTCATTCATGGCAACTCAATAGAAATAATACCAGTCTTTCACCAGCAATCTCAGTGAAATATTAAGTCTGCGTTTCATATGAATTGCACGCATCTGTCAGATTCAAGTAACACAACAGACAACCAGGACTTTATTAAGGTTGTTTTGTAATTGAGTAAAATTATGGGCCAGCCTGTGAGTGCCTTGAAGCTGTATTAACTGAAATGAATTCTGCAGCGCGTGTAATTGACGGTCCACCTGGTCTCAAATGATTGTATAAATTATGTAGCTATTGTTACATTTATGATATAGGTGGAAGTTAATTTTCCTACCTTTTAAAGTGCTTGAGAATAGTAGGTCAGGTCTTATGTGTATTTCTGACTGAGCTTCAAAACAATTTTTTCTGAAATCTACTGACAGCTAAAATGTAGTTCTTGCAAGGCTGACAGCGTTTGTGTGAAATGAAAGGAATCAGGGGGGTGTGGTGGTGTTAGAGCTGTGTTACAGGAAGAGGCTGAAAAGCTCGGTTTGCAAGACGCACGTGCCTGCGAACTTGCTGCCAAGTACAGGGAGCAGCTGGGCTCACCAGAGCTGTGAGAGATGTTGCTGCCTGACTAAAGTCATAGTTGAGATAAAAGCTTTTAAATCTCGAGCAGGTACTGGCTGGACATGCTGCAAAAAGACCTGTTCTATATTTGGAGGGTGAGAGCAGTATGATTTTCACACCTTTCTCCGCTAACTGGTATGCTAAGAAGGAGTGGCAGTGATGACAACCTCATCACAGAGGGGAATGCTCCAGTGATGACTGTTAGGAGAATGGTAAAAATTAGTATTTGCAATCTCCAGTGAAGGAGTGGAATCTACGTTTTATACCATCCATCTGTATACCAAATAAACGTGGAAAGTTGTCACAGAAATGGTTACAGAAATGAAGTCTAGCCACATTAAGCCTACAGAGGTCATTCCTTACCTGTTTCCAATCTGACCAAGTTAGGATGGCATTTAATCCAGGCTGAATTTATTCCAAACAGAGGATTAGTTATTAGGTCATGGAATATGTGGTTGGTTGGTGATTTTTTTGTTTTGTTTTTTCTTAATTTTCCTGGAAATACTGTTCAGCTGAAGAGACCACAATGCAGGCAATGCTGCATGGCAACTTTTGCACCTTTGTTCTAACATGCATTTTGTTTTGGGTGATGCTGATCTGTTTTTGAGAGCTTGTGGGATTTTCAAAACCACTGCTATGTTAATCTCATTAACATGCTTCAGATCACTCTCTCTTTTCAGGGTCTGATAACTAGATATTGAATGGTGTGATTTATACTGTAAATGATTTATTTTCAGTTTTCACTACACCTGCGTTTTGGAAATCTGTGACTGTTTAACCCCTTTGTAAGTCTTCAGCATACCTTATTACAGTGAGTCTCTTTGCTAATAGAGATGTTTGCTAATGAGAGAATCTCTGTCTCGGCGTAGGCATTGCTGTATCCTAAAGACACTTTGCCTTTTGATTGCTTTGATCCAAATTAATTGTAAGAGGCTAAATGCAGACAGAAATACCAAATGTACAGCTATGCTTAACAGAAATGTTAGTTACATAAAAGTATCAGAAATAAAAGGAGAGCTCCAGATAGGTGATTCACCACAGAAATAACAGGGTAGCTGAAGTTCATGATTTAAGCTGGTAGTTCTGATTTGCTCATATTTAGGCATTGAGTCATCCAAGGTATAAAAGCTAAATGAAGAGAGAGAACATAAGCCATCATACAAGAACCAAGGTAAATAGAATTACCCTCCTTTCATGTCCTCTCACATATGGACAGAATGAGACTCTGATGTAATCTGGACATGGAAGTATATAAGCAACAAGAATATTACAAGCAGAGGCAAATTTCCAGTAGTTATGACTAGTATTCCTCCCTGGGAACTTTTGTGTGTTTGTTTGTTGTTGGATTTCTCTGTTGTTGCAGGTTTTGTTTTGTTTTTGTTTTTTAAAGGTAGGGGAAACAGGCACATAAAATAGCATGTAAATGTCCAAAACAGCATGATAGGGCATCTGAGTTGCATGTTCAGAGAATAACTAGAAGTTACCATTAAACTGAAGATTAGCTTAAAATAAACCTTGGTTTGGAGTCAACTGTATAATTTAAGTACATCCCCTTCACATCTTCAGCTGTGTCTTGTGTAGTAAAATTTGCTAAATTAGGTGCAAGATTTAGTTTCTAAACATCTTAGATCAAATTCTTGTTTCAAGTCATTGAAAGAGTTGTGAAATTCACATTCAATCTAGAACTCTAATCTGAAATTTCTGGCTCTGGTAAGTGTCCAGAGAATCAGATTTCAGTAGGTGAACATGGCACTTACCTTATCTGTTGCAGATGGATCCAGCCTGGAAAACCCTTATAACCAGCAGGTACTATAAAGAGATCTGCTCTGATATTCATTTGAGCATTATAAGTAAAGGATCTAATTAGCAGTGTACTCTGATATCAGCATTATGTGAAGTGCATTTGTTTTCATCATCCTCGAAGCTTGCCTAAATCTCACAGAGGAGTGGTGGAAACCATATCATGAACCATGTAACAACATCAGTCACAGCTGTACAAAATGCAGCGTGGGCAAAAATGTGAAGCCCGCAAACACGGGCAGGTAATTCTGACAAAGGTTTTGTTTTGGAAATACGAATATACGCAACACACTCTGAAGAGATCATTTTGGTAGAGCATTCTGAATTTGCCTGAGAATTATGTACTAAGAGGAATTTATTTCTGGCTGAACAGTCAGAAGCAAGGTCTGTGTCGCCATATTTCTATGAAAGGAAGAGTACAGAGGAAGGACTCTGCCTGCTTAAAACAGATTTGGACCCATTTATGCACATAACTTCCATCTAGGCATCTAAATACCCTTTCTTAGATGGCATGAATCCTTTGCCCATAGATACAGATGTGAGTGTATGTCTGTGTCTTCTTATTCACTTGCACACACGTATTTATAAAAATAGTAATTTCTCCAGGGAGATCGGCTACAGCAGATAACCTGCACCTGTTCTTGAATTCACAGATGAGCCGAGGCATGTAGATATGCGATATAGTTGTTTTGCCAATGAATGATCTATGTAGACAGAAACAGCCCTATTTTGAGTCCGCATGGCACAGCAGTGGTACTCTTGCTGGTTGCTTTGGGGTTTATTTCAACTGCAGTTGTGCAGAACATGGAAAAAATGAAAAAAATAGAGCTTCTAAAAATTTCTAGACTGTTGTAAAGAATCACCTTTTCTGTGCTCTTTTGTGATTTGGGAGGGACTGAGGAGAGAGGGAGGAAGAAAAAATTATGTCTCAGCTCTAGTCCTTAGCCTTTCAGGTCTTAGAATTTAAATAAAATGTTATACAGTCAACTCATAATGCTATCCTGCAGCTTGTATATGCATAGGTGTAACAGGAATTTGTCTTCTGTTCATTAGCATTTCAGAGTACTAGAAGAAAGAGATTCCATCTGGAGATGAGTTTCTCAGTTTCTGGGTACAAAAATGAAATAAATGTTGTTCCCGTGTTGTTCCAACTGCTCGATTAGAGATGAATCAGTGGTCTCTGTTCTTCTCCATCTGGTCGTGTATACTCCATGATAAGCCCAGATATGAAATTTAAAAATTCTGTTAAAGTGTTTAGCTCCTCAGCTAAAAAGACAATGTTATTTGTAGGAAAACTGTAGAGATTAGTTTTACAGTCTTAGGTCCTCATGCTGAAAACACTCATGCAGGCAAGTACCTCATGCATGTAATGAACTTGCTTTATCTATTTATAGCTTTACTCAGTGTATGTTTGTACCCAGATGGTGCTCCTTAAATTTCACGGGGCTGTGTGTGTGAGCAGCAGTTCACACTACAGATCACAATGCAGGACAAGAATCCAGGTAGCAAACAAATACGCTTGATTAAGTAGATGTTCACAACTAGTTAATACAATACTTACGACTTTTTTTTACTGGGGTCTCTCTGCAAGAAGGATCTGTAGCTGATAGAACTTGCAAAATTGCTTTTAATTACTTTTTTTTAAAATTTTGGATTATTTTCTTTACAAGGATAAATAAATAACATTCAATTATAAGAATGGAGAAACTGGCAAAAAGGGTGGAGCAGCCAAATCTTGCAGTGTGTCAGAAGCGAATTCCAACCTTCTGGAGTCCCATTCTCTCAGTAATAATAGATCATTCCCATCCCCACATCACCTTGCTGCTCCACGCTTGTCCTTTGCCACTTGTGGTTGTCTGTTTACTCTTTCCATATGCTTGACCTCCCACCAAGATTGGTTTGGATTTCATTTACAGTAAGACTCTCTGAAGTTTTCCTCTGTGCCTAACTGAGGTCCGTTTTTCTATTTGCTTCTTCCATAAGCTATTCTTGTAATTCAATTAAAAAAAAATCCTGAAATTCTACTTCAATCTAACAATTCATAGCTTTGTAAATCTCAAAAAAAACATAACTGTGAAGGGGGAGCGTCATCCAGGCAATGAATGCATTCATTAAAGTTTAGTGGGAGCAAATGCATTTCCCTGTGCCCCTCCCCTCCTATTGAAATAATAGATTTCATGTTAAATACAAAATTTGAATATTACACTTTCTTTGCACGCATCCAGCTGCTGAATGATGTTTCATCTGCTGATAGCTTGGTACTTGTGAAAGGTATCTGGTGCACACAAACACACTGAGGATGGCTAATTCTGATACTTGCAGGGGCAGAAATTATGACTCTGTGTCAGGATGCCTGCAGCTGGCTTTGGCAGGGTTACAGCTGAAAGCTCACAATGAGTCCAGGCTAAAAGTACAGGTTTTCTGTTTTGTTTTGCTTCCTGTGCAGCAAGTGTCAGGAGGCTGGCTTCCCTTGGCAGTTTGTTACTTTTAAAAGCGTTTGAAAATACAAATGTAATTATTTATTACAATGATTGCAAATTGAAGCGCCAATGATGGGCGCAATGATTGCAAAGTATTTTCTATGACTTCTAACAGGATAGATTCCTAGATTGGGATTACCTCAAAGGAACTGTAGGATTATTAGCATTACAAATTTGCTTCTTGATCAGAACTATTCAGCACATTAATTGAGCACATTGAGCTCAAGATGGTGACATTCATATATTTCTGTAACATGAATGAAGCCTATGTTGGGTTTTAATACAGCCTCGTTCGCTGCATATAACTTGACTCTGTAAGTAGCCAGATGCTATGAGGTGTTGATTGCCAGTTTTTTCAAGACAATCATACATACATATGGGATTTAGTGCTGTTAGAAATTTTGAATTAGTCTACTCTGTCTTTCTTGCTCTGCTGTCAGTGGCAGTCTCTGCTCTCTTGTGTTCATGAAGACCCCAGGTAGACAATACGCTGCAGATTATCTGCAGAAGGCCTGAGGCAACAGGAGAGTTAATGACCCAGGGTATTTTCTTCAGAAGCATAGACCTCTTAGCAACCTCTCCCCATTCTCCGTTGCTCTCTTCCTTCCTTGTCTTTCTCGAAGCTACTTGTTTCCCACTCCCATATTGCAGTTTTCTGCCCTTTTAGCTGTTCCAAAATGAGCTGGGCTTTGAAAAGATTTTTTTAAAATTAAAAAAGAAACAAGTCTATCAGACCTGATTTACCCGGCAGTCCCTTAGTACTGTGTTGGCCCAGCTGAGCAGCAGGTGAGTGGTGGTGCTGTGGCAGGAACGAGCAGCTGTTGGTGAGGAGGGCCAGTAACTTTGTTAAATCACGCTTTTCCCTGAGAAAGTGCATGGTGGAACTGCATATGGATTGCATCTTGAGTGGAGCATGAAGTGCAGCTGTGTTATTATACTGTCTGCAAAATAGAGCAGTAGTGTGCAGGCAAAGCTCAAAAGCCCCTTAGCAGCTTCTTCATCTAAGGTCAGTGGAGAAAGGATTCCCCTGTTTCTGGATTCAACTTCCAGCTTAGAAGAAGGCCCTGTCCATAAATCTGCTGTATATTCAAATGTCATTTGAAGTGGTTTGGGCTACAGAAAAACAGCTGATAGCTTTGTTAGGGGACCAAGGAACTGAATTAGTGTAAATAACCTACATGTCATATGTGGGTGTGGGTGTCCATATAATGTGTATGCCCCAGCTTCCCAGCTTCCGGCTGGTGACATAGTCCTTCCCTGCCTTACATCCTTAGGCTGTTCATGTTGGGTTTTTTCTGACAAAACTGCTATCGCACCAGCTGCAGCTTCCCGCTCTCCCGGTCTTGGCATGTCCTGCAGTTTGGATGGCTTCAGGATATTTCCTGTTCCAGCAGAGCCGTCTCTTCCTGTAGAACATCTGTCATATCCTTGATGACCTCCTGTCTTGTTAGCAGTTCATTCTCACTTTCAGTCTCTTTCCTCTCTTTTCTGAGTATGATTTCAAGACATGTCACGTGCCACAGTGTTATCGGGCATGCGTTTGCTCTTTCATAGCCATGTGCTTGCCTGATCGTATTTGATCAATGCTTTTCCTAACAGTGTTCTCCAATCTTCTTGCACAGTTTCAGTAGCTGCAGCTCGTTGAAAGAGGCGTAACATTCTGGCATGTAGCAGAACTAAATGTAGAATGTCTGTCTTTCTGCCCAAAACATTTTAAGGGATGGGGGAGATTTTTCAAAGAAAAGTAGCTGAGGTCGGGGAAGAGCAGTTACTTGTGCTGGAAAACCTGTGAATGCATCTCGGGTAAATCTGCCTGTGGCTTCTTGGTGGTGGGGGTGATGTTAATAATTCCCAGCAGCATGTACAAAATGCAGTGTTCATGCACATTCTTCACATGACATGGCTGCATGGCTGTTCATCTCCTATCCATACCCTATTCAGGTCTGGAGGAGCTAGAAGTAAGCTGTACAGTAAGTGCAACTCTTCCTGAGTAAGCCTTGATCCGATAAGCTAACAGTGGCGTCTTTCTCTCTATGCATCTTCCTTCTGTCCGTTATGACTTCAATGAAAAATCAGAAACAGTTTTCTTCAGCATTTCTTTCATGTACATAACAACTTACTTCCTCATTGTAGCTTCAGGGAGCCATTATGTTCCACCCATCTATAGTCATCAGCCTCTATAGATCGTCAGATGCTCTTCAGACCTATCAGAAGTTCACTTACATAGCAGAAGCTGAACATTGCAAATCATGTCAGGATTGTGAAAAGCTGCCTGAAACTCAAAGTTCAGGTCAGTGCTGATCTGGAGTAGCTGGCTTCCTCTTCTGCATAGATCTGAACTGTGACAGGTGTAGTTCAGTCTGTCTTTAAAATCAAGGTAGACCTTCATAGAATCATAGAATCATTAAGGTTGGAAAAGACCTCTACAATCATCAAGTCCGACTTTATTTTATGGAGGTATATCTGGTCATTCTAGGCACATAAGTACCTTACCGCACATCCTTCGCTGATGGCAATGGTTTATCTGATTAAGTTACTGCCTGTATCACACGGTCTAGACAATGGACAGTGTCTTCTGCGTATCGTTCTTCACATCTGCATTTGTGAGTTTTCTCATAAGTTAACAGAACTGATACTACATCATTGCAAACAAATAGAAAGTCTAGTTCTAAAGCAGTTATCCAACTTTGAATAAGACTTGGTGAGTACACCTATTTTTGGTTAAGATTCTGGACACTTTAAAATGCATTTTAAATTATTAAAATACTTTTATAGACCCTATATTTAGTTCTGTGCTGTCTCCCTGTCACAGATAAACTATTCATTTATTAACATGATTTTATCTGTAATCTTGTTAGCAGGTTTGGCAAAGGTTAAAGTTGTAGCAATTAGAAAGGGGAGATAAAAAGTGAAGGTACTCACTGACTGCAGTAAAGAGTGGAAAAGTATTTTTCTTGGCAAAGGAGAAGGTCTTTGTTTTATTTTGCAGATGGGGGGTGTAATATACTAAAAATGCAACGTAATATGCTTCCACATGTCATTTGAATAGACATCAAGCAAAGCAGAAGATCTGTATAGAGTCAGAATACTTGGCCTCAGTATTGCGTAAACATGGATTGTTATTTTTTGTCTGGTTTGGTCTCGCACAGAGTCCAGTACATACTTTACATTTAAAATATGTGCTCTCATTGCGTTTGAGGTGGAGTCTTTGTGTATTAGGAAAATTTACCAAAAGGTCTGTGATAGACAGCAGAGAATAGCAGCTACTTTCATTAAATATTGCTTTTAATACATCAAATGTTACAGAGTAGGTACGGATTAGGAGATAAATATTTTGCCTCATAGGTCAGGGAGGATGGATGAGGTGTTAAAAAGCTAGTACTAGATTCTTGTATATGTATAAGCTTAATGTCTGGCTGTTCGTCACCAGCTGGAAAGCAGTGTTAGTAAAAATACCTATTATCACAAAATCTTGTTAAGAAGCACGTACTCAGGCTGCCATTGTTATACCTTAATGCAAGAAGAATGCATTCTTTGGCTTTGGCTCTAGAAGAAAAAGAATTTGTCACCACACTAAAAGACAAGAGGCAAGCATAATTCAATGGTATTTTGTGATCTTATTCCGCTTCTGCTTCCAGTATTAGTTTTCTAAGTGCCATATGTACCAAAGGCATCGTGTAGAGTGCTAGCTGCGCTGGTAGATACTTGTAGAAGAGCATTTTATGGCTCAAGGCAGTTGTTTACTTTGTTTGTTTAAACTTAATCACTAGTACAGTTGACTGTCCGATACGTACCTCAGCTCAGTAAGGCTACCTGTGGCACAGCAGACTTAGAGCATGGAAATAGTCCCATCTGAAGTCAGAGACAGCTTGTCTCTAAGGCTGGGCTTATGGCCAGTGAGTACTCTATGGTATCAGGGCCTATGACAAGGAGCCCTCTGAAGGGCGCTAATAGCAAGTTTCCAGATTTCCTTATTGTGTAGCACATTGTCTCTAAATTACACGTGCTGTGCCATCATTTCACCCAGTTTCATTGACTCATCAGAGGCTTGTTGCCAACATTGTGCTTCATCTGTTACTGTCAGGAGAACAATCTTGTGAAAAGGCAGGCGTGCATGTTACGGAGCTATTCAGAGCTTCAAACAGGATGAGTGCTGAGAAAGAGGAAATAGAAACAGAAATGACAAAAAGCTACAGATGTTTGGAGAGCAGAAGACTAACGCAGAAACTGCCAAAGAAAGCACAGATAACATCAAAAATAAGTGGAAGAGAAATACAGGAGTGTGGGATGTGGTAGAAATCTTGCTGAAGGAAAAAGGTTTGAAATATTTGTCAAGATAGGAATCATCACCAGACCATGAGTGGATTATGGCACAGTTTGGTGACTTGCTTATATTTGAGAAGGTGATTTTATTTCTGTTTTTACTCATTTTCCCAGCTGAATGCTTGTGAGCTAGCAAAAGTATCATAGGTTTGTAGTGTTATATAGGATTATCTTATATTAATGTTTGATAACATTTAGTAGCAAAGGAAAGCTGATGGTCTAGAGTATTTGAAATGTAATTTTCTACAAGTGTTTGAAGTGGGGTTTTTTGATCAATATTCTGAAAAGAAGTACTTATTCTTCCCTGGACCTCTGGAATTAAGTTCTGTTCTGCATGTGCAAATGGAACACTAACATAATGAATACACAATGGCACATTGGAGCCAGGCTTCGTCCCACAAGCCAGCTGAAGAAAACAGAGGTGTGTTTATAAGCCCTGAGGCCAAGCGGTGTTACGCCGGACTGGTGATAATAGCAGTGAGCGCTCAAGAGCATCAGTAGCGCCTGCCTCAGCAGCAAGGCTGTGTGCTCCCGGCCTCTCCTACTCTGTTTACTAACACACACAAACGCCCACTCCCCATATCTTCAGTGTTACTGTTATTTGTGCTAGCTGGAGTAAAGCGTGACAAGTAGGCAGCTTCGTGTCACTACATAGAGATACTTCTGGGCAAACTTTGTGGCTTGCCCAGCTGGGAGGTGGCGGAAGGAGGCTGTTGAAGCAGCCGAAGAGTGCCTGAGAGCACAGGTATCTGTTAGCCATCCTGCTCTTTTCCTGTATCTTCATGCTGTTGTTTCACACTATGAAATGGTCCCTCGGGTTGTGATTGCACCCCAAGCAAGGCAAAGCACAAGTAATGCAACTGTCTGCATCGTGGATCCTGTTTTCAGTATTTTTCCTTCTGTCCTGTCTGTACTTTTCATGGCAGTTAGAGAACCTTACCTAGCACCCACTGAAGCCTTCACTGAGGGCTGTGGTGCAGATAGGTCCTGCGATGCAGAAAGCATTGGAAGGTGTGCATTGTCCTCAGTGGGGAAGAAAATGCTGCAAGCTGCATTTCCATAAAACTAAAGCAGAATCCTAAACAGCAGCCTCTTCAGGTTATTTCCTATCTCTATGCAAAATATCAGCGTAGGCCAATCACAAACTCCTCATTTTCTGCAGTGCTTGTAAATATAACATTGCACATTTGTTAATAAGAAGAAAATGAGTTTGAATTTTTCTGTGAAATATGTAAAGAAGGTAATCACACAGTACTTCAGAGATGGAGGGCTCTGAGATGTGTTCTAACGCTACAGCTGTCAGCCTCTCTGTACATGCAAATATCGTACTGTCAGAATTTAATAGGGTGAAATAGGTTTTCATTTTAGATGAACAAGAACTGCAATTATAACCTCTTAAAATTCCAGTTACTGTACTCCGGGTGAATGTGTTTAACAGCAATTCAGTATATGGCACAAAAAAAGCCCTTTACATGTTGACTGGAACCACAGTGCTAGTTACAACATCATGCTATCCATACAATAGGGTAGACAAGGCACTTCCATTAATCCTACTGTATCTGTTTTTTGTAACTTATAATGTGTCATTTAAGCGTCAAGTTGTCACTCTTATCCTCTAGTCCAGAACTTATTTTCTCCTGATAATTGGTGAAAGTCCCACCTGGCTAAGTTAGAGCTCTCCTGGTTTTTAAAAATTGAGGTTTGATTAGCTAAAGAAAAATAGTCTTGTTCCATGTTTTAACATTTCTGAAATACATGCGATTACAGTAATTAATATGAAAGAATTGTGATCTCCATAATTGTAGCATAAAATTTCAGTCAGCGTTTTTATTGTATTTCTGAAGGCAATTGCTTTGCTGAAAAAATGATGTAATTGATACCACAGTCAGTAAACTGTTTCCTAAGTTGTATATGTGATCCTGAAAAATCTGTTTTGCAAATAGGCCCTCACACGAGAATGTTCATGCATTGAAGTTAAAAAAAACTCTGCCCAGGTTTTATGTATCCCTTTGCATATTGAGGTAAAAATCGCAACTCAAATGTTTTAAAGAATTTGGTTTTTAAAAAGAAAATGTTTCCATTTTAATTCCCTTTTGTGATAGTTTGGAATCACAATTAAAGCTTATTAGAAATTTATATTTACAACCTGGTGCTACTTCCTGTGCTACTTGTGTAAAAACATTGCTTTTTAGCAAGATGGGCAATTTGTTACATTCTAATCTATGCAATGTTACAATACTAAGTTTCTCTCTCCATTTAATCATAGTCCTGAGTTTTACAAACCACGGCTCTAGTCCTGGAAACACACCGGTGCCTAGACTGAAAGGGCTGGTGTCCGAGACAAGACAGGCAGGAAAAGTGTTCTATTCTGCTTCTGAAAGGGAGCCTCTGTTGTGTAAAGTAGCTTTGGGGCTGTATCTTTTTCTACTGACGACATCTTCTTCCCTGTATACAGTCAAATTAATTCATGCCTATAGTAGTTTTCTGTGAGGTTTTGAAAAGTTAATGCAACAGATAATAATTGTCTGTCAGTAGTAAGTTCACTTGTGGCTGCCTGTACACTTAAGCCTGTGTCTACTATTGTGGTGGTGAACAGTTGTCCTGTGAAGGCTGGAGAACCCCGAAGGTATACCAAGACTTAACAGCTAGAATAAAGCTTGACTCATTCCTTTGCTTATTTACTAAATGTGAGAAATAATTTTACTTGTAGATTTAGAGTATTTGATATGCAGGCTATTGAAAAGAACTAGTGAAAACTTCATGTGTCTCTCCTCTGAAATTCCTTGTAGGATAGAACTGTCTGTAAAAAATAGTCTGTTACTGCAGTCAGAAATGTTAGTATTAGCATTAGTATATGTTTCTGTTGTAACAGCCAAAGAAAGCAATTTGCTTAGAAAACCCAAATACCTACTGTGGGCTTGTCATTTGTATACCCTAGCAGCCTTGGTGTGTTTGTGTACATCTGTGGTTGGTTTGCAGAGGGATTTTTTTTTTTTTCATTTACAATATCAACACTGTTTGTTACATATATGTCTATTTCATGATCTACTAACTTTTTAAAAAATGCATGAAATGCACTACCTATAAAATAGCTATAATAGATTAAAGTATGTAAGAGTATTATTTATGAGATTTCATCTAATTCAGACCTGAAAAAAAATCCATATATGGGCTCTATGATAAAAATAACAGTGGGATATATTTGGATCACAAACTAACATGAAATTCAGCAGTCTGTCAACACTGTTGATCTATTTCTGAATGCCATTTAATCTGGTAACAAAAGCCATGGTATCTCTTCCCCCCCCAACCCCCCACATGCTTAACTGGAACAATTTTCTCAGGTGCTAAGCACCTGTGGCTCCAAATCAAACTGAAGTGCCTTGTCTAGCATAAATTGAGAATTCTGCTTCAATCAGAAATGCTCTTCAACAAGTCCTTTTTATTGCAGAGATGACCGTCTGCCCTTGTAAGCTCTTGACAGTGCTATTTTAGGATGGTTTCACTAGTCAGCTCTGGAATGATCGGAACACATCTTAACAGCAACAAAGAACCTGATCTAAAACAAGTGCACTTAACTCTAGCTCTGACATACTGGTAGATGGTTCAAAATCATATTGTACTTGCTTCAGAGGAAAAAACTTAGAGAAAATAATGTGAATGAACAGTGGAGGAGGCATTAAAGGCATGCTCGCAGACTTTAATTCCAGATTAAGCTTTATTGTCTGAATGCCAGTGCACTCACTCACTTGCCATAAAAAGATCCTGTCTATCTCTTCACTTTAGTTGATTGCTGGAATGTAGAGAAAATCCTCACTGATGGAGTGAGATACAAAATGAAGTGCTGCAGATTAATGCCGTCAGAATTTGGAGTGCATGGTGACTTAAGTTTCTGAGAAATTATCCTTTTAGGCATTTAAATGGGGATGGAACAGAGAGATTGTTTTTTGGTTTTGTTTGTTTATTTAATGGTAATATTCATTTTATTGGTAGAGAAATATGTTTGAGAGCAGGGTATGCTTTTCAGAAAGTGAGTGTTTAACTTGTCCCAGAGTAATCGATTGCCTGGCTTGACAGTGTTGTTCTCACATCCAGTCTAAAATTACCAGGAAAAATGCAGGTGGAGTTAAGGGCAGAAACTGCTGCAGATTTACCCTCCTCCTTCCACCCCCAGCTGGAGTTCTCAGGTTAAGAAATTAACACACTTGGAGAATTTGAACAAGAGATATTAGAGTCAATCAAATGCAGGATGTGTCACAGAGAGTAGCTGATGCCATCTTTTAGGAACAGCTCAAATATAGCAAGTTATCTCAACAAGGATAGCTTCAGGAGAAAACAAAAAAAAAAATCCCTGAACCTGTATC
>Ga0181612_129166_pt1 | contig 14867 bp, 12 predicted proteins | sample HoacroProtozoa21_FD_119630 | JGI IMG/M metagenome (GOLD analysis project Ga0181612, IMG submission 119630) | Hoatzin crop microbial communities from Cojedes, Venezuel. Combined Assembly of Gp0051906, Gp0051904, Gp0051908 | reverse complement strand
AGTTAGTTGAAGACAACTTACGATTAGAGAATGACTGGAAAGAAGTTTGAAGTGTGGTAAAAATACAGTAAACTCAAGCAGTTCATAAAAGGAGCAAAGATATTTTAACTCTTTGGTTATGCAGACCAGGTGAATAATGATCAGAAATTATAATGCATGTTTCACAGTCGCTGTCAAGCAGATATGGTGTTTGACACAGTTTTCAGAGCCTGAGCATGTAGAGCAAAAGACCACCATTTCAAATAGTAATGATGTTTTATGGAAGTTTTAGTAGAAATATTTTGAACTAATATCAGAAATGCAAATTTCCTTCTAAGTCAAGATTTAAATGCAATAGCATGGTCAAGCAAAGCTAATTTGTACAGCTGATTTGTCTTTCATTGTACTGTGTTTATCTTCTGAAATTTTCTTTCTCTGTCATGGTTTGCAAACATGTATGCTTACACAGAAAAGAAACACAATTTTTACCTTAATTATTGGGAGTCTGAGAGTAAATACTGCCCAAAAAGGGCAATAACATAGCTGCATACAGATACAGTTCTGATTGATCAGCTAGGCTAGAAAACAACATGGAAGTATTATTAACAGGATTTCAAGCTTGATTAACTCTTTAAGTAATCCACCGCTCACTACCCATCACTGGATTTTGATGATTTACAAGACTTCCTTTTTCTAAAACCCCTATAGCTCAGTATATGGCAACAGAAGAGCATAAATACATGCATAAGAGATAATATTACTCTACTTTCTTTTGGTCTGGAATTGAGCAATTTATTTTCAGTCTAAATTTAACGATCCAAACAGCTTGACTTTCTATACATTATAAGCTACTTATAGCAACATTTTCCATAAGCCAGTAAGCTTGCAACCCAAACTAAGACCATTTTCTTTCCTCATTATAGTATTCTTATTTTTTGGAGGCCAAATCTGATCTTTGCTTTCAAAAATGACTTCAAAAATCACTTTTTAAATGACAGCGTGTCAGAGAATAAGAGAACCCAGGCTTTTTATGAAAGTCTGTGGTAAATAAGTCATCAAATCATTTTTTTTGCTAGAAATAAGAAGACCCGATAACATGATAAATGGCCAGTTGTTATTTCTGGGAAATACATGGCACAGGATAATTGCACACTACCCTCTACTTCCATTCAGATCTCATTTCAGAGATCTGGTAACACTTCATATTTTGAAAACTTTCAAGGTACATGCTCTGAAATTCTTATTACAGGAATATACAGTTGTGTCTCAAAAGAGCCAAACTTCAATTATGCCGTTATAACAACACGTTATAACAAATTAATCAGCTGTTCACACTGTACTTCTGATTTAATATCATTAACAAAGATCCTGGAGTATATAAATACTGCTAATATAAGTTTAGAAAGTAGAATGTATTTTCTAACTTCTATTTGTTAAAGTGTATTCATTTAGATACTTTCTACAAACATTTTAAAAAGATTCTTTAACCCAATGCTGATGTGTACTCTAGAAAAGGTTTACTGCAGCAGAGTGTTGATAGGGCTTTTCTTGATCCCTTCAAAGACCATCCGTTTTGCATCGTTTGACATGCACATGCTGGGCTGTGTAATATGGCAGTGGCCAGACGGATCTGCACCTCCTTACTTCTCTGTAATCTTTATTGCTGTTATGTCCAGTCCTTGTATATTTTGGCAGCTTTCTTGTAGTATGTGACATGCAACATGCAAACCATAGTAAATGCAGCTTATTCTCCAAACTGACGTCAGAGGACCCGTTGAATCAGATAGAAAATTATTTGCCTCATGACTCTGAATTGCTTAGTCTTTCTTTTTATTTTTTCATTTAGCTGGGCAGAAGAGATGAATTTGGCATTGAAACAATAATCACAGCTCTGCTGTGGGCCAGTTGCCTTGTCATAGCTGATGAAGACCTCCAATGGCTGCTCTTTATTATGGCTGAACACACTAGTTTAATGAATATTAGTGTCAATTCACTGACATACCAAATTATAATCAACTGAACTAGAACAACAGAAAAAAGTTAGTTTCCAAGAAAAACTGGGGTAAAAAATCTTCCACACAGTGAAAATGCAATCTCAAGTTGGTCTAGGATAAGGAAACAAGTATGTATGTCAGCTGAAAGCTCCTGATTACTGAACTAGTCTAAAAGTTCAAGCTATTATCGTTTTTTAATTAGCATTTAGCAACACATTTTAGCATAATGAGGATCTTGCAAAGTAACCTTCAGGCAAAAGGAGGATTAGACAAGAGCAGAGAAAATAAACGAGTCCCACTAGAAAACCTTCCATCACCCTTTTCACCACTTCTGTGTGCTTCATGCTCATTACACTCTGGCTAAGAATGAAGTTGAATATACAAGATGAATATGAGAAATTATGGACTCATAATGCTCATATCACATCATCAGCATGGAATTTTGTCTTCCAAGTTACAGGCAGGAGCAGCACTGATCATTTCTCACATAGTATCATAAACCATTGTAATACAAACTACTACAATGATTTAAACCCTATAGCTTTTAAGGAACATCATATTTAATATTGTCTACCTCAGTTAAACTGTACTTCATGTTATTTTTGTGCTACTTTACAAAACGAGGATGAAGTTTTTTTGTTTGCTTTTAAAGTATCACCCTGGAGTGTAATGAAGTATTCCTGACAGAATTAGAACTTGAGTGTCTGACTAAGTCAGTATGGCAAAGAGGTACTAAGCAAATTTAGAAGTGTTCCTTAGTCTCATTCTGAAAGGCCAGGAATGAGCCATATCACCCCAAATGATCAAATAATTCAAAGTAAGAAAATTTCCAAGTGTTATTTGAGGAAATTTAATTCTTTCAAGATTTTCTTATTATTACAATTTGTGAAGTAGATTATTTCAACGTTAGCACTCTAAAAGATAAACCCACTCCTATTCTGGAAGATGTTATTTCCCCTTCTTCTCTATGAATTCTTGATGACTACAGACCCCAAACTTTCTGTGCATGTGTAGGACTCCACACATGTGTTCTTCATTCTGCCTACATGTTCTCCTTAGTATCTTTTTAACCTGTTACCTGACTTCAGTTTAGTTTAATGAAGGAACACAGTTTCAAAGATAATTTAGTTTTTAAAGTTGCATGGATAATTTTGTTCAAGACTACTCTATAAACTTCATTGCTGAGGAAATAGCTGATGTATGTATTTAAACCTTTTTAGACTCCATGAATCTGTCTGGGAGATGAAGACCTGACGATTCTCCAGACAGGAAAAAAAAAATCATGAAACATGATGGAAGTGAGGTGCTGAAAATGCAATATAGAGATCTGACCGACTATATTAAATAGAGGATAGTGAAGAAGTGCTTGGAAAGAAAAGTCAGGGAGTCAGGCAAAATAATTAGTTCAGAAGGAAAGAGAATGCCTATAGACAATTTGCCTGGCTTTTCAAAAAGTCTGAAGACATAGCATAACTTTAAATAAATCCTCTTAGCCTTCTCACTCTTTGGGGAGTAAGAGAGGGAATGGAGAACTGGGGAGTTCCCATATCTTTTATTGAAGTAGCTGTTCCTTAATAGCCTGGAGTAAAAGAATTCACCTGTCTTGCCACAGAAGTGCTGCTGAGGCATTCGAGAAGTACATGGTTTTTAAGAAAAGAAATCTGCTCCAGATTTCTTACCCCTAAAACATTAGGGTTAACCATGCTGGTTTGAAGAGCCCTGTGACACACATGAGTCACTGTGTCAGTCCATTCTGCATCTTCAGAAAAATGTTTCTCCTTGAATACCCACTGTTGTTTTTTACAGTAGAATCTTTGGGAGTAAAATTCAAAGCACGATGTATTGCACTGTAGGCAAAAAAAAAGTACAAGGCCTGAGTGTACCAATAGGCTTTTAATTTTGGTAATTTTCTCTTCATGCTGGGAGGAAACCAACAGAGACAGCACTTTTCAAATACGTGAGACAGCTGTTGTTGGGGTCTGTTGACAGGCTGTGCTAGCTCAAGGCATTCTAAATAATATTTTTTGTAATGTCTTTTAAGATACTCAGACAGAGACACATTACAAAGCACTGTGGCATCAACTACAGGCAGTCTCTTATCCAGACTCTTAAAAAAGCAGTAACAAGGAAAGCTGATTGCCGATTCTTATTTAGGTAGTTTCACTCAACTGTGCTGGAGACGCCTGCCCACACTGTATGTGTCTCATAGTTTTGTCAGCATCAAACCTCATGCTATTATTTTTACAGATAAAACACATGGATAAATATGAATGCCTTAAAATCTTTAGTACAAATATAACGAACTTGTTAAATACCTTTAGCTCTTATCAAGAAGAATTTGCATTGGAAAAGGATTTTTATTTATTTGTGCAGTTGAGTAGGGATGAAGTTCTAAATTGTTCTAAGACAGCTGTTTCCATTTTAGCTGTTGTAAATGGGTAATCATGAGATCTTGTACACACAAACAGGTGGGGCCATTAAATGCCTCCTTTCTCTGTTTGAATGCCTCCACTGCTCCCCATGAATATAGCCACTAAAAGCTGTACAAGGCTTTCCTAATGAAATCACAGGAAAAATGCTGGTCCACTTGGGATTTCAAAATCAATTACAATATCCTATTTCAATTAAATGAGGAAGTTTTCAGTCACGATGAGTTCCAGCTCCTTTCCACAAGTTGCCGTTGAGGCTCAGTATAAAAGCAGGTCTGCTGCAAGAGGGGGAAGGGAGAAGTTCTAAAAGGGGATGAGATTAGCAGATGGCTTTGCAATCATGTTATGAGATTATTTTTTATCTGTCCAGTGCTTACATTTTCCCAAAGTGGTGGTGGTAGGAAGGACCCGGATCCTTTCAGGGCAGCCCTTGGAGGAGGAAGACCCTATATTCCATTTTGGGTTTCAGGTTTAGTATTCTTAGTGGCAAAGACATATGACATGATTTTACCAGCAGGGTGTGTGGAAGGAAGAGATCTCACATAATACAGGTGCAGATCAGCTTCTGGAGAGTCCAGCTGTTTGCTTCTCATAAAGACAGCTGAATCAATCAACTTCCATTGACTAAGAACGTTAGGCCTCAATGCAGTTTTGGAAAACCAACGGCGCGGCTAAGTTAGCTAGCTTTCTTTTCAGTGGGAACATTTTATAATTGCAGCAGCGAGGTCTAATCAAAAATAGACAATGAAACTGAAGTACCCAAAATGCCATTAATACCACACTATGTTAAAACTCACCTGATTTATTCAGGCAGTAAATACAGAACATAAGAGGCAGCTCTTAAGTGTCTTCACATTCACCATGGACACTCCTTCATGTTACGGGACATAACATAATATGCTCCATGGATTGCACATTTTGTACCAGTAGGAGATAACTGGGCAACAGTTTGCTTACATAAAGACAAGAAAACAGCCCCTCCAAAATGCAGGACAGATCAGAAAATGCAACCATATTTGATCAGTTACACCCCCAAAATTCATGTTTTCTTTACAGGAGAATTAAATTAGAAAGGTGAGAATGACTTGCATGCCAGCACGATGCTGACTCAGTAGAAAGCTAATAGATTCATAAATAAAGGCACTGAGTTTCATCTGCTGAGGTTTGGCACAGGTTATGCTACTTGTGATGCATTTTCTAGGTAGTTATTGAAGTGTGTATGTATCCCAGAGTTTAATATAAATGAGGATTTTTCTTGTGCTTTTACTATTTACTATCTTGCTGTTTTAAAATGCTGACATACAATGATAGATCAACCCCAAAATTTTGATAGCTGTCTGTATAACCAGAAGGAATCAGTCTGCTTATTAATTCACACTTAATCCTTCTCTGTGACTGACATGAGGTCAGCTTGACAAACTTTTTAATACTATTTACTGACTGAACTCAAAGGCCTCAGCTGTTGGTATGTTGTTTATTTTGGCAAATTTTTAAAATCAAACCAAGTCAATAAAAATCAAAGGTCTGAAATTACATGCATTGAATTTTCCTTGTAATATCTTATAGGAATAAAACTGTTATTTTTTAAGTAATCATAGCAAAGCTGACACTAAACGTGTCACAGGATTAAACGCAAATCCTCCCCAACAGAACATGTAAATCTTAGAAATTGAAAAAAAAATACCAAAAATTACGATTCTGTCATGCACATTATACACAACAATGCATGCTTTCTAGCAATGTCTTTTAAAATTGGTAATAGTGAGTAGTCCTGAGGAAGGATTTAATGGAAAGAAAAATAGTTATAAATTTAAAAACTTGTAGGGCCTCATGAAATGAAACTGGCAACAACAAAGTAATGAAGAATTAATATTTAAAGATAGAAAAGAAGAAAACACAAGGAAAGCATGACTTCAAATATTTGAAACAGTAAGCGAGTACCAAAATCATGTAATAACTGCAGAACTTGGAAGAATTTTTAACAAATAGTGTCAGAGAAGCATATATCTCTTTGTCATCAAGTTGGTAAGTGAATGTGAATAATTTATATGGGTACATAGAATGGAACGTAGTATGGGAGAGACTGCCATAAAATAGAAAAAAATATGCAAGTGTTTATAAGAAGATTTATGAACCAAGGCAAAGCCATGCAGTTTCACACCAGCGGACCGGTTAGCCCAATATCCTGTTTCCAACACCGACTGCAAGCAGTCTAGGTAAGAGTAACTCTAGAAATACATTTATGTATTTTCTTGCTCTAGAAAATATATGTGTATATATATGTACATATACTTTCCTGGTGTGTTACATAGACTTTCTCTGTGTGTTCTCCTAGCCTCTGATTTTTTCCAGGTAGGTGGACAAGCTTATTTGTTCATAGTGGAAATTGCTGGGAAAATACAGTAGGCATACAGGTTAAAGCAGTTACTTAAAAAAAAAGTCACTTATTCTGAATGATCAGGCTACGCACTTATATGTCCTGTGTAACCCTGTACTTTCAATATTGCTATTTCCTATCTTTGTCTTGTTCTGTATTCTTCCTGGTTCAAGGAAGACTTTCAGCACCATAACCTCCCACTGATGTCAGAGAGAGTTATAACTCAAATTAAAACTATGTCAGCAGCTGAGTCACCAGGCCGTGGGAAAGAGAAGGATAGAAGTTATAAAAACGAAAGTGGGAAAAAGGAATGAAGGAGAAAGACAGGGTAGAATGTAAGTTCTTTGTTAGACTGCAAATTTGCATTTGACAAATGTTTACATGAATGTAAGTTCTTTGTTAGACTGCAAATTTGCATTTGACAAATGTTTACATTTCCCCTGGTTTAAAATTTTTCTTTCCTAAACCTGAAACATTTAAAACATAGAATCTAAATTACAAGTAAAACCAATCTGTTTAACTTCAATGAACTTGAATTTACCATCCCTAATTTTTAAGGGAATAATATTAGGAGTGAGGTAAGATGATGAAATAGCATAACAGAGAAAAAAAAAGTTTGCAGTTAAGGAATTTCTATAATATTCAGCAGTTAAGCTTATAGCATACATAGCCCAGCTAAGGAAGTTGGGTAGTAAAAATGAAATAGCAATATCCTCAAATTACTGATGCAGTGATACAATGACAAATTTTACATCATAATACAGTGATAAAGTTTACTAGCAATTCTGACTAGATAGCAGCTGGAAGACATTCCATTCATCAGAGCATGCCACATAGAAACTCGTTTAAATGTCTATGCATAATTTGCCATCTGAAAGTTTTAACCAGTTGTTCACAGATACACTTGTATTCTCTTACTTCAGTGATGCAAATAGATTTTTTTCAGCTTTTTTGACACAGTTAGTTAGGGAAATTTGGTCAGTTTTCCCCTTCTGATGTTGTAATTATGTTAGCCTGAAAATGGCCATTGAAGCTTTCATTCAGAATACCTTCAGACATTTAACACACAGTTCTTTTAAGGATGGTTTATCTCTAGCAGGTGCATTCCAATAGATCTTCAGCTTTCCAATCCACAAGGAATTAGGATGTCCTTTTAAACATAGTACAGAACCAGTTATTCACTCTGTAGTTCAATTAATTGTTTGGGGGTCTTGCATGGGTGTGTTATGTTTTTCCCCTATACAGTAGAAAAAAAGAGTCTTTTTGAAAGAACATTCATAAAATTTAAAGTGTAATATAGATAGTAACTTCAATGAATCTGGCTTCAGCTATGCAGCGATGTGCCTTAAGCCCTCACCTGAATTATTCTTTTCTTTGTGAAATTTCTTTTTCTTTTTATTCTTTCTTATTACAGAAAGAATTTACTTTCTATTCTTTTCTTTTTCTTTGTGCCCTAGACTTTTTATTCAGAGATGGTGAAGGAAGCCCAAGAAATGCCAGAGCTGTGAAAAAAATAAGTGCTGGGACTATGCATAGGTTTGGAGCAGGAGAGAGTACAAGGGAACATTTATCTCCTGCTCCAAAGCCATCTAGGGTTTTAACATTTATGTTATGCTTCAGCATGTAAACTAACACGTAAAAATGGGTTGCTTGTCTAAGGTGCTCCAACAAGAGTAATTTCTCTTGAAATCTTGCCCCTGCAAAATATTCTGCAATTTGATTACTTTTAGGCCATAGATCATAGCCTGCCACCGACAGACACGTTTTATAATGTATATATATCAATAGAATACTGCATTCAGATCAGACGTTCTACCACAGGGTCTGAAAGTGCCTTGCAAACAGAAACTCAGCAAACTTCCTAATTAGTGTTAGCTAGGTGACTATTTTGCCCCAGTTGGAGAAATATGGAGTAGTTGCATTGCTAGTGCAGAGCAAACTACAAAGGTGTCATATGAAGATTTCTAAATACCAGTCCTTGAGTCCAACCAAATGGCTACTTTTCTGGCTCTTCCGAGCATGTTTGCATCTTCTTCAGTTTACATGGCATGCTCAATGTCTTGTGGTGCACAGCTGGATTATCACTGGTGGATAGAAAAATTTGTTTGCAAAATACAGTGTATAAGTCAGAGTTTCAAAGTTTATGAACAGATGACATGCTTTAGAGTATGCAAGATGTTTCAAACACACTTTAACAGTTCACTGGGACTAGTGCTTAAATTTCAGTTGGGTTTTTTGTTCCTTCATTTTGCTTATCTTCATTTTGCTCTACAGCCCCAGTGACTAAATTCAAGGCAAAGAAAATCCAAATTCTATCCCAAGCTTTTAGGGGAAAAAAACATCTATCTTCAATAGATTTCTGTTTTCCTTCCTTTCTTTTTTAGAAGGACTTGACTTCTTGAAATTTCCTGCAAATTGTTCTGTTGAAAAATACAGAATTTCCTTACAAAACACTGAGATCAAATATACTAGCACTGTGATTCAGTCAGATGTGAACCTACCATCAACTCTCCGATCACACCTCTGATCCTCATCCTTCGTCTTTCACAGGAAACAATCTAGTGCTCATGACAAGTTTGGATTTTAAACTAAAATACATCAGTTGGGTCTAATTCTGCTGTCCCTGGAGACAGTGAACAACCTGCTGTTGATGGCTATGTAATGGTCTGAACAACTCTGCATTTCAGCTTTCTCCATTGTCATAAATACTTCTTTAGGAATACATTAAACTAAGCACCTAGAGTAGGTTCTCTTCTAAAAGTAGGCAATTGTTTTCTGAAGCTTTCATGTACAAATAAATGAAAAATTCTATTAAAATAACTGATAAATCAGACATTTTTTATACTGCAAACTTGCTTAAAACTTAAAATCACATTTTAAATGATATTTGTATGCCTTAAGGTACAAATACTACCTAAGAGAGGATTTTGTGAGGGAGTTCAGTAGTTAGTAATTTTGGAAAATCCCAAATAGCCATTGTTTGCTTCTTTATCTGTGCTTAATTGCTTCTAAGTACATGCCCCTATGCATTTCATTACAACTCATGCTCTAGACATGTTCTTATCAAGCTGAAAAAATAAGTGCAACATCAAACCAGATATTTAGGGGAGTAGAGACAATGGAGGCTGATGTAAGCATCTTTTTTATACTGAACTGTGCCTGTATATATTACCCAATCATGTGAAGACTACTTTAGTAATAGGCCAAAGATATCTTTTTACGTCCTTCATGGAGCAATGGACAATCTGTTTGCATTGGTCCACCTTTTCCGTCTTCTACCACTATACAGCTCTGATGCACAGATACACTTACGTTGTGAAGCTGGCAGGGTTCAGATTCACACGATAGATCAAACTATGCTGAATGCATACACTGTATAAATCTTTGGGCCAATCAGCTAGACCATCAACCTGTGAAACTCAAACAGGAGGGAGAATAATGTGTGAAACAGTCTGGGCTCTCATGATTTCAAATTTACACAGTGTTATCAGCTCCATCCCTCTCTTGGACACAATTACAACGATATAAGACGAAATCTTCTGTCTATGCGTTGTCAATACATCAAATTTGCTTCTAGCAGAATTCTCTCCTCAGTCCATCAGGGGACTCTGGGAAGGATTTTTCTTGTCATATGTTTAATATAATTTCCTGAATGATTCCTCATATTCCTCAGGACTAGCAGAAACGTGATATTACATAGTATAGGAAAACCTTTCAGGTGACTTGGCTGATGTGTCTTGCTCACAAAGCTATGCTGATTGCTGGATCTGATATAGTGAGAAATTTTCTCCCTGATAAGACTGGCAAGGCTCCCAAGCAGACTGGTATTACCTTTGCCTTCCTCTACCTCTTCTAGCATAACATACCTAATCAGTTCTCTGCAAAATACTGTAGGGTTCTGTGATGCTGCAAACTCTTTGGTCTGCTCTTTCCTACTCCTTATTTTACAGGATGGGCTTGTTCTGACCTAATGAAGACACTTTTGGCCTTAGTTCCTAAATTGTATGAACCCTTTAAAATACCAGTAGCATCTTCTCTATAACATGCATTTCAAAGGAATCAGAGACAGAATTAATTCTCTTAACACACAGGGAAATGGAGTATTCTTCACAGGGACTCAAAAATGATGAAGAAATTCAACTGTAAATCTCTGAACAGTCTTCTTGGAATAAGAAGACAATATGCAGACATAGGATTGTTCTCTTTTGCTTCATCCTATGAAACTGTGTTGTTATTGAGTTATTTTTCTGCATAGACTAAATGTCTACAGCTGGATCTCTGTGGATGAGAACATCATGAGTGCTCTCAGTTACTACTTTCCTCTTTGGACGTTAAGCATGATCTCACTGAGATGACCTGTCCTAATTAAAATTCTTGAATATCAGCATTGTTAATACCATCTGAACACACGAAAAACCTCTTATACTGTGCAGGTGCTCAAATACCAGAACAGGTTACCCAGAGAGGTTGTGGAATCTCCATCTGTGAACATATTCAAAAGCTGACTGGACACAGTCCTGGGCAACCTGCTGTAGCTCACCCTGCTTGAGCAGGGGTTGGACCTGGTGTTCTCAAGATGTCAACAATTTCCCGTTCCAAGCTAGAAAGGTCTAATTTTCTTCATCAGTCCCCTGTTCTCATAGTACACAAGGAAACTGTGAAAAGATACCTTCAACATCTCGGACTGTATATATGTAATTCTTTTACATTTTTGCAGTTGACTGTCTCATAAGTGATAGAAAGTATTCTCTGATTTTATTTCTTCTTTGTCACTGTCCTCCATCCTTTAAACTGCATCTCATCATCTTTCAAAATTTGTAAAATCTGATCTTTAATTTTTTGCAACAATGCATATCAATACTACATCAAATATTTCCATTTCTGTTCAAGTACAAAGTTTTTTGTTCTTCCTCATGTATCTAGTCTGCTCATCTGCGCACTTTTATCTGCTTTCAAGACTGATCTTAAACACATAACTTTTTTGTTAGTAACTTCTTTCTAGTTTTAATTTTAAAATTACTATACAACAAATTAAATTTCATTGTCATTTCATCATGTATGCCAACTACATTTTTCTGCTTTTGCCTCCATGTTTGTTAAAGGCATCTTTCTGTTTAGGTGTCTGACAGATTGATTCAAAGATTAATCATTTACCAAATCAATTATTTCTGTACCTAGCTGAAAGCAGACCTTGAGCAATTTCAATTCAATATTTAAAAGGTTCACCTCTTAGTTGTATATTTATATTCTTTCTTATTCTCACTATGTAAAACTCTATTTCATGGATAGGGCACTCCACTCAACAAAAAATATTAGGGTTATTTATTTAAAAAAAAGAAGTAATTAAAATTTTTTTTAAAAAGCTATTTGATATATTTTATTCAGCACTAATAAACAACTAAGATTATCTAGAAAGGAGTTACAACAGGTTGCTGAGGGAGGCAGTGGAGTCTCCATCTCTGGAGATATTCAAAAACCATCTGGACATGGTCCCGAGCAGCTGGCTCTTGTTGGCCCTGCTTGAGCAGGAGGGTTGGACAGAGTGACCACTGGAGGTCCCTGCCAACCTCAAGCATTCTGTGACTCTGAGGTTAAAAACACACTGGCAAAATAAACGATATGGTTTAAAGCTCTTTGATATATTTTTGTAATATTTTCACAATATTAATCTTTTAAAATGTGGTTTTATAAAACACTTTAAACAAAAGATTATAAGAATTTATTCCCATTATGCAGCCAAAATATACAGTAATTCATTAAAAATTGGGCAAGTTTTAGTGATTTTGCTTCCTTAGGCTTTTGATTACACGTCTTGCACGTGTCAGATCACCATGTTACTTTTTAAAAACCCCACTGTTCAAGATGTTAAGATTTTATTTTTCCCAAGATAACAAAACTTCAAGACACACTGATTTTACTGGTTTTTTTAATTGTCCTTGATACAGTCTAAAGTCATAGCCACTCTGTATTTCCTTGACAGACTGTAGGGATTTAGATTACTGTGCCTTTTTATTTAATTCAAATAAAGACCCATTGGGATTTTTAGAGTTATTATATTACATAATAGTATATTATCTTTTAAATTATTTAACATCTCATCCAATTTCTGAACTACTTATTTCACTGCTGCTTGTCAGTATCCCATTTCCTTCTGATGTTAAAACTTCAGAAAACATCCAGAGGTAGTCTTTCTCTGCCTCCTTCTCCTGTAGACCACCTCAACCCAAAGCATTAACGTGGTGTGTCTCCTATTACATCACAAAGTTTAGCCTGAAAAAATTATTCTGTCATGGAATCTGAGGAAAATGTATAATCACAGCTCCCAATGCAATGTGTTTTTCTTGGCTGCAGAGAATGCCGCTGCTGCTTTTAGTTCCTATTCTCCTTCGGAAGAAACGAAAATAGGACTGATTCCCTTTTACTTAAGGCTAGACAAGTGCCTACAATATCTATATATGGCCATTTTTTCTGTCACATTGGCTTCTTATTCAACCATTTGTTCCTAATGATTTTTTTAAATTCTGACAGAGTGCATCTTAAGTATGAAATTAATATAAAAGTGAAAAGTGAGGTGGATGAAAGAATCAAACTAATAAATACAAATCATAAATCCACTGCACAGAGAAACTGAATAGCTTATTAAAATGGCAGGAAATGCCCTTGAGCTCAAACTTGAAAGTCTCTACTATGGCTACACTCAGTTTTATACCAGTGAAACTATTTCATGTGTGATGTTAGACATGTATGAACCTTAAAGTAGATTCGGATGGGATCTACAGATGGACAGAAATGTTTATGTCTGTAGAGCATAAAATGTATATACATTTTACATGGGTAGCTCTTCTACATCTCAGATATTAATAGATATACTAGTATTTGTATACTAATGGTATACCATACTTTAACTGTGCCAGGCTAGTTCAAACACTTTCTGGTTGAGTATAATTTGTTCCAAGAAGGTGTTGTTCCTTCATATCTAAAATAATAGCATTTAATTTAAAATTTATTTTAAAAATGTTTCCATCATAATAAGTGACATAAGAGACCTGCAATTTCTTCTCCTCCTTCTTCCCACCATGTTGCTTCCATCCCCTCATCAAGCTCGAGAAATGATTTGGCTAAATATTAGAACAGTTAAATTTTATTTTCATTTCCTGAGCAAGGTAATTGTTCGGTGACAAATTCTTATAAATTTTGAATATAGCAGAGAACCTTTATTTCATAGGCTAAATCTAAGTGTGGATATTTTACGGATAATTCGTAATGGGTTTGATAACATAGAACTCTGCCAGTTTCAGCCAGATTGCCAACTCGCTGTGGTTGATGCTGTAAGGGACCTCTGATGCACTTAGTATGTTGTCTGAAGTATAATTCAGTTTTGATGAATTGAAAGGAAACTTTAATAGTTTTCTCAGTGTACAACCTGAGATGAAAGCCATTATACTTACCAGGTCATGACTGTGACGTTTCTTTGTCAAAAAGGCCATTACATTATCATCGCAAATAAAGAGGGGGAGAGGGAAAGGAGAAGAGAGAAAGAAGCGAGGAGACTCATGGCCTGATTGTCAGGAATTCATGATGCCTGCTGCTCCCATTGAGTTCAGCAGAACCTGCACATGGTTTAGACTTTCAGAAAATCAGGCCATTCAGCCACTGAAAACCAAAAGACATCAGGCATTGAAAAAGTATTTACTTTCCAATTTTTCCTGTACTAATCAAAATGACCTTTCAAAGCAGGGCTGGAGGGTCAGGCTTATCACTTTTGCAGGCTTGAGTGAAATATTGCTATTTAACAGGACAATTTGCTGAAAAATGCTGTTCTAAGAATTATGTCAATTCATCTTCCTATTCAGAGTATACAAGGCTTGATAGAAGGCCATATCTGAGGACAGCAGCTTGTCACCCATTACATTTATTGAAGCAAACTTCCTAGAACATGTTCATTTGTTGCTTTCTTCTAAAATGTATTTGGGTAAAAAAGAAGAACTCGAATTTTGTCCATTAAATAAATCTTTCAATAAATAAAAAAAGTTATAGTGGCTAAATCTCTGAGGGTAAAGGAAAGTGTGGTAACATTTCCAGTGCTTT
>Ga0181612_162743_pt1 | contig 14868 bp, 7 predicted proteins | sample HoacroProtozoa21_FD_119630 | JGI IMG/M metagenome (GOLD analysis project Ga0181612, IMG submission 119630) | Hoatzin crop microbial communities from Cojedes, Venezuel. Combined Assembly of Gp0051906, Gp0051904, Gp0051908 | reverse complement strand
GGTGACCCAGTCATGGCAAAGTATTCGTCGGGCCTCACTTGTCCCTTGTTGGCATGGATTACAAAGGCAGGCTCTCTTGTCTGCCCATCAGGCTGGGTCAAAGGCAGTTGGTCTAGTAAATGAATACATGCTGAGATGGAGTTAGGAAAGGCTGGTTTGTTTTTCCCTTGACATGTAGCTATTTTCACCCGTCTGTGCTTTCCTGTTTTTGTCAATATGAGCACGGAACAAATGTGACAAGGAATGAATGCCAGGAGGAATTTTCTCTCCTTTATTTCCTGCCTGGTCTGGCTGCTTAACCTTCCTAGAAGAATTTCAGGTGGCTAAACAGAATGGGAGGATGGTGCTGGAGGTGCAGGGGCAGCACCTTTGCATAAGGAGAAGGAGCAGAAGCCTCCAGGGAAGCATGGCACGATGCCAGTTCTCAGCTAAGTGGCTTATGAGCCATTGGAGACTTTGGGTGGGAAGGCTTGTACTGCAGAGGACTGCCAGCCGCTGTTTGATTGCTTTCTTAAGGCAATCCCTCCTGCTGCCAGCTCTGCTGCCACCTCTGTGTGTGTGAGCATGCATTCAGGGATGACAGGTCTCTTCACGTCAACTTTACAAGAGCAGCTTCTCAAAAGAGCTTTTGTCTGGAGCAGTTGCCCAGACAGCTGGGCAAACCCATGTCAGTCTGCCCCGTGTTTTCTTTCCCAAGAGCAATACTCAACCTTAGACTGGAGAGCCAGGCTCTGGCCGCCTGACCCAGGATGCTTGCAGTCTTCTTAGAATAACACCACCCTCAACGTACGCTGGGCAAATGCCACAGGGAACTCAAAGAAGGAAACAACATGAATCTGTGAGCAATGTCTTCAGTTGCTTTCCCAGCAGTACGCTTGCAGAGCCATCATCTGAAGCAGTGTTGGCAGCCTTCAACTGGTATTGGCAAATTCAGAGATTGAAGCCTCCCTGGCTGATTGCAGCCACCTCTGCAATCGTCTGCTCATGGAGAATGGCTGACAGTGAGCTGAGATGGGTAGGAGGTGAGGGGAGCGTCTCTGGTGACCTTCACTGGAGCCCACCAGGGCTATGCTGGCCACAACAGTATGGCAAGGTTTCAGTAAGCCCCTACGCTGGAAGCCATCCAATGGCCTGGGCTGGATGGCCCACAGGGAAGACAAGTAAGGACTAGGAGTGACCTCCCAGCTGCCAAAGAGCAGAGAGACAACAGGATGAGGTGGGACAGGAGGGGTGGTTTCCTGCTGGCTCTGGCAGCTCCCTCTGCAGGGAGGTAGCGCTGGTCGTGCACCTTACAGCACTGGGGTTGGCAGACCAGCGGGGCTGTGGGCAGGCATGCAGGCAACGCTGGCCGCAGGCTCCGCTCACGGCTCCTTGTGCCCTGGGAGCTGCGACGGCATCAGCAAGGCCCCAGGACACTGGCCCTGAGCCCGCAGACGCTGCCCGCACCACAGTCTCCCCTTTGTCTTTGGTGGCGATGCATCCAGAGGCTGTAGCTGTGTTTCCTACACCCACTGGGAGGATGTGGGATTTTCCTGGCTGCGAGGCAGAGGACGGCTGAGAAATGCAGCAGCGAGAAGCTCTGCAGGCTGGGTCAGTGACTCAGCCACTGGCAATGGGCAGGCAACAGTACAGACAGGCTCTCCCCTCTCGGTGTGCGCAGCAGCCCAAGCCACCGTGTCTTTGCATACCTTCATCCTTCTGTTTTCCACCCTGCTCTTACTCCTGCCACCCAGGAGGTGAAGAAATTAATCTGGCCAGTAGGAGATACCCTAACTGGTTTGGAGAAACAAACAAAAGATTTTTATTTTAAAAATATTTCATTCCTTTCATCATAGTCATTTCTGCAGAAACACAGTCAGAAGTTGCTGTGTAGGAGTATGGATTTCTGGTAACAAGGCCACCTACACAAATCCACTGCAGGAAATAGGAAGCCCGTACCTAGAGCCTGCGTTGTCTAGGACCCAATTTTGCAAAAGTGCTAAGCACCGCTGAGTCCCCCTGAAGGCAATGGGAATAGATGATGCTGAGCCCTTAGCAGGAGGTGGTCAGGATTGAACCATCCTAGATCTTGACTGGGTGAGTCATAGTATTGCAAGGCATTTAATAGTTGGGAGAATTCTGAATCTTTGCACAAAAATCCCCATGTAATAAATAATATCCTGTTTAATACACATATTGCATCTTGTTTTGGTACTAGGAAGAATAAGAATACTTGTTTTTTCCCATCTGCTTCTAAAAGCTGTTTCATTTCTGGGTAAAGCTCCTTTAATTTTGATACATAAACAATTTCAACTCGCATTTTCTCTTGGATTTGTAATATTACTCTTTTTAATACTGTAAGCAATAATAAAATCATTTTCTGCAGAAGGATCCTAAGCATTTACTTCACCCAGGTAGAGACCTGGGTTATCAGGATTCGACAAAGAATATTTATTTATTTCACAGCACAAACAGAAATAACATTCAAACCTGTCAGCCATTTTGTTGAATACTTTATTGTTTCCTAATATGAAGAAGAAAGCTGAAAAATGGCCATGTAAGGGATATGTTTACCAAACACTACTCTCAACTATAGCAATTTTCTGCTTAGAGAAAATAATTGTATTTTTTGCACCTGTTTCATCTGTTATTTACAAAAGCATAGGTCTCCTCCAGATGGACTGTAGCTCCACTGACGTGGATTTTTTCATCTAGTAAAAAATCTCATTCTCTTTCTGCAAAATGTACCTGTTGTTCCACAAGTAATAGATCAGACTGCTAGTACTGAAAAAGTAATTGAAAAAAAATCCTTGTCCGCTTACTGTGCTCACTTGGTGGAGTTTTAAGCAAAGCTGGTTTCTGTTTCCTCATGTAACTCATTAGCCATCAAGAACTGAGTAACTGAAAAAGAGCTTTGGAAGTGGTAAGTGACGGGGAGAAATGCTTCAAGAATTACAGGCTTTAACATTTGATTTAAACAGCCCCACCAGTCCTGCCTGCTCCAAGTTGCAGAGAGGCCTAGTCAGAAATCTGAAACGGAAAGAATAAAGAAATTCAAATGTTGACTTTGGTGGATACCTTTTTAAGATGAAAACGATAGTTCTGACCGAGCCATTTTTTGGACCTCTTCAATATGTGAGTCCTGTACTAATTTAGTTCACTTGATGGCGGGGGGAAAGGCTTTGTTAAGTTTATGTACCTCCCTTTCCAGAAGGAGCTATTCTGTAGTAATCATCTTCAACCTCACATAATTGACTACATTGTATGAACTGATTTAAACAAAACATTCAAAAGACGTGTGGAAACTGTGCTACCGTTGATTTCTTCTTTGGCTGATCATGGCAAAAGTTATCTAAAGAGGAAACATCTGGACGCGCCACCTTAGTTTTTGTTTTAACATGGGGAACACAGACTTTTAAAAACTGAAATTGAGATGTTCTGATACTATGTTTTTAGAAGTTGGTATAAATGTCACTTTTTTTGTACTGAAATACCTTCTAGAGTTTATAAATGAGATCTGCAGTGTTTGCAGTCAGTTTTTTCTTGATGGTTAGATCTTTCATGGTATTTCTCATTTGGAGTTCTGAAAGAATTTACAGGAAAGCATGTATCTGTTTTCTCTGTGGTGAGGGAATTGAGCAGGTGAAGAAGGAACCATACTAGGAAGGACCTTCATACAGTACCATGGATGTGTAAATTTTGCTGGTTTTGTTTCAGCCAAGACATGTTTTTTGCAGAGTGCTTCAAAATAATGTTGGAAATGGACTAGGTTAGCTGTTGCTTTTGTTTCCTACAGAAACCTGGCTTTTTGCTGTATTTAATGTTGGTGGGGGTGCTTTTTATAGTGAAACTTATGTCACTACTAGAACTGGTCCGAAGCTTTCAAAGGAAATAAAGTGGCCTTGAGAACAAGGACCAACTCACTCAGACCACACCAGTTTGTTGCAGACCCCGAACCTGGTATGAGGAGTTCCCATGCCAGTTCCCACAGCCGTTGCTGGCCCAGGGGGATTCTCACTGCAGGGAAACAGGAGCTAGCCTTCTGCTCCATGATAACTCTACAGCACACAGATCCTGTCCTATCTGGGACTAAAATGTTACAACAAATCCACACTCTGTCCACGTGAAGCTTCTAAACGTGTGCTCGCATGTGTACCTTTTGCATGTCGGAAGTATGTGAAACTCCAGTAATGACAAGACCACCAGATTCACGTGTGCGTATACAGTGTGTGACTCGAGCAATTTCAAGTTTAGTAATTAGTGGCAGTCAGAACTCCAAAGAGGTATAGAGCTATAGTTTTAGGTCCCCAACTCCACTCGAGTGGACCCCTGTAATCGTGAAGGGCTGAGGCTCCTACAGGTAGGCTCCATGTCGGTACCGTGTGGGAACAAGTCTGAACTGCTTGGGCATGTTCTGCTGCACCGCATGGGAGCAGGTTTGCTATAAGCCACCTCTGCTGGGCTTCTGACTCAGCACAGAGATTTGGATCATCACTTTAAAACCTGTGTCTCTCTACTGCTTAAGGAATTGGGCACGTACAAATCAGGTTTTGAAGCATCAGTATTTGCAGGTCCTCTGTCTTGCTCCACCCTAACTCCCCATCTCTTCCTCACAGGAACCCTGTGTATTTCCAGCAGTAGGTATAATCTGTCAAGCTCTTGATATTCTGAGCTCCCTGTAGGCGAAGGCAGGTGTCCATCTGTCGTGTTTTTGACATTTGCCCAGGCAGTTTCCTGAAAATGTATTTCTTAGTCACACGCCACCCCACAAGGCCATTGGGATAAGACAGATCCCAGTGCAGGCAGTCTCCTAAAGGTCAACACACTCACCTTGGGGACGGACAAGAGTCTAATTCTCAAATCTTTGTTCCTCTTGACTCGACGCAAGGCGACGATTCCAGCTTTCCCACATCCGAAGGGAGGGCCACAAGCATCCTGTAGTGGGTCTGGCTCTGTCTCTCTGCTTGAAGTGGTTCTATTTGATAGCAATATTCCCAAAGAGAGAAAATGACTCTACGGAGTAGTGGCCAGAGCACTTGGGGGACTGTGCAAAAGGCAACTTCAGTTCTCCGCTCCCCTGAGAGCGTGTCTGTAATTGTTGATACAGAGTGGGAGTTTCAGAAAGTGTGGTTTGGGGGTTTAGCTTTGAACAACCAACTAATAATTACAGCATTTTGCACTGGAGTTGTGTGAGAAGCCCTGTGTTCTTTTTTCAGAAAGAAATAATTCTGTATCCAACCACATATTTCGAGCCCCAGCGGGCTGGTGTTTGTTAGCCTACTTTCGATCGTCACTGAAAGCCACAGAGGAGGGAAACAAGCATCACTCGTCTTACACGTTAGTAACTGGATGCCCTCTAGCGAGACTGGCACGCTCTCAGATCTCTCAGTTCTTTATTCCCTCATGAGAGAGACAGAAAAGACTTTCCGTAATGTAAAATTTAGGATCACGTCCTGTAGTGAAGCAGAATGTGCCATGCCCACTGAAAGCAGAACTTTATGCCTGCTCAGCAAAGACTTTGGCAGGAACAGTGGGCTGTAGCGACGGGGCAGTCCTGGCCTTCCGTTCACTGGGGCGATTCACACAGTGCTGTTGTGTGGTGCGACTGTCCTCTCACAGCTACGCTACTTATATTGATACATACGACAAAAAGGAAACTATCTTTGCAGAGTTATCCTCATAGGGTTTCTTTCCTCAGGGATGAGTATCATCCCAGCCTGCAGACCTAGCACTTTGTTTGCTTCCCTGTGCCACGAGGCAACGTGGGTTGGTCCTGCGCGGTCACTTGCGTTGAAGGGTGTCAGATGAACATCCCTGACTATCTGGTTTTTCACTCTCCTTGCCTGATCTTTGTAAAATGTGTCAGACGGCTGTGGCTAGTTCCTGTTAGCACATGTAACTAGGTTTTGAAACAAAGCTTGTGTTTTGAAGAGTCTCGGGAGCAGTATTTTTCTCATCTTTATTTGTTTTTATCTGTGTAAGGAAACAAAAATAATTTTCAAACAAATTGTAGCAGGGAGAATAAATTCTGTGTGAGCAGGGGGGCCACTGGCAATGGTACCCGGATGCAGTCTCAATGGTCCTGGCTTGGTTTTAACACTGGTGTTTTGGGAGAATGGATGTCTGCAACAGATGTACCGTCTAAAGGTGATACATCATGCCGATACGCTTACAAAGACTGACAAATGTACCCGCCAGTGCATGGAATCGATTGAAGTAGTATCGTACTGTAGAATTTTTGCTGGGGTCACAGAAAGATTTAACACATGTTGGAAAAATGTATTCTGCCAGCGTTTTCAAGTGTCAGATGTGGCAATGGAGAGTTCTGGCCCAGAGCACTTTCTACTGCCAGAGTCTCTCTCAAAATCCGCTTACGCTATCCAGATGTGTTTAAAAGCAGGTGTAGTGCAGCAATGTTTGATTTATATGAAATCATTGAGGAGGTTTCCAGGGAATTAATACCTAACATTTCAAATATGTGGTGTGACTTCACCGGGCAGTTTGCAGGACATGAGAATTATTCTTCAAAACTGTAAATAACCAATTAAAATACTTTAATATTAAATGTCTTACCAGTTTACTGAAATATTTGGGCACTGTTAGTAGGACTCTTGGCATGTGAAAGTACTCAAAGGGTCTCTTCTGCTGCTTTCCCCCCATTGTCTTTTAAATGCCAAGATTAGGCTTACCTGAAAAGAAGCCATTATTTTTCTGCAACCTTAGACATTGACCCTGGGCTTATTGCTCTGAAAACAAACTCACAGCTAGGAAAGTGAGAGCGCAGCACTCCTGACCAGTTAACTGCACGAGCACCTCAAGCAATGCAAGGCTCCTCCAGTCTCTTGCCATCGCCTGTGCCTCGCCAGCCCGCTGGTTTACGCACATCTGGCACAGGTTAACTGCAGAGAAGCCAACGGCCTGGAAGACTGCTGTCCATATCCACTTTTCACTGTGATGTGGTGAGAAAGCACAGCAGTCCAGTGTCTCAAGTTACAGAACCACAGAATCACAGAATGGTAGGGGTTGGGAGGGACCTCTGTGGGTCATCTAGTCCAACCCTCAGATCACTTAAAACATCTTTGCACACTAGATATAGTCACATTTTGGTTTGATTTTTTTTTCTAAAGTCAACTGAAAATTTGCTTTACTATGAGACTGGCAGGATTGTGGGACTGTACTGTGGGGCTGAGAGATGATGAAGAACTTAAAGTTGCACAGGGGAGGTAACAACAAAGGTTAGTTTAAAATTGCTGTGCAAATGGCATATTTTGGAATACAACTTGTAATTTTTTCCTCTCGAACTATTTTGTATTTTATTAAAAGCCCAGTACATTTTCATTTAAAAACATTTTTCATTGGAAGTCATCTGTGATATTATCCCGCAAGCAGCTGTCACCCTTATCAATGCTTTGATATTTAGGTGCTTGCAAATACAAATGGCAGTTCCAGTTTCCTTTTTGTGCAGTGTCTGACTAGCACAAACACTCAAACCGAAAACCAGGCCTCACTGCTGTCACAGGAGGAAGGGCCTCAGCTGGATGCACACGTTGCAGCCATCCGAGGGGAACTGGCGAAGGCCAGGTCGGAGCCCAGCCCCCCTGTCGGCATGAAGGGGAAGAGGGGTGCCAAGTCTGAGGTTGGCAACCGTCTGCCTGCCCCTGGGCCTGCCCGGGTCAGTCCGTGAGGAACAGTCAGCAGCGCTGGGACCGAAGCCTTCCCCTCCGCACCAGGTGCCGCTTGGTAGGCGCTCACACCAATGAGCACTTGGGCTCAGGTGCACTGAGGGATGGCTCCTTTCATGCAAAGTAGCCCAAATCACTGCTCTGCCTCCTTTTTGGTGCTTCACTGCGGAGCTGTATCCAAGTCTCCTGGAAGTGCTCCAGCTCTTAGAGAACAGAGTGAATGGGAGCAGGAGGAGAGGGGTGCACGTAATCGGTCTCCTCTAGTGAAGCCCCTCCATTTAGGGTAAGCTACTCAAGCAGGGACTAGAACAGAGCCCAGGAAATGTCTGCCAGGTACTGCCCAGCTGATTGAGCTGAGTCACTTTCTCCAGCACAGTAAAAGGACGAAATTTCTCAACGGGCAGCTCAGCACCCATTCCTCACACAAACCTCACTCTCGAGTTCTGCCGTTGCCTTCTGTCAGGCTCCTTTTCCTCCACCACATATAGAAATGTAAAAGATAAAATTCGAGAAGGGACAGGAAGGATTCACAAAGGCACCAAAAATAATTAATGGAACCACAGGACTGCTGTGGGCTGCTGTCGATATTGCTGTGTTAGTCCTCGTACTCACTCAGGGCATGTGGCTGAAGAGGAGGCAAGATATCCCTCGCTATCCCACGAACTAAAGCAGCATGAGATACTTGTTCCGTTACGTTAACACTTACCAGTTTTGTCCTGATTCAGCTACTGCTCGACATTCCAGACTTAAGAGATTAATAGGCAAGCCAGAAATAACATTTCATCATTGTAATATATACGGTAGGTATGATTGTGCGTCTTTTTCCTACCTTCAGCAGTCAGGTAATGGGATTAGAACAGGAAGAGAGAAGTGACATGCATGATAGGTAAACAACAGTCATCAATCTCTTCCTGTGGCTGCATTAAAAAAAGTACAGTCACTGTAATAGGCTCTGGGATTCCCCATAATTGACTAGAACTTCAAATTTCCCTTTCTGAGTATAAGTGGTTAGTACTAGAAATTTTTAATCAGCGTAGTGGAAGAGGGAGAGGAATTATGTGATAGACCACTGCACCTCAGAATTTCTCTCTTAGAAAAAACAGATAAATGAAAGTGAAAATTTACTTGGCAAGCCATTTAACACTTCAAAATTATTTCTGTAAATTTAGTTTTCATAGTAAGCACAAGCTGTAAAGCACACAAAGTCCTTAATTTGCAAAACAGTTTTATTTCACACTTACACAAAGTTAATAGACCTTTTAAAACTAAGCTTACAGTGCTATAGGTTACATCTGCTGCCACTGAATGTTAGTAGGGGACTTCACAGGTCTCTTGAGTTCGCCAGGGTCCTACGCAATCCCTGTTCTCCCACAGGTTTAAGCCGACGTCTGTACAGGTTAGGGAGGGTCTGTCAGAGTTGTTTGGAGTACAGAACTTGGAGGACTGGGGCAGAATGTGCCAGGTCCACACCTGCACACTGAGAAGACGACACCTAAAGGAACACTTCTCCTTGCTGCTCCTGAAACTAATTCTCCCTGTGCTGGGCCCTTACAGCTCAGGAGAGCTGAAGCAGCTGTAGCAGGAACTAGCCCAGAAGCTGGCTCTTCCCTTCTTCTACAAACCTCGTTGGTGCTGTCAAGCAGCAGACGCTGTCTGAAGAAAAGAGGGATCTGAACAGATACTGGTGAAATACCGTTCTTGCCCTCCTCTTCCCATTGAACCTTTCTGACATTTTCCTACCTCCTTGCCACTGCCCTGTCAGCAGTAACAAACTCTTTTTCAGGCTCTTTATTAGAGACACACGCTTTAGGATTATACCATCTGCCTGCAGTTTTGAAGCTGATTGTCTAATCAGGATCCAAGGATAAACCCTACAGAACCCCATAATTGGATGCCATGTTGTGTGTCACTGCTCTGTCACCATGATACGGAAGGAAATGTGGCTCTCCACATTGACAGTATATGCAAGAAATATTCAAGAAAATTAGGGTACTCCTAAGAAAAACACCAAACCCAAACCTGCGATGTCTGAAATGAATTTGGATTGCACGAACCTAAATCTATTCAGTGTTCCACAGATGTTCAAGGTGAGGTGTTTTCTCCCTTCAGATGCAAGTCCTCCCTGCAACTTGACTGTAAACAGCCAAAGGCAAAATTTACCCTAGTGCGCCATAAAACTGAGTTTTTGAGATACCTAAAATCCTGGCACAACAGCAGCTCTGTAATGTCTTAGGAGTAAGAACAATGGCACAAGATGCTGACTGGTAACACAATAACTTGAATAATCCAAGCGGGTTGCATTCAAGTAAACTAGGTTTCAGATGGTCAGAAAAACAGAAGAACATCTACTGATGGCACACAGCTCCAACTGAAGAACCAAATCTGGTGATCTACATTTGCTTCCCATTAGGTCCAAAAACAACTTGCCACGGGAAAACAGTGTTTCATACAGAAATAAAGACAGACGTGCAGCTGGTTTTAGAGTCTCTCATGAAAATAAACAAAACGAGACAAATACCAAAAGATAACCTAAAAGCCTTAAAAGGAATGAAAACACTGTGCTTGTACCGTCATTCTGCAGCCTTAGCAAAGTCAAAAGTGGCATTTCCCAGCAGCAGTGGGAATCTTCACGTCTCAAGTGAAATGTCTTTTAGTTAAACAGTTGAAGCACAGTGTTCTTTATCCAAAATGGCAAACAATACAATTGTCGAGAGGGAGGGGAAGGTACCCTGCCTTGCAGGTTCAGCTCATCCTTCCTTGTCACTTCTGCAAGATCTCATTTTGACAGCTCTGGGTACTGAAGCCCCCCCCCTTCCCCAATTAAGCTGAAAAAGAAGAATGGAACAAAAATATGTCCTTTCAGACTTTCTTTATATGGCAGAAAATATGCAGGAGACACAAGCCCAGATTTTAAGTCTTTTCCAGGTTATCTTTTGGAGCAGCTGTACAGCAAGGCAACAAATATTAATATAAGCTAGTTTTCTTCATAATTCTCAGAAATTCTTGCTCACTTACTTCTCCATCTCCATCTCGATCAGCTTCATCAATCATTTCCTACAAAACACATTACATTTCATCAGGCACTGGACTCTAAACACAAGATCTTCCATTCATGAAAACAACAACAAATCAGAAGCACTTCATGTGAAAACTAACAATGCATTTGCTTGCTCTTCATATTTCTGACCTCTCAGCCCTTTTTGTCGAGGCGTAAATTTCCACCCAATCCTCAGGAGCTACAGGATTGGTCTGTGCCTGTTAGAAAAGCTCTGGCAAATCAGAATTTACCTGAAGTTCTTCATCTGTTAGATTTTCTCCCAGCTCCTTGGCAACCCTTTTCAAGTTTTTGAATGAAATTTTTCCTGTCCCATCATCATCAAATAGTCTGAATGCTTTCAAGATTTCTTCTTTTGAATCCTTTTCACTCTAAAACAAGAGTAAAACATACATTAATGAGAAAGCACTTGGCACCAAGATATTCCTTTTTGGTATTTTTTTATGCCGTCACAAGAATTTCTATTAAGAATTCCTACCATTTTTTGTGTCATCATAGCCAAAAAGTCTTCAAAGTCAATGGTGCCACTTCCTTCTTTGTCAATATCCGCTATCATTTTCTTAATTTCTTCCTTCTTTGGCTCAAAGCCTAAAGCACGCATCGCAACCTGCGCCAAAAAGCAATTCTGTTAGGAGGCCACTAGAACTATAGTGTCAGCAGCTGCACTACAGCTTGTTTAATCTCCTCGTCCAAAAGTTTAATAACAACTCACTGCAACTAAAGCATCTTGATATCCCTCACCAGCTTGTTTCATCTTTCCAAAAATATTAGCGTAGGTTTGATATTCTTAAGACGCAGACATATTTTCTCTTTAGATCCATGTGGATCATGGATACATTTCTGAAACTAAGCGAAACTTTTTTTCTGTCTGAATTAGGTAAAGGTTTGAATCTACATAGTTCCTAAAGCGACGGGGTTATGAAAATGGGACTTCGAGGGAGGTTGGAGACCAGGGATGTGATCTTGCTCCATCTGAAATTAAGGGCAGAATGCCCATTCATTTTGCTGGGTGCAGATTACAGGCAGTTAACTTCCACAAACCAGTACACAGAAGAAATCCATATGCGTAACTCTTGGCACTTCTACTAGGTCGTGGGGAGGGGGTGGGAACTGATGATACTCCGTAAGTGTCTCAGCAAAGCAAAGACCAACTGCTGTGCTAGCTGAGGAAAAGCAAAGCAAACCTTCTGAGCCTGACAGAGCACAAGCAAAGTACTGCTGTAAAAGCAGTTGTGTAGATTGTTGTACAAATACTTAATAATAACATCGTTCCAAACCAGCCCCTGGCATTTCACCAGCCTAGAACAATGATTTTGCTACTTGGGTGTTTATTAGTAACTTTGCAGTCCTTGTGTGCCAGACGATTACAGAATATTTAATTCAGAGACTGGAGTTTCAAGAACACATTAACTAGAGGAAGATCTGAACTGTGAACATTCATTCTTCCTATATGCTCTAGAGGAAATCAATAGTTAATATTAGGCAGAAATTTCCTCACTAAACACTCTTCTACTGGAAAGGGCCAATGCTCCAGAAACTCAACGTTTAACTGAAGTGTATTTTCTGACCAGTTTCTTGTGATGGGACTACTAAAAATGTTCCACTTTGTCTTTCAGAGGGGAACACTGTCTATTGCAAAGTATCTACTATTTAGAATTAATTTTGAAAAACATAGCATTAAATGGTTGATGCAGAAATGTTCCAGTCCATTTTAAGAACTGTTATTTTAACATGTATCATCTGTGTTCCAGGAATGTGCTCTCCTTAATCAAGCATAAGCACTTCCAAATAAATCCTGAGATAAGCCACAGGCCTAGGTAACTCATGCTTCTAGGTTACATATGCAGAAATTGAGGCAGAATGTGTGTATGTGAGAAATTGAGGTCAAGGGGCTAATCAAGATAAAAGGTTCACGCTTAAAAAAAGATCAGACACATAAAAACATAGGGAGAGAACTCAGAATAATCTTTCCCTTGTACTACTGTGTGTATACATGTGCGCACACACACACCCCCACGCTACCTGAATTGCTACTGAAATGCAAATCAGATCTCTGTTTTGTTCTGTTTTAAATTAAAAACCAGGTAATGTTTGGATTACTCATATGTAAATATGGTTGTATCTTTCCTGAACATGTGCAAAATCCATGTGTTTAGTTCTGATGAAGAAAAAATTTTATATTCTGACATTCGTCTCGAAACAACAGAAGTCCACTTTGCAGAAACAATGCTCTTAACCAGTCATGAAAAGCGAAATGTGTGCTCTGTGTATCTAAACAGAGGACCAGTTTAGTTCCTCTAATGCTCAGATATTCAAAGCCATCTGACCTATTATCCATGCATGAGAGAAGCTTCTGTGTACTCTGAAGTATTACGTACAGAGCTTTCTCAGGTTAACCATGTGCTACACCCCAAATTAAGTCATGACAGCAAGCCATTATTCTTGTTCGTACTCCAAAACTATTTTAAAATAGGGCCGAACAAACAGAAAAAGCAGCTACAATTTCGAGATCAAAGATATTTTCTTCCAAGAAAAAGAAGTTTGAAAACCTTCAGTTCTTTTATGTCGATGCTTCCAGATCCATCAGTATCAAACAAATCAAAAGCTTCTCTGATCTCCTGCTTTTGCTCTTCTGTAAGTTCAGGTTTCAAGCCACTTTTCTTCCGCTGGGCTGTACTTAAGCCAGGTTTTCTATAGTTGGATGCCTTCAGAAAGTGAAGGAGAGAGAAGGTAAGTAGCAGCCCACTCTGGGGAAAATTCAAAACACAACTAAATTGTAAGTAACAACAGTAAAGCTGTAGCAGAAGTGAGAGACATTCTTTGCTGCAAGTGGTAGACACTGGTCTCTGTGCTCATTTTCTTAGGGTATTCTAGAATGAAAACAAGGAGGAGACTTTGTTACTGGGGAATACGCATTTGGGCTTCACGTTTTCTCTCTTAAATATAAAGAGCATCAATTAAGGGAGTAATGCCAGAAAAACAGGCGGGCAGTCTGAAAACTAACACTCCGCTGAGGTGACTGAGAACCTCTGCACCTCTTGCCCGTCGCTTTGATGCGTCAGGAGTGGTTTCACCTGGAAAACGTGAGTAAATCATCCTCACACATAAAAAGCCTGGTTGTACAGGGTCTTGACTGTAAGTGGGAGTCAAATTCGGCCACTCCTCAAAGTCAGCACTGCAATGGGATGTCTGAGAGCATCTGTTGGAGCAGAGCTGAGAGGGAGCCGTGTAGCTGTAGCCTGCCTGTCCACCAGCCGGCTGCGGTGCCAGGTAACGACACGCTGCGGTAGCAATCGGATCAACACGAAATCCATCCCATAAGGAGCGCTGATCTGCCTGTGCTAAGCCGGTGCGTTATTATCCAGGTCACTTCCGAGACCTTCCCGGCGTCTGGGCGTGAGCCACCGCCGCACAGAGCGGCTGCCCACGGCCACCCGCCCACCGAGCGGGAGAGATGTTCTTCCTCAAGCACAGGCTCTCTTCTGAACCAGCAGCAAACAGATTTCAGTCCTTCAGACTCCGCACAGCTTCGTGGCAGGAAGGGCAGTTCCTCCCGCCCCGACCTCAGCCGGCTGGGCTTTACTCAAGTAAATAAAGCACCAAGGCAGGCGCTTGTTTCCTAGCTGCTGCTAAGCGACCTCCGCTCAGCTCTTACCCTTTGCTTGGCTGGAATCTCTCTTAAATACCCAGCGTCTAACACAGAAGATTCCATTCTGTTGTAGTGGGAAATGAAATTTTAATTTTTTAACGCGATTTGTCCCAAGCAGGTTGGGCTGCAAACCAGTTTGCCCGGCTTTTTTTGACTTTTCCCAGCTATTGACACAGCCATCAGGATTTTTACTCCTTGCATTCCGCTCCGGGAGAAACCCACGCCAGACCCTTTCCCGAGTATCAAGAAGAAACAGCGGACGCGAATACGCCGACGGCCCCGCGGAGCAGCGTGTGCGCTGCACCCCCCGCCCCCCTTCCATTTGGTTGCGCGGGGACGCCGAGCACCGGGGCCGGCCCCACAGCCCGCCGAGGCCGGGGATGGGCCCCGCGGCAGCCGAGGGCCGGCGGCAGGGCTGCGAGGGGGAAGGGGCCCTGCGGCGAGGGGAGGGACGCTCACCATCTGGCCGCGGAGGACGCCACTCCGCCTCGGGTGGGCCCGCT
>Ga0181612_158587_pt1 | contig 14868 bp, 13 predicted proteins | sample HoacroProtozoa21_FD_119630 | JGI IMG/M metagenome (GOLD analysis project Ga0181612, IMG submission 119630) | Hoatzin crop microbial communities from Cojedes, Venezuel. Combined Assembly of Gp0051906, Gp0051904, Gp0051908 | reverse complement strand
GAGCAAAGGTCAGTTCCTCCTATCTCCGTTATAAGGTCGTGTCCTCCTTTCCTGTCGGGCTGGATAACGAAGCGGCAGTCCTTGAAAAAGTCCATATCCGCTTGTGCCGATCCCCAGCAGCCGATTTCCTCTCCGGTAAAGAGGGCTACCTTTATTATATTATAGGTATGGAGTGCTTTCAGTGCGATCCAGACGCCGTTCTTGTCGTCTGCTCCAAGCCCAACACTCTCCAGCTTCTTTCGGGAGAAACCCATAAGGATTTCTCCGTTTGCTATCTCATAAATCTCGGTGTCCTTCGGGTGGAGCCTTTGGACCTGATCTATATGTGCTACGACACAAGGGAAAGTCGGTCCTTCCCCCCGTGTTATGTAAAGATTCCCGGCTTTGTCGCTTTGTATTTTAGCATCGGGAACATTTTGTCTTACCCACCTCTTTATGAAGGAACGCATTTTCTTTTCGCCCCTTGAAGGTGAGTGTACTTTGTATAGTTGTTTTAATAATTCCATGATATTAGATGTTTTGTGAAAACCAAGGCCGTTAAATAACATCGGCTTCCTGGTTAATGCTGTCTTGTAAAAATGGCTTGCCTGTAGTCGTTGAAACAAGGTCGTAGGCTGTTCCTTCGTAAAGTGTGAAGTACTCCCTTTCGATCATAGTGGAAAGACATTCCTTCGATATCGTTCTTCTCATATAGACTCCATCTGCCGAGTTCCACTCCATGAATGTGGTGAGATCTTCTTTGAGGAACCACCCTTCGTCATAGTCGCTCCGGGCGTGATCTTTCTTGTACTCCTCCTCGGCCTTGAGCATATCGTCCTCATAAAGATAGTGCTCATCGAGTATTTTGGAATAAAATGCATCCTTCTCGACTATCGCATCTCCGCTGTTGCCATCGTAAACAACATCGTCCTCATGGTAATAATATCCTCGGTCATCCACAAATACGAAGTTGTCAAGATTGTTTATGTCTACGTCATAAATTTCCTCTCCTACGAAACAAGGAACAGTCTCGTAACAGTAGTAATCATGATAATTGTCATATACTTGGTCGTCTTCGTCCTCATATTCATCGTTTTCTATACTCCCAGCGGTGATATCCAGGTAGTAATCGGTTGAAAATGAGCTGTAATTTCCTGCCCTTCTCTTGCAGATGTTGTAATATTTGAAAGTGTCCATATATGAAACAGTGTCCTCGTACTCTATGTCCGCTTCAATCCAGAACTTTTTGTCCGATAAGGAATTGCCGTTCACATCTACGATTGCATTTATGTCAGAGCAGCCAGCCCCGACTTTCTTGTAGCAGTCAATGCGGCCCTCTTTGATAAGGGCGTCAATAAGTAGCCTTTTCAGGAGTTCGTCACTATCCCGTGAATACTGACGTTCCAGGAATCTGTAGGTCTTCTCCGGATCGTCAGCATCATGTACCTTTTCGAATAATATTGCCCTGGCTACCACATCTCCCGAAGCGTTCTCCAGGTAGGCAGCAGAACATTCAATGCTGTCCCTGTACATCGTGTGATACCCCTTATTTGTCATACACGAATTCATTGTCGTTCCAGTGTAGTCTGAGTCATAGATTTTGCTGAAATTTTTGTCTACAACAAGACGATATTCACAGCTCGGCAATAGGGCGGAGGTGTAGGTTTGCCACATATGGGCCATCTCCTCCTCTATATGTCGGGAAAGGGCTTCGCATACTATGGTTCGCCCTGTGTGAGTGCAGCTAATAAGGTGTTTCATCATCTTTCCCATCTTCACCTTCACAAGCTTTCCGGTTGTCCGATTATTCACACGGATACACCTGGTGTCCCCGTCTTCGCAGATGCCTTCCATATGGTCGGTTTCATAGGTGTCTGACCAGAATGTCTTGTCATTGATCTTGACCTGGAAAGTGAGGCTAGTGTCCTCCTTGCCATCCTTTTCAATCCTGTCGATAATCGTGTTAAATAATGTCTGGATGTCCTTTATTTCCAGAAGCCCATAGTCCTCACTTTCCCTGATTTCTTTGAGGGAAAGGTTCTTCAGAAAAGCGAGCAGAATCTTGTTCTTCCTGCTGCTCGATCCGTTGCTGTGTTCTTTTATTCCGAATACTTCCTTGAACTCGGCGTAATTTGAAAAAATGTTGTTGTAGTATAGCATAATTTATTTGTTTTTAAGTGTTTCCAAAAAAAAGAAAGGGAGCCAGCCGGTCAAGGCGGACTCCCTCTTCGAGTGTCGTTTGGGTATATCTCAACCCTTATGATAGGAACCAAGAATAGCCTTCGGTGTCGTGACCGTTCAAGGCATTCGCGATTCCCATTGAGAAATTCGTTGCATTGTTCTCCCTGCTTAAAAACAGGTCGATATAGGAACCCTTTGCGGCCTCGGTGAGAAGCTGATAAAGGTCCCAGCAAGTGAAGTCGCCACTGGGATTGTTACGTCCAAAATTCTTGTTCTGGACATACCCCTTCGTAGCGGCATTTATCGCCTGGTCTCCTAGTAGGATTTCAGGCAATTCTCTTTGTTCGGCACGCGGTAAGAACTGGTATAGTCTCAGGCGTCCGATTATCTTCGTGAACTGATCCTCAGACAGATAAGTGTTCTTAAGTCGTCCGAGTGTGTTCAGTTCCTCTTCGCAGATAGGCTTGTATTCCGAAAAGAGCTGCCATGCCTTCTGATAGAGATCCGCCTCTGTCATACATTCGCAGCTGGATACCAAGCCGTTTGTAGTTATCATTAGATTAGAGCAGACTCTGACCTGCCACCCTACCGCAAATTTGAAATGCAGAGGTGTAGGTCTTCCGAAGAGCCTGTCCTCAGAGTATGAACGGGCTCCAACGAAGGTCAAGTGTACCTCCTGTCCGTTCAGCTCTTTCTTGAGTGTCTCCGACTTTGCGACAAAGCACATCCTCTCGTAGTAGAGTGTCTTGTCTTCGTCCGTAAGCTCGGATTGTTTCTTGTATATCGCAGACGGTATCCTCCCGTTTATCGGATGGGATACCCTCATTTCCGGTGTCGTCACGTTTCCGAAAATTGATGCTGCCGCTCCCACTATTGTTTTGGTGAAATTTTGGTGACTTATCGTTAGCGAATTGTCCCCAAAAGTCGGGACTATGTTTTTCGTTTCGAGTTCGTCCAGGGTGATCGCCTGGGTGTTGCTCTCGATGAAATTGGGATGGGGTTCTTCTGCTATGCCGGGATCCATGAATGGTCGGCTTGAAAACCCACGTCCAATAGGTTGTAGTGTCATGTTATTTTCCATATATTGTCTTTAAAAATGTTTGTTAACCTAGATTTTTGATAAGCTTTCCGATAGCCTTTGCGATGGCCTGGATAAGCTCCGAAATTATAATTGTTATCTCAATCCATCTGCCCGTGTCCATTTTTAAGAACTATGCATTTGGATGGATTCCTTGGACCTTATGTTCGATTTGATTTTGCCGATTAGGTCAGCTCCCAGGTCCACAATAATGAGTGCCTCTGCGGCGTAATAAATTGCTTTAAATAAATTTTCCATGATCTAAAAATGTGTTAAAAGTTTCTTTACACCTATAAGGCAACAAAGGAGCTTCCGGCGGGCAGGGAAAAGGGAAGAGATGAAGGGGAAAAAGCCTGTAAATCGTCCGTAAATATGCCGGATTTTTAACATGAAAAACTTGCACCCAGAACCGAGCGCATAATAGAAGAAATTTACGCCAGATTTACACTTATAAAAGGAATATGTTGTTGATTATCAGTTAAGATTGTTCAGGTCGTAAATTTTGTAAACTCTGGCGTTGAAAGACTATATTTGATACCCGTTGAGCCTCTTCCCGTTGATGGTATCCTTCGCCTCCCTTGCAGACGGGATGAAGCTGGTGATATCCTTAGCTTTTGCCGTATACTGGCCCTTCGGAAAGAACCTGTCATAAACCAGTTGAAGCCGCTCCTTAATGTGCTTCTTGGTATAGAAACCTCCAGGGAATTCGGCCTTCACAGCATCGACCATTCCGCTTGGGTAGACAATACTTTTTGAAGACGACTTGAATACATCGAAGTCCATTGCCTTGAGCCTGTCCGGACCATATTTTATGAACGCTTCCTTCACCTCCATCGGGACTTGTGGGAGAGCTTCCAGTCGTGGCTTCAACTCATAATTTTGGCATAGTGTTTCGGTGTATAGGGAAGCCATGTCTCGTAGGCTTCTCAGGCCACGGATAGACGAAAGGAATCTGCTCACCTCAGGATCCCTTGTTACATGAAAAACGGAGGTGTCAATCGAACCCATGACAGCACATCCGTTGCGGTACTGGTCCTCTTGAACTTGCCAGGCTCGAAGCTCATTGTACATGGCAAGCTCGTTGAAGGTGATGCCTGGTCCGTTATACCGGTCATCCACCACCGTAACGTAGTCCTTACTCATTTTCTGAATCTGTTGGACGTTCCTATACAGGTCCTCAATCCTCCTTTGAGTCTGAGGATTTCCGAACTGTTTCCGATACACGTTCAACATCATCCTGGTCAGTTCCTCCTTGCTCTTGACCCTCTCGTTGAATTTGTCCTTGAGAGCTGTATCGAAGGTAAGCCCGTTGCTCCGGTAGAAGAAGACAGCATCGTATTTGAAGGGGTTCGAATCCAGTCTCAACCTGCCCATTATTTGGGGGAGGTCGATTGATATATCCAATGCCATGCTGTCAATCGTGGAATCCGAGAAGATGTATGTGAAGGCTTGGGGATGATATAGGTCGACTCCCTCAAAGGAGCACTTCGTAAGGAAGGTAAAAGTCCGATGTGGCTCACCCATCTTCCGGGCGTGACCAATGTCGAAACCTTTCCCGATGCTCCTCACCTTTTTCCGGTTTTCCGCATTGTCAGCACAGATGATATCAACCTCATAGGACTTGATCCCAGCCCTCTTGATGATAGAGGCGATGAGGGTTACATTATTGAGGAAGAATAGGCATTGCGTGGCGCGGACGACCTTACCCGACACAATCTTCTCTGCAAAATACCCTTTACATCTGAACTCTTCAATAATCTTCACAGCGGTTGTCACAATACCTATATTATATACACGCCGCTCCACGTTGACATAGTGGATGAAACGTTCCGGCCATTCGATTTCATAATATGTCATCCCTTGAAAGTGTGGCATCTTCTCCATGTATTCTCTCATAAAAGGAGTTGCGGAGAGATAAACGACATTCTTCACATGGCTCATATTCTCAAGGAAGTCCATCTCCACTTCTCCCTTGAATGCCGCATCTGTAAAAACCACCTGTGCTTCATCCACTATGAACCGAAAGCTATTTATGATGCATTCCGACAGGAGAACATCAATGACATGCTTCGCGGAATCATAGGTGACAAGGATCTTCGGGATCACACTTAAAGCCCTACACTTGCCGAGATACTCCTTCAGGCGATCCTTCAGTATCATTGTGTCAGTCTTATTCCTGTTGTCCTCTTCACTTCGGAAAAGGTAATATTTCTCGAAAGCCACACCACCCTCAAGCCAGATTCGTGATATTCTCTCGTTCTCTCCACGAAACTTGCAGAAGAGAAGTTCCGACCTGGGTGAGCATAACACGGTAGGCCTGGAATCGTGAAGGAACATGGACGTAGCTCCACATCCGCATATCTTCTTATCCAGGATGCACTTGTCTTCTCCACCGATGTAGGATTCGATGACATCCCTGTAGCATTCGAGGTAGTGGTTCTCTCCATCGTCAGGGATAGGTATTTTTATTATTTTCATTGGTAAGTATATTTTAAGTATAAATAATAGTTAGTATATATTTGAAACATACAATCATACAATTATTAGAATTTGACGGTTTTGACATTTTCTGCATATAAGAATTTAACGGTTCTATCGTTTTTTGCAGTTACCGTCACATATAAGAATTTTGGGGGTTTCAGTGTTTTTGGATAATTTACACTGTCCTATTTTTATTGTGTGGATGGAGGGGATAATTGCAGACTGTCCTATTTTTTCTTTGGCGGAACTCTCTCTTTGACAAATTGCAGTTAGGGGAGCGAAAAGGCTAAAACTGTCCTTTTTTTTCTCTACCACCTTATATGTACGTCCTAAAAAAAGGACACCTGAGCGAAGCGAAGGTGGTGTTATTTCTCTTCTCTTTTTCTCTTCTTTTCCCTGCAATCCCCCTCAGCTCCTTTGTCGCTTCGGGGTCTTCCAGCTTTACTTCTTTCCCTCCTTTCAGTCGGGAGAAGTAAAACTAAATCAATTAATTACGTTCTTTCCGAGCGACAGCGAGAGGAAAGAACGAGAGCCCCGAAGGATTGCAAGCGAGAGCGAAGCAAGACTGAGGGGGTATCTCAATATAAACCACAAATAAAACCCCCTCCTTCCGCCAAAGCTTCAGGAGGGTAGTGTAATATAAATGAGTAAGGGGAAGTTTAATGTTGGGTGTAAAATTTGGCTCCCCAAACTGCTGCTATTTGTTTCCTTTCAGTTCCAATGAAGTCCTGTTTGCAATTATTATTAGTACATTATTATAGAAAGATTTTGCATTTTCAATCACAATTTTCTTTTCAAATTTCCCTTCAGTCTCGAACCAAGTTGCCAATGTCTTCCTATGCGGTCTTATGGATTTCTCGTTTCCGTCGTCGTCAAGTTCATAAGCAAACTCCTTCACAAGTCTCGCCGCCTTGTTCTCGCTTCCCTTCCATACCAACCTTCTAGAATCCTCTCCCTTCACAATGCCATAGTAAACCCCCGTAAAGAGGTACACAAGCTGCCCGAATGACTTCTCTGTAGGCATAATACATCCATCCTTCACAAGCTCTTCGAACATCACCTTCAGTATCTTTGCCTGTCTCTCCGGATTGTCCTTCTCATAGTGCACAATATTCCTGAAGATGTATGTGTCCTTGTCAGTGTTGAATGTTGAGTTTTTGAGTGTTTCCTTCAACGAGTCCAGATCCACCTCATATTCTGGCGTACCTTTCTCCTCTTTCCCATTACCGACGTCAACTCCGTACTCACTCTCCAAAAAGCTCCTCTCCGAATCCGTAAGTGGCAAGTCAATATCCGGATTTCCACCAACAGTATCCTTCTTCTCCCATGCATCAAACAACAATGAGATCTCTCTCGTCAGAAGGTCCCATTTTCCCGAATTCGCAAGGTCCCTTTCAAAGTTGCCAATCCTTCTAACTCCAGAGTAAATCCGAGCATCGAAGTTATCAATGAACGTGTGGGAAGCGGAAATGAGAGAAAGGTAAGCACACAGGGAACGGAAGACGGCATCATCCTCCCCAACCATCTCAAACACCTTCCTGGATGCTTCTATGTTTGATATAATCCCAACGTTTCCTCTCTTTCCCTTGAGATAGGACTGCATCATGGAGAGGCTGGCGGGGTCCTTAGCGTTGTTCTTCAGAAGAGAAATGCGATTCAACTGTCCTCTGGATTCTTCCGCCAATCCAGCGTACTTGGACTGAAGGGATGCCACCGTGTCCGAAAAGCTCTTCCCGTCACTAAGTTCCTCAAGCAGATTACCCTTCCATCCTTCGGTTTCCTGCCCGTCGTCCCATCCTTCGGTTTCCTGCCCGTCGTCCCATCCTTCAGTTGCCTGTTCGTTGAGCACAAATGACTCTGCGGATTGGGTAGAGGAGAGAATTTTCAGGATGCTCTCGATCTCATCTAGCCGATCTTCCGTAGCCTTCTCCTCTCTATTATATATGGAGAGGGAGATAGCATCGAAGATCCCCTTTACGGAATGGAGTTTTTTCTCTTCTTCACACATGTCACAAATATAGCAATTATGAAAAACATTCCATTCACCAAGCCATTCACCAAGCCACCATTCCATTTAGCATTTAATTATAAATCAATTAATTAAATGTTTTTTCGGGATAAAAAAAGCTACCATATTTGCCACCGCAGCCAAGAAGGAAAGCATGGTGCGGACCAAAAAGGCGACAAAGAAGGATATGAAGAAAAAATATTTTTGGCTGGCATCCGGAACTGCCATTATCACTACGGCTGTCCTTATAAGGATGGCCCGGAAGAGAAGAAGCGACAAGGAAGAAAAGACCATGCCCTCCCAGCCTAAAGAAGAAACGGGAGGAAGTACCGAAGAGAAGACGATGAATGTCTCCGAGAAAAAACCCGTCAGGCCGAAGACCAAACAAGTACAGAAGGTAGAGGGAGAGATTGTTTGGATCCCAGTGATTGAGAGACGCAAGTTCTACTCCAAAAAAGATGACTATTGCGACTGGTACTCTTTTGAGAAACCGGGAAGGGCATTGAGGATCAGCCCAAGGGGACAGGGAGAAACAAACTTTAATAATTATTTAATATAATGAAAGAAACTTTTAAAAAAGCCGCAGTAGGATGCGCAAAAGAGGTGGCAAAAGAAGTCACCAGGTCCACCTTCTCCGGAAGGAGGTACTACCACCGCTCTTACCACCGTCACTCGGAAGACAGGGCTATGATCAGGGTTGGAAGGCTCTTCGCTGTCGACATCCCCAGCAAGAAGCCGATAAAAGACCTTCTTCTCATAGGAACAGGCCTGGCAGGTGTCGGAGCGACCTATTACCTTGCAAAGAAATACATCGACTATAAATTCAAGGAAAAGGAGAATGAGATTGATGACGAAAACCAACCTGATGACATTCAAACCACTGTTCCGGAAGTAAGGGAAAAGCCCCTCTCCGAAGTCATAAACTATGGGAAAAATGCCCCCAACGAAACCATAGGAGGATTCATCTATTCCGACACCAACACTCTGATTTTCGGACCGAGGGGATCGGGGAAATCAACCTTGGCGTTCCAAATCGCTTTCGCCGCAGCAAACGGGACTGAGTTGACCTGCTTCCCGAAAAGAGGAAAGATCGCGCCCCCTCAGGAGGTGATCTTCATTGACACGGAGATGAGTGAATCGAGCTTGGCCTCAAGATACCACGACCAGCTTAAGGGCATCGTCAACATAAAGAGAGTCAGCGAGCTGAACACGGGAGAGAAAATCCTGGCCTACATCGAGGAGAAGACAGAATCACTCAAAGGGAATCGTCTCACTGTCATACTGGACAACCTCTCTATGACGGATTTCTACAGAAACCCAAAAAGGTCAAGGGACTTTTATTCTCAACTCCAAGTGATACAGAACAGGGCACTTGAGCAGAGAGGAAAGAGGCTTTCCGTAATCCTGGTAGGACACACCCAAAAGAACGTGAAGCAAGGGATGCTCCTTGACTCAAGCAACTTCGAGGGGACGAACAACCTTGGAAATTTCGCAAAGAACATAATAGGAATTAACATGACTGAGAAGAAAGGCATATTCTTCATCCAGATCCTGAAGGACAGAGATGGGGACCTTGGCAATAACGTGTTCGTCGAGGTCAGGACAGAGAAGCCATACCCCCAGTTCTGCCTGTACTACGAAGAAGAGAAGAGGTCCTTTGCCGAAAGGATCAAGGGGAAGAACTTCAAGGCCGGGGAAGGGATTCCTCCCGAACTGATCCTGCGCCAGATAGCGATGGATCATACGGATGAAAACGGACTCTCCCTGCGGAGCCTTGGAGAAAAGTACGGAGTGAGCCAGACCACCATAAATAAATGGATTACGGTTTTTCAAGAAGGAAACAAAAACAATAAATAACAGACTATATTATGAAATTCATCACTAAAAAAGATGTCCTCAGAAGAGGATGGACGGAGAAGATGGCAAAAGAATTTCTCCCATCTCCCACCAAAAAAATCACAAACGTCTACAACCCGGAGACTCAGGTATCCCTCTATTCCGAAGAGGAGGTAGAGGCGGTGGAGCAAACGACCGTTTTCAAGGAAAGCTTTGCCAAGATCCAGGAAAAGAGGAATAAAAGGGAAAAATCCCCCACCAGGAGGCAGGAAATCCATGACGACCTCATGAAGCTAGACGTCAAAATCCCCGTTGTCCGAGAAGAGGACATCGTAGAAAAGGCGATAGACTTCTGGAACAGAAGGTTCCGTCTCCAAGACGACACTTCCGGGAAGAAAGCCACCCTCAACTCGGACGAGGATTTTCTCAAGAGGGTATGCACATACTACATGGTGGAGAAGTCCGATGAGGCGAAGTCAGCCATCAGCGCAGGTGGATTCGAGTACTGGGATATCGATTGGGATTGTTGGACGGAGCTGGCGATGGACGTCATGAAGGACGTGTTCAAAGAAAGGCTCCTCAAAGCCAACCAGTGGATGAGATGAGATCCAATACGCCAACTAAAAGTATGAGAGACGACACTTTATGTGACACTCCAGCTTATGTGATAAACATCGTATATTATTGCTAATCAGTAATTTAAATTTAATATATTTGCATACAATGACTCTAAACAAAAGGAATTTCGAAAATAGTAAAGTAACCCATCAAGAATTTGGTGGCGCACTAAAAACCGAGAAAGAAATGGAAAATATCATGAACGATAACTATCAAATAGGCAGTCAATATGCCACGATACAGCTTCCCATTGGAGCCCTGAAGGAAGAAATCCTTTCCGAACTCAAGGAGTACCTTGACAAGAGGTACGGAGGCATGGGGGATGACAGCCTCAAACTCTACACCCCTAAAGAGGTCAAGGCGATCCTGCACATCTCCACCAAGCAGTTCCAGAAGATGCGCCAGGACAAGGTGATTCCCTTCTCACAGACGGGGAGGAAGATCTACGTCAAAAAGAGTGACCTGGAGGACTATATCCAGAAGAACAGAATCGGTCCCATCTCATAGGAACAAAGATGACTATCAACCTTGAACTAGCCACAAAACCGCTCAAAAACGGTTCCTACCCAGTATTCATTCGCATCTCAGAAAAGAGCGTGACATGCAGGGTGGGAACCGGCGTTTATCTTAGGAACAAGGAGGAATGGGACCAGAAGAAGCAGACCGTGAGGCGTGCGAACCCCAGATGTGTCAAGATGAACGACACGCTTTCCATCCTTCTTGAAAGGGCCAGAACAATAGAGAGGGAGTCCAGGAACGAAGGACGCAAGCCTGATCCCCCTTATCTAAAAATGAAGCTCCAGGATCCCGCACATGGGGAGATGGGACTCATCGAGTACATGGAGACATATGCGAAAGGCCTTGAGAGCATAGCAAACCGCAAAAAATATGATAGCGTCATAAACCATCTCCGAGGGTTCATGGGTAAAAGGGGAGACATCCCCCTCATGAGCCTGTGCGAAGAAGACATTGCGGGCTTCATCGAATACCTGAAGAAACTTCCCAACCAGAGGTTCAAGGGAAAGACTCTGGATCCCAACACGGTTCTGAAGGATTTCAAAGTCATAAGGGCTGCCCTGAACGGGGCCGTGGCCAAGGGAATACTGAAGAAGAATCCAGCAGAGAACATCCACCTGAAGGAGAACGTGAAAAGGCAGCGGAGCATGACTCCGGAAGAGATCACCAAAATCACCGATCCCGTTCTGGAGAAGTTGCAGGATTATGTGACGGAGAGGATGCTCAGGGCCAGGGACGCTTTCGTCTTCGCCTACTACGCAGCCGGAATGAGGATTCAGGACGTTATCCTCCTAAGGTGGGAGAACATCAAAGGAGCGAACATCCACTACACCCAGCAGAAGACAGGGAAGGAGATGTTCCACAAGATCCCAAAACCCGCCCTTGACATTCTGGAGAAGTACAGGGAGGATTCATCAGGCCCCAGGGATTTCGTTTTCGGCTACCTTGACAGCAGCGATCCGTTCACGAGGTTCGGAAACGAAAAGAGCGTGATGAGCGAAGCCATGCAGAAGAAACTCTACAACAAGATAAACAGCGTAGAAGTGGGTATAAACACCCAGCTCAGGAAACTCGCCGATGTGGCCGGAATCGAACCGTTCTCCTTCCACGCGGCGCGAAGGGGCCTGGCCGAGACCATGCTAAACGCAACGAAAGACCAGAGGGCTGTCCAGTACGCCCTCAACCACAACGACTCCTCCACCACGGACCGCTACCTCCGCAACAACAAGCAGAGCACCATAATCGACAGGGCGCTCAACGAAACCTTCTCTGACGGAAGCAGGGAGGAGAGGGCGAGGGACCTCATTGAGCAGCTGAGGAACCTGGGGTATTCTAGGACCCAGATAAAGAAGATGATCTGATGATGACATTGGCCGCAGGATACGATTTTTTCGAGAAACCATCGAAAAAGGGCTTTGAGAGCCCCCAGGATCTCTCATTCCAGGTTAAAATTAGGTTAAAATTCACCCCATTTTGGCCGCTTTTTGATGCTTTAGGATGCCTTCTCCCGAAAACTAAAATCGCCCTTCCAGTCATCCAGAAGGGCGATTTCGGAGTAATTGAAAACTTTCTAGTGGTCCCAGTAGGGCATGATCCTACGACCCCCTGATTATGAGTCAGATGCTCTAACCAACTGAGCTATGGGACCTTTTGTGCAAGGCGAAAAACTTTTCAGCCGTTTCACCTTGCAAATATAACACTTTTTACTGAATTATCAGACCTTGATCTCAACTTCAACTCCGGAGGGGAGCTCAAGCTTCATCAGGGAGTCTACAGTCTTGGCATTTGAATCATCAATGTCAAGGAGACGGCAGTATGATGAAAGCTGGAACTGCTCGCGGGATTTCTTGTTGACGAAGGTTGAGCGGTTCACGGTGAAAATCTTCTTGTTGGTGGGTAGGGGAATAGGTCCACAAACCTTTGCGCCGGTAGAAGACACCGTGTCGGCGATCTTCTTTGCTGACTTGTCAAGCAGCATGTGATCGAATGATTTGAGTTTTATTCTTATCTTCTGACTCATATCGATACTTTAATTTTTTATTCTTCATCAAGATTTTTCCTTGAGTAGTTGAATCCACTCTTTTCGATGATGTCCTTTGCAAGTGTCGCAGGAACCTCCGAATAGTGGTCAAAACTCATGGTACTGGTCGCACGACCGGAAGACAGGGTCCTCAGTACGGTAACGTAGCCGAACTGCTCGGACAGGGGAACGTATGCCTTGATGATCCTTGCGCCGTTGGCGGTGGAATCCATTGCATTGATCTGTCCGCGGCGACGGTTGAGGTCACCTACGATGTCACCCATGTACTCCTCCGGAGTTACGACCTCGAGACTCATAATGGGCTCGAGGAGGACAGGCTTGGCCTTGGGGCATGCATGGCGGAAAGCCATACGCGCCGCCAATTCAAATGACAGCTGGTCTGAGTCGACGGGATGGTAGGATCCATCCAGGAGAGTAACCTTCAGGGACTGGACCTCGTAGCCGGCAAGTACGCCATTGGCCATTGCCTGCTCGAATCCTTTCTGTACTGAAGGAATGTACTCCTTGGGAACGTTTCCGCCCTTGACCTCGCTGACGAACTGGAGTCCGGTCACACTCTCGTCTGCGGGCTCGATTCGTACGATGATATCCGCAAACTTTCCACGGCCACCGGTCTGCTTCTTGAATACCTCGCGGTGCTCTACGCTGGCTGTGATAGCCTCCTTGTAGTTCACCTGAGGTGCACCCTGGTTGATCTCGACACCGAACTCGCGACGGAGACGGTCTACGATGATATCAAGGTGAAGCTCACCCATGCCGCTGATTACGGTCTGGCCGGTCTCGGCATCAGACTTTACTGTGAATGTGGGGTCCTCCTCTGCGAGCTTGGATAGAGCCACGCCCAGCTTGTCGAGGTCCTTCTGTGTCTTGGGCTCCACTGCGATTCCGATAACGGGATCGGGGAACTCCATTGACTCGAGGACGATGGGGTGGGACTCGTCGCAGATGGTATCTCCGGTGCGAAGGTCCTTGAAACCAACAGCCGCACAGATGTCTCCCGCCTCTACGAACTCGATGGGGTTCTGATGGTTGGAGTGCATCTGATAAAGGCGTGCAATCCTCTCCTTCTTTGTGGTGCGCGTATTGTAAACAGCCGAGCCTGCGTCAACCCTACCGGAGTATACCCTCATAAATGCGAGTCTTCCGACATAAGGGTCAGTGGCTATCTTGAATACAAGGGCGCAGAAGGGAGCGGTCGCACTAGGTTCTCTGTCTTCTTCCTTGTCCGTGTAGGGGTTCGTACCTGTTACGGTTCCCTTGTCCAAAGGAGAAGGGAGATACCTCATCACGGCATCCAGAAGAAATTGAACACCTTTATTCTTATAGGAGGATCCGCAGGTTGCAGGTACTATCTGCATTGCGATGGTCCCCTTTCGAAGAGCGGCGATGATTTCCTCGTCTGTAAGCGAATCAGGATCGTCAAAGAACTTCTCCATGAGAGACTCGTCGCACTCGGCGGCTGCCTCTATCATGTTGTTCCTCCAGGTCTTTGCTTCCTCAAGCATGTCTGCAGGAATGTCAGTGACCTCGTAGTTTACGAGCTCCTCGCCGGAGTCGTAGATTATGGCCTTCATTGCCAGGAGGTCTATGATTCCCTGGAACTTATCCTCGGAACCTATGGGAAGGCAGATGGGGACTGCGGTTGCTCCGAGCTTGTTCTTGATATCCTCGACGCATGCAAGGAAGTCTGCTCCGACGCGGTCCATCTTGTTCACATAGGCAATCTTGGGCACACCGTATTTGTCGGCCTGGCGCCATACCGTCTCGCTCTGGGGCTGAACCCTTCCTACTGCATCGAACGTGGCAATGGTACCGTCAAGAACCCTGAGGGAACGCTCGACCTCTACAGTGAAGTCAACGTGCCCCGGAGTGTCGATGAGGTTGATCTGGTAGACCTTTCCATTGTAGTGCCAAAACGCTGTCGTTGCAGCCGAGGTGATAGTGATACCCCTCTCCTGCTCCTGTACCATCCAGTCCATGGTGGCTGCACCGTCGTGAACCTCACCGATCTTGTGGGTCTTTCCGGTGTAGAACAGGATACGCTCGGACGTGGTCGTCTTGCCGGCATCGATGTGGGCCATGATGCCGATGTTCCTAGTATAAGTAAGATCCCTTTTTGCTTGTGTTGCT
>Ga0181612_152556_pt1 | contig 14869 bp, 5 predicted proteins | sample HoacroProtozoa21_FD_119630 | JGI IMG/M metagenome (GOLD analysis project Ga0181612, IMG submission 119630) | Hoatzin crop microbial communities from Cojedes, Venezuel. Combined Assembly of Gp0051906, Gp0051904, Gp0051908 | reverse complement strand
TAAAAACTAAGAAATGTGGAAGAGTTGCAACAAAAGAAGCTCTGGAAAGAAAATGGCTAAAGATGATGACTGCCTCAGCTGAAAGTCATGGCAGGCCTCTCTGCAGGATGATTTATGCCCTCATTGTATGTGATGAGGAGTAGCTGGTAGCTCTGTCACCACAGCTCCTAGAAAAGACTTGGTGTGAGGTGAAGTGCTTTCAGGTGCTCCCCTGGGTGACAGGTACGCAGTGATAGTGCTCGGGTTTTGTTACCATGGCTGTCTGTAATTGCTTGCAGCATGGGGCTGGTCACCTGAAGATCATAACAGAAAATACAAAAAATGAATCTTCAGGAAGAGCCAAATCAAAGCAGTTCTTGAAGAGAAACCATAAGGCTGTATGTGTGTGTGTGTATATAGTTTTAATTTCTCTATAAAGATGTAAAAAACACTATATTTTAAAACTTTATATATACACTATAACACTAACTAAACACTATATTTTAATACTTTATATATTTTAAAGCAATTTTGCAGTAGAATAATCAAAAAACCCAGAAAGCTGTTACAAAACACACTTGTCACCAAACAGATGTGAGTGAGCAGGTTAAAAACTAATACTAAGAAGACCTGATCTGACATACTAGGTACATTCAGGTTTAACTGAGATTTATGTGCAGTTGTGGATATCTGAGTTGTGTATATTTAAAAACAAAACAAAGCCCAAACCTGTACATACATTGTACTTGGATATTGCAAAAGGAATATTTGAGACCTCCTTCCATTTTGTTTACTATTCTCATGGATCTATATGGAAAATAGGTACTAGTTTCCAGATGCTTTAGCTGTGGCATATGGACACCAACAAGGTCATCTACATTTCTGTGGGAGTTCCCTGAGCTTGCTGAAGCTCAGGAGTCGCTCCAAGATTCACCTGGTGAGTGGACGTGTTTCAAAGGCAGGTTGCTTTGGCTTTTTGGTCACAATTCAAATATGGTTCTTGGAAAAAAAAAGAAAAAAAACCAAACTGAAGCAGAGCCTTCGTTTGTCCTGATCTGGGTATGTCCCTGCTGGTACGTACAGTCCAGTATCACTATTGTTTTGTAGGGCAGTTTAACTTCATTTACTGTGTGGCACTTGCTTCTAAATTGACTTCTGATAGTTTGCTTTAGTCCGGGTTGTAAATCTTTGCAGTTCCCATTTTATACAGTAACTGATGAAACCTTTGCTAGAACGAGGATGTATCTTTATGTTGTCTTTTCCACTGAGATTTCAAGGGTTTTAAAATGTGATTTTTAAAATGGTCATACCTTTGGGTCTCGCCTGGACTCTCCAAAGAGTGGTTTATTCCCACAGTGGGCACACTTCTTTAGGAGAGCCATTCTGTAATTTAATTTAGCTGTTTGAGAGCGTAATTGTGGGGTTTGGGATTTTTAATTTATATCTGTTAGTTTTTTATTATGGTATGGCACAGAAGTCCCCCTCTAATGCTGTGCTGCTAGGTAGGGAAGGAATAGCATGTCTGAATTGTAGACATTTACCATAACTTAGTGAGTGTTACTGCTTTAGAAAAGTGTACACCTTCTAGAAGGACAAGAACGCGTGTATGAAAAATGGGCAATCTTACTGCTCCACACATACTGATCAAATTCTTTCACCAGCTAGGGAAAAGAATTGTAAATACTGTCATCTGGTTACAATTGTTACTTCCCCTCAATAAATTTTTTTTTTTTTTTTAGTCCTTGCACAGCTAAGGACTGTTCTGTTGTATTCTGCTATGATTATGAACTTGGTGCATAGGTATTTGAGGGGAGTAAAAAAGTGAAAATGTTAACAAGTTTGGGATGAGGGGAGACTTAATTTTTTCTACTAAGAAGTGTGGGGTTTCTTTTATTATTTCTATAGATCAGGAAAAGGGAAGCTGCTATCTGTAACTTTATTCCTTGCGCAGTATTGTAATGTGTCGAATCAGTAGGCCACCACAGAAGTTTGAAAGGTCTGTTTGGCCCGTGGCAAGGAGTTGTCCCATATTGCCCTGCAAAACAAATGCAGGGGGTTTTGACTGAACGTCAATTTTACGTTTTACCACTCACTTTTCATTGTAACAGATCGAATTCTTTTTGTTGCAAGAGAGTAGTCTCACTGATTCACTGAACTTTTTCCATTGAGGAGAGTTGAACGGGACACACTTTGTCAGCACTGATTTGGGAAATAATGGAGGTCTTTACTTGGTTTTTGCACTGTCAGGTACGCAGCCTTGTAGGTGTCTGTATTTCAGAAGTAATCCACAGAGGCTGTAGCAATGTTACGCAATTGCATTTTCAGTCATTTTAAGCACAGGCTGCCGTGGTTCCGTTCTTTCCACTTACCTTCACTAGCTACCAATACTAGTGCAACCACCATGAGCCAGTTCAGGAGCCTAGTCCGGATGAAAACACATCTTTATGTGGAGTTTTCAGCTGTGTTGGCTCCCAGACCAGCTCACCAGAGAACTGCGTGGATGCCAAGATATATAAAAAGCTTACCTAATTCAGCAGTAAGCTGGTGTTCTGCTCAGTCAGGGAATGGAAGTATCTGAAGATTTGTGGAAATCTCGATGTTTCAGTGCAGTGCTATTTCACCTATGTCCTGATATTTCTGATTCCTGGATAGAACAAGCTTGTGCTTCTAGCTGCGGCCTGAGATAGTAAACATCCTTAATGTATTAGGAAAAAAGACTCCTCAGAATTTGTAGATTTTTTTTTGTTCTTCCAGCAAGGGAGAAAATGAAATAAAAGGGGAATGTATCTTCATAAATTGCATGGTTGACATGCAATGTGTATTGGAAGACATCTGGGAACACGAAGGCTATTCAGACAGACTAAGAAAAAGGTAAAGCTGAAAATCAACTGAAAGCTGTATTTTAGTACGACATCTTAGCCCAAAGAAAGAAAACAATGGGACTTGGTTTTAGATGAAAAGATTGTGTGCTAGTTATTTGACAGGTTCAGTAGCATTTCAGTTAAGAATTTGGATTTGTGATTTGTCATTCCAAACTGACTGTAACATGTGCCATGCATTTCTTGTTTGCTTGGGTTTTTAATACTTCAAGAAAACCGATGCACTGGTAAATAGACTGCATTCCTGTATAGACACTTCGGTTTTTAGAGGCAGATTCAAAGCAATCAACATTATGTAGTATGGAGAAGTTTTGCTTCTATAGCAAACTATTCATGAACTTGTGGCTTAGTGATTGCTTCACAAAATTTAAGATGAAGTTGTTGTTATAATGTCATCTACTGGCTAACTGTACTTAAAGCCAATTGTATCTCTTTCTTGCAGTACTTGTTGTTCGGTCTATATCATGGGCCAAAAGAAGCTACTGTATGACCTGAGACTACTTTTTGCCTTAAAATTTATGTGAGTTTATTAACGGAGGCCAACCACTAATAATAAATTTGTGCTGCATGTGTAGTGCAACAGTTCATCTCCTCTGACAACATGACTGAGTAATTTATAGATGTAGTTATCCTGAAATTTGTAGGGGTCATTAGCATTTTAATGAAAAAGATACAGCTGTTGTACTAAATCTTCGCTTTTTTTCTTCTTCTCCCTCAGTTAAGCATTTCGATCTGTACTTTGAAAGCAGCTGACAGCGTGCGGTAATGTGCTGACTGGCACTATGGGCAGGCGGTACCCGGGGGCTCACTATCGGCCAAGCAGCTCATGTATGTATACCATTGGTCTAATTTATTTGTTGCTTTATTACTTTTGAAGGCTGCTAAGTTTATAAATTTTGAAACAGTATGTATAAAGGTTGCTGACGTATTCTAATCGATGCCAGCTCTCCTGTGTATGTACCCGAATGGTTAAGTATATTGATTCATGATTAAACTGCAGAGGTGTTTTCTAGAACTTCAAAAAGCAGCTTGCAGTATGACTTCACCAAGTCTGCTGCAGTGTGCTGTGTTTTGTGTTCAAGGTCTCTGACTTCATTTATTACAGGGTTCAAAAGTTTAGTTGCTATTCCTCTTCACTCCCATCCCAAGTTTTTAGTACTAGATATCTTCAAATTAACAAACTACTTGAGCTTATCTTGAAATGTCACTGTGCACTATAGCTTTAATTACTTACAACTGCAACTAATGTCTCCAGTTCACATTATTTCTGTGCTTAAGTTCAATATTATTCATGTTGGTTTTTCCTCTGAATTGTATCCTATTGGACTATATTACATTATCTATTAGTGAAGGTTGTCTTTTGTAAAAGTCCAAATGCTACTCCTAAAATTTATGACCTGCACCTTCCATTGGGTAAGCAGATATCTCTAATGCTGGTGCAGATGGCAGCCACCACACTTCAGTGGTTCCACAGTGCAGACTGTGTGAAACAAGCTGGCATGGCTTTCCCTGGAGAGCCGTGTGGGGTAGTGTCCTGACTCCAGAAGGCTGCTGCCAGTCCTTGTGCACTTTCTGTTGATCCCTCAGGCTCCTGAGGTGAAGCTGTGGGAGGTTAACTTTTGTATTCACTGTTCTTTCCACTGTAGCGGAAGAACACGATCCCACGTGGCTTTTCTTGGCATAAAAGTCAGCTTAAGCAGCTCTCACTTCTCTACCGTTCTTTCTGTTCCTTTAAAGACTTCTTTAAAAGCCTCGATCACTTCAGACATCCAGCTCCACACGTATTTGCATTGACTGATGCAAGTAGTAAACTGCAGTGAGAGCTTACAGCTGTGGCAAGACAGGGACTTCTAAGGTAGCTTCGCCATCAGACATGAGGGACTGCATGGTAAGGTCCTGTATTCAAAAGTTGACTTTGTGGGGTTTTCTCTAACCCCAAAGCTAAATACGAGGAAGTAGTAAAGCATGTTTACTCTCGGATGCAGAGTAGTCACAGGTATCATGAAGATGCGTGTTAAAATGGTGTATTAGAGCCAGTTTAGATATTACTTTTTCAAAGAGTTTGTCTTGGGTATTAATGTCAGGATATTGTCTCTACTGCAATAGAGGAAATACATGGTTGTTAAAGCTTCGGCAGGTCTCTAGTGGCCAAGTGCTGGAATACAGGATTGGACTGATCTGTTTGAATCACTTGATGTTAAATCTAGGCACTAGCCTTCAGATGTGGCGTCTCAGCGTACTGCAGGGCATGATATCTACATCTCATGCCTAGGCTTGAAGCTTGGAGCTTTAAAATGATCTAGTGTAGAGGTAGGTAATGAAGTCTTTTGCATTCCTACTTAGAACAAGTAAAGGGCATTAAATTTTTACCAGGAGAGCCTAGGATGTTTTTCCTGTTGAACTGTTCAGCAGTTGCAGACAGTGAAGAAATAGAATTGTTTGCTTGCAGAAACACTGAGGTTCCCTTCATCTGCCAGGGCCGAAAGTTGCGTCAGAATCAGTTGGCGCCACAGCTCCCTCTGTTTGAGGACAGAGATATCAAAATATCTACTTCATGATTGTTTTATGCTTTTGTTAATTCACGTTTTCCCTTTCCATAACCTGTCAGGGTTTTTAAGCCAGGAAACTTGCTTTATTTTTTGGTTTTGTTACTGCGTGATTTGTGCAACTTCCTGGTGCCTAACATAAGAAGTGCTTTGGGCGTCCAACAATAATGGCATTGAAACTGCCCAGTCTTTGGGAAGTGTGGGTCATAAAGAAATCTCTGATAGCAAATTAGATCACAGTGAAAGTGCTGGTAAAACACATGATTTTGCTTTTGTTTTCTTTGCATAAATAATGAGTAATTGCACTATCTCAGCTGTTGTATTTCAGATTCACAGTTGTTACAGTCTTAATGTTGCACCGTTAAAGGACCTGGTGCAGACTTAAGCCTTAGTCCCTCACTTTTATCTTCTGTCTGTACATACATAAATACATACATACATACATATTTACCTAAAGAAAGTCTGTGAAAGAAAGACTTAGGTCTGTCTGGAGTATGGCAGTTGTATTGCTGCTTGGTTGGTGAGATAATATTTCATGGATTTATGACATTGATGTCTGTTGAATGATTTCATAAATTTAATGAATATAGTAGTGCATTGTCTTAGGAGAATAGCAAAAGATTTTTATATTCAAGGAAACACATAAGCTGTTTTCTATTTAAATTGTTATTTGAAGCCCAGTGCTAGGAAATGTATTTGAAATACAGGTGCTGAAGATGGAAGAAACAGCAAGGTGTTTAAAATGTAAAATTGAAAGCTGTTAATTGAACAGGCGAGTGCTAGTTTAGACTTTTTAAAAGTGTAATTAAAGAGCAATGATTTCCCTTGGTTACTGACAGTAAGCAAAGCAGTCTTGGGTGTATCCCTGGCTCTGCCTAGCACTGCTTGTCCTGACTTAACAATCCCTCGTGTGCTGTTTTGTTGAGCTTTATTTGTTCTTTTCTGCACTTTTCTTGTGAAAAATACGAAGAACGTACAGTCCCCAGCTACTGAGAAGCTAGGTTTTGTAAACAGACTTTCTTGAGATTTTCTGCTGAGCTGCATTTATATTTACATTCTTCTCGTATTTGCTCTTAAAACCCACTTTTCTGCATTGGCTGCAGCAGCTCTGCTGAAAACACGGTACTGTTTGTGTTGTTTGCGTAGTCAGATTTTCTTTCATACTAAAAACTTTTATTCTCTGCACAGAGTAAAAGGGTTTTGTACGTCTGGAAGAAACTTCTTAACGGATTGTCCATGCATATCCTGTCCACAGCATAATAATTCATTTATTTTACTTGTTGTGTTTTGAATGATATTGAAATCTGAACAAAGTGTTTCAGAGAAAATGGGGTTGGTTCCAGTGCCGTTCTGCTGCCATTAAATGCTCAGGAAGGGTTTAAACAATAATAATAATAAAATACACAGCTTTGTGAGAGTGCTTTGTTAAAAAAAAAAAAAAAAGCCCCTCCTTTTCGGAAGACATGGGATGTGAGAAAATGAAGGAATTTGAGAGTGGTAGTTTTCGACGCTTGTTGACCTTTGGAGTGTGCCAGGCTGGAGGTGCAGTCCTGCAGTGGCACGTCAGCATTCACCGGGAGGAGGGGACCTGCCTGCGCCTGGAGCTCCCCGACCAGCCCGTGCTGCCTAGGGAAGACAGCACCACACCTCCCCTCCCCTTAAGTCATCCTCTTTATTTGTGACAGGTAGAGGTGGACTTGAAAACTCACCCAGAGAGGCACCCTGACCCACAAGGAGCAGTGTATCCACCAAGCAACTCTCGGTAGAAGCGTCCCAGTAAAATTCTACATCTGCAAAATCCTGCACTGTATCTCCTTCCCTTTTCTTTGCAGAGAAAGATATCTTGGTGTAAACGAGCCTCAAGCTTTAGCACTGCTCAGGTCGTGCTCAGGAGGGACAGTTTTCTGTAAAGTTGCTGAAAAGCTTCATGTAATTGTTGCTTAGCTGAGGAAAAGGCGGGAATGCAGACGAATCATGGCATGAAAGTTATGAAATCACTCAGTGACCCATACATCGCTCTCCGCATTAAAACCTCTTGTTTAGGTTTCTACCTTTCCTAAGAGGCTATGTGGAGACTTGCATAACAACTTCGTTGAGGCCTCTTGGGTGATCCGAGTGAAGCCCCAAAACATGTGCCAGTTTCCACAGATAGGAGCTGTCTGAGACCCTGCAGATAAACAAGCTTTCTTTAGGAACTGTGTATTACTCTGAATGCATGTTGTCACTTCTGGTGTCATTTCTTAGTATACTTAAATAGTATGCCTGTCCCGGGACCCTGACAGGTCCATTTTTCTTCATGGTGAAATCAGAGCTGGAATGTTTTGAACCTGACGGTTTCCTGGTGACTCTACTTGGTGTCATGCATATTCATGGAGAACCAACCACAGTACTGGATTTGCATTGCATGTTTGTGCACTTTCACAGGAACCCCAGTTCCTTTGGTGTTAAAGTGCCTTGTGAAGATCTTTGAGTTTGTAGATAAGAAGGAGTAGAAGATTTTGTCTAGCACATCAAGAACTCAAGGCCTCTTGGTGCAATTCAGGCCAGTAATACTAGCTTGTTCTTTTCCACTTGGTGTCTTCTAGGGCCAAGTTTGCTGCTTGTTGAAACTGAGCCCATTTTTAGCCACACTTAAGCCACACTTACTTATAGACAGTAAATGCAGTTGCTTTTTCGTTATATTCTCCTTCCACTTTATTATGGATTGATCTGTTTATTTTATGGGGACCATAAAGCAAATACAATACTCTGATTTTATTTATGAACATGTGGGTTTGTTTTAGATATGAGCACTGTGGGTAGAAGTTTCTTTGCATAGTACAACAGCATTCTCAAGTCTACTTGCTACAGCAGGCCGAGATTAAAGTTATTGCTGTATTGTAGTACCATAATTATACTGGGAGAGTTGCTGTAGGGTATGGCCATTTCAGTCATCTCAGTGTTCTGTCAGCTTAAGCAGTACTGCTACAGTTGGTTTATAAACTGTTTGTATGCTTTAAAGTATGTCTGATTTGTCCCATTAAAGTTTGGTTGAAGACAATATGTAGCTTTGGCAACTTTCAGCCTTGCTGAGATGTAGCTTTTTGTGTAATGAGCCTTAATTTTAGCTCAGCTTTTAATGGCAAATCAGACTAGAATATGGAGATCTTTTCTGGTTTGATATAACCTGTGCTTTGAAATACATCCTGTTCCATTCCTGGGAGCAAGGGATATGTGGGTAGGATGTGTGAGTCCAACTTTAAGACAGTTTTAGAAGATGTAGTTAAAAGTGCACATATAATAGCCTTATCTAAATGAGATACAGAATGTTTTTAGTGCATGTGGAACAGAAGCGATCTTGTCAAGGTGCAAAATCTTAACTTCCTATTTTTGAGAGCCCTGATAGTCTCATTTTGCAAAACCTGGCAATCAGTCTAATGCTCTGTTCTGTGATTAAGACTTGGACTTTTGTATTTTTGCTCACAGGTCTCAACTTCCTGTTAGCAATTTGAAATTACCTGCAAACACCTGTAAATTAATGAAATTAGAGGTTTTCATTCTTTATATTGAGACTTTTGAAATACCTGTATTTTTTTATCTTTTTTCTTTTCATATAGAATTCTAGTGTCTACTGAAAGATTATTTCCCATGTATTTAACTTCCAGATTTTCATATCTAGAGCCCAAATTGACACTAAGTACAATCTTATAGTAACAAGAAAACAAATTTGCTCTTTCAAATACATTTTAAGATCTCAGCTATGAAACAGTGATAATAGGTGGCTCAAAAATTGTTGTACCAGTCTGGGTAATTTGAGAGTAAAAACATTACTGGATAATCTTGATAAGACCTTAATGAGTAACTAGCCATAAACTTACTATATGTAATTCAGAGGGCAGATGCAGTTGCAGCAGGTGAAATCATGATGCCAGGCCATAAGAATTTTAATTGTTAGAATATATTAATTTAAAAAGAGAAGCTGAAATGTCTGCATTTATGTGTGTGCAGTTAGTTGTTCTTGGAGGAGCAGATTGTGCTCAGGAGTATGCAGTGCTGTTTCTAGGCTTTGCAGGAGCCATCGAGTGTTTGCAAGCTGCAAAAAGCAGGGCCACAGGCAAGATGTGTGGGAGGTGGTTGATGATAATCATCTATTTAACTTTTTTTCTTTTCTGTCCAGCACAGATACTGTGGTGGAACTTAACTCATCCACTGCATCTGACAGGGGCTCGATTGACATTTTTGCTCCTTCTGTTAATAATGCTGTGATGTATGCTTAATCTCCTTCCAACCTTTGCTGCCTGTGTCCTGGTCAGAGAGCTTGGTATTGGGGTAGTGCCATTACAAACAGCTGGGAAGCTGGTGCTGGACCCTGTGGGTTCATTTAACCCTGTTCAGGAATTGATCATCTTTTGAATGGTTCTGCTTCCTGATTTAGGGGCTGTCGAATGATCTAAGTTAAATTTATGTGGGGCTGAAAAATCCTTGGTCTGAATCAGCCCAGGTCATTGTATGTGCCAGATCTGTGGCTGTTGATGCCTTTGTATTACTTCATTAAGCGAATGGGTAAGCTGCCTGTCCTACAAAGCATTATGGTTGCCTTTCTTCCCCTGAGACAACTTAATCCTGGCTTTCTTTCTCATATGGCATCATGCTCTGGTTTTGATAATTGTGATCAGGTTTGATTACACATTGTTTGCCTTCAGACTTGATAAGAGTTATTTTTGGATGGCCCTTGAGATTGAAGTTGCAGGATATGGAAGATCAAGGCTCTCTTGCTTTATTGGTCATCTCAGTTGCAGAAATTTAAGGTACCATTTCTGAGTTTGTGTCACTCTGTAAGAGAGAATGAGGTTTATGCATTATATTAGCATGTACATTGAAAGTAGAGTTGTTTGTAATGAACGAAGAAGTCTGACGTGTGATCTTTATTGTAGAGATTGGGTAATTTATTCATAGATTTAAAAAAAAACATGTTAAGGCTCAGGAGTTTAATTTACACAACAGGATTAGAAAAAGTGAGGTTTACTTAACAAATAACACTGTGAATGTATAGATCCAATGACAGAAGGTCTCACTATCTGTGCTTGCAAGTAGCCGATAGTTAAAACACACTCCATCTTCTTGCCATGACAACATTGTTTTTGCCTGCCAGACTGTTCCATTCTGCACAGGGGGGAAATCTAATTAAAGGGAGAAAATTGAGTTTGGAAAATACTTAATATGCTGTCTTGTATTTTCCCATACTAAATGCCTGATTATTTGCGATTGCATGTCATGGTTATGCCTTATGTAAATGAAAGAATTGCTCTCTATTTCCCCAAGTGATCACTTGATTTAAGAATACTCTAGTGGCGTAAGATGACCCAGGTCATCTGCAACATAGAGTTTTAGTCAGTCAAATATAGACTGATTATTTAGATTTATCTATCTTAATAAAACTAGAAGTAAAGGAGCAATGGATTTAGCCTGGTTCCTTTTTTTATTTTTATTTTGATTGCTTTTCTTTTGTAGCTGTTAGAACCCAGTTCTGAGAAGCATCTTGTCTCTGAATTTTTGCTAGATGAGGAATTTGACTGACTGTGTAGAAAGGTGGATGGAAAAAAACAACAAATGGGAAAGCATACTCCACTTGAGTGCCAGAACTCATTGCAGGTTCTGAAGTTGTTTTTCTTCCTTAATCACGTTATTTAAAGGCAGTTCAGCATTACGGATGTCCATTAATAAGAGCATCACTAGAACAGAGACAGCCCCGCTGCTAGGCTGTTGCAGGCAGTTGGCAGCATGGTTAGCTCTGAAAGGAAAAACGTAATTATTGTGGCAGCAGGGGCTGGCAGGGTGCCTCCTGGGGAGGCAGGAGCCAGGACAGAAAGCTGGTTACTGGATGGTGATTTCAGTAGGACTAGGTGAAGCGGAAATAGCTGGAAATGGGAGAAGCTGCATTTAGCAAACAGGTTGAAGTGGTGATTTTGTTCTGATGTGAGGACGGAGACAGGGCGGAGTGGAGAGGCCAGCAGTGATTCCCTGCTTGGGCAGGGGAGTTGGACTAGATGATCTCGAGAGGTTCTTCCTATCCGCAGCAGTTCTGAGTTTTGTGTAAAGGAGTCTGCAGATGGGCTGGAGAGCACACATGCAGGCTGCTTGCAGCCCTGCTGCTTTCCTGCTTTGTGTTCCCAGAATTGCTCTGCCCACCATTGGAATTTGCTTTCCTGGCTTTCCTGAGCTTTCTCTCTTCAGCTTCCAAGCTCAGTCCAGCAGAAATGTCATTGCTGGAGGGAGCAGCAAGAAGAAAACCACTGGCTGTAGGAACATCATTGGTTGCTCTGATCTACCTCAGCACTTCATTCAAGCGTTTTCCTTCCTTTTGCTTTCTGAAAGCGTTTAACATCCCCTGGAATTTGTGTAGATACATAGGCAAGAAGGAGCACGATGACACTTGACACTAAGAATGCTTCTAGTCTCAATTCTGATTTCAGCTACGTTAATGTAAATCTAGACTTTATTAGGATGCTTTCGGCTGACATCTGTTGAACTGTTACCATTTAGCTGGTCCTAGTTGAAGAATGAATGGAGATGTGAGAAGACAGTGTGTCAGGATACTTAATTAAGAATAAATGTTTTAACATTGGAATTCACCCTTTGAAGTGGAGGGAGTTGGCTAGTGTTGAACTGCAGTCGTATAACGGAGGTGTTCTCTCTAGCTGCTTAGGCTATAACTAGAGATCAAGTGTACAGGACCTGAGGCTGTAGCCCCATGGCATGAGTTTGTCGTGAAACATTTTGTACTCAACAGATACCCTTGCAGAAAGGAAACTGTTTGATGAAAAGGTTCATATTATTTCTTTCCTGCGTTTCCTAGACACAACAGCAGAAATAGTCTTAGGTGCACAGAAATACCTTTTCTCCTGTGTATGTGTCATTCACATCCGAACCAGAGACTTTGAGGCCAAGTAGTTTACTCATGAGAAGATGGCCAGGCAAGGGTCCCCTGGAGGAGGTAACTGCCTGGCTTGCTTTTTATGATTCTCTCCTATGGGATCAACCTGCAGACTGTGCTGCTTAGTTACATATGCTGGATCTCATTTTGCAACTTTTCATGTGAACATGCCTTACTGCTGTGTTTATTTTTACTGACGCTGCTGTAGTTTTCTGAGTAAGCTGTAGTTGGGTAATTGGGGGAAAAACCCAGATTTCCTAATGTCATGCAGTTTTTGCTACAGTATATTGATTAAAACTGGAGAACATTGTTGAACTTGTGCTCCAAGTTAAAGCATATATTGAGAAAAATATCGTGGTTATTTTTAATTCCTTGTCCTCTTTGCAGTAGACTAGCCTCTCCCATACTTTAATGACTGTCAAATATCATTGAAATCTCAAAAGATCCTCACTGTTACATTCCAGGGTTTGTTTAGAATGCTTAATGTCTCTCGGGAGCTTCTGAAATGTGGTATTTTTATTTTGTCTTTTCTTTTGGTTTTAATTCTTAAATGATCCCTCTTTTCAGATTTCAAATTATAATCTATTTCCTGATGCATTGCTGACGCCCTGTGAGCCATGTCAGAAGTACTTCCAGGTCAGATGCCCTTTAAAAGATTCTCCTATGCAAATATGTGAAACTTTCCTCCCCTTTTTCTTCTGTTTCCTCCCAGGCCCATATTTTGCTTTCATTTTGCATTTATATATGAAAAAGAGCAAACATTTTCATTTCCATTTAACAGTGCCTTTTTGAATAAACTGTATTCAGCTTTTTAAAAACTATTCCTATAGACAGTACAATGCAAAAAGGTCTTATTAGACGTAAAGATAAATCGGTCATGCAGTGTTTTCTGTTTGCAATATTTTCTCTCTCCTCCTTCCAGCTCTGTAAGGCTTATGACAAGATTGAAAAACATCAATAAAAGCCATTCAAGTAGTGCTGCTATTTGTATTACTATGATGCTTGGAAAATTGAGACTACTTTGTTAAACATGTTATAGTGGTGAAAGTATTCATCTGCATCTGTAGGTAATTTTCTAAATGTTAGAAGTATGCAATTGAAACTGTGATTTGTTTTAAAAAGTAAGCGAGCCAAAATCGTTAATGAATTGCTGACAGATCTTCTACTTACTTAAGAGCTGTCTCTAAGCATTAACATCTTAATAATATCCTAATTGTTCCCAGTAATGATAACATGCTAAGTATTCTTAGTTCTTCACCAGAGTCCAATATTTTTTGTTATAATACCCTGTTTTTACTCGCTTATAACTTACCGTTGTTCACCCGCTTTAGCTGAGAGCTGTGTATCGGCTCAGTCACTCCTGCTCTGCTTGTCCGTTTGCATTTGCTTCCCAGCAGAAGGTGGAGGAGTTGATCAGCAGGCGCCCTGTGCTGGCAGCCTGGTCCTTGCCGGTGGCAGGCGGCACGGGGAGCTGCCCGAGCAGAGGGACGGAATCTGGGGGCAGTAGGTGCCTGGGCACAGGACGCCTGCCCTGGGGTGTTGGTTAGCTGGGGAAGGGCGCAGCACCAGCCTGCATTAGGTATCCCGGCAGCGAGGGAGGCAGGGGCAGTGGAGAGACAAAATAAAAGATACGGGAAGTCAGCGATGGGAATTTCGGTCTTGAAATTAAAAGCAGAGGAAGAAGTTGCATTTCCTTGAAGTTTTTGGTTAGAAAGTTGGTTTGTGCTTCCTCGGGGAAAAGTGATGTGTTTCAAGCATCACTGTGTCCTCGATAAAGGAGGAGGGACAGGCTGTCGCTCTTCTTCCTTATGCAGTTCCACTACGTAGCCTAGGTTTTTTTCAGTGTATTTAAACATTTCCTTAATTCATACGTTTTCCAGCACTTTAGTTAGTCCTGGTCTGTTAGCAACTTCTGCCATTGAGATGCAAGACCTGCCCCTTCCCATCTGTATTTCTTACTCTCTTTTCGCCTCTTTTGTTGCTTCCCTTTTTCCCACCTTTATATCCGTCTCCGGAAGCGAAGGGATGCCAGCTTTGTGTATCCCAGAGCCTGGCTGGGAGTGCAGGGTGACGGCCGGCAAGCAGGCGCCTGTCCTTTGGGAGGACAGCCTGCTCCTCTCTGTGCATGCCTGGGGTACTGTTTGCGTGCTCATTGATCACTTGATCATAGTGATGTGGTCAATGGATCATTTGAAATGGGGTCAGGAGGGGAGGTGGCGTCCGGTGAGAAAGGTCCATTTTGACATTTTTCTGCTTGTGATCATGCACCAGCCCAGCTTAGCACCCAACTTACAAACACTGCTTGGGTCGCGAAGACCTCTGGGGGCTTTGGCTCAGTCGTTGATCAATGTGCCACTGTTCATCAGAAATCCAAGGGGGAGCTTTATCAAGCAGATTAGTAAAATCTAATACATTTTGTTTCAATGTTTCTGTGTGCTTATTTTTACAATATTTTTGATAAGTGAAATGCTAGTGGCAAGAGGCTGGCTAAAGATAATCTGGCACACAGATACTTAAGCTTTATCTAGGAAGATTAATTTTTAAGAAATTTG
>Ga0181612_148867_pt1 | contig 14873 bp, 10 predicted proteins | sample HoacroProtozoa21_FD_119630 | JGI IMG/M metagenome (GOLD analysis project Ga0181612, IMG submission 119630) | Hoatzin crop microbial communities from Cojedes, Venezuel. Combined Assembly of Gp0051906, Gp0051904, Gp0051908 | reverse complement strand
TCTTTCCAGTTTGAAAGTACTAGGCTGCATCTGATCTACCCCAATCACCAGTGTTGGAGTCTTCCCTCTATTTAGGTGTCCAGAGTTTTGCCAAGCCCATTATTAAGTGATGAGGTCTCCCACCATGTCCCCAGGGAGATTATCCCACAGCCTACCAGACCACATCGTTAAGAAAACGTTCCAGATAGCCAACCTAAATTGTGTTTAGTTCAATCCCATTACTCCCAGCTGTACCATTTGGACCACCCTAAATATGCCCATATTCTTCCACAGAAGGAAAAGCATGAGAGCTGGTTTGAGTTACGTTTGCCTGTCATTTGTGGTAGCTGTTCTCCTGCCATCCTCCTTGCATGGGACTGGAGTTCGTTTTATGAAAGAAGGTCAGTGCACCACTGGCTCAAAGAGCTCTTGTACCCTGAGCTGCTTGGGAAGTGTGGCCAGGACTTATACGGCAGTGCAGGAAGCACACAGCCAGTTCTGCAGCAAAGTCAACTGTGGGATTTGCGTGGGGTTGTGTAGGACGATGCAGGGATATTTCTACCTTTGATGAATCCTGGCTGATGCTTTGGAATAAGGGACTGCTGTATTTTTTTTTTAGTATTTCTGGGAAGGTGTATACAGCTTTACTGAGGAGGTTTCTAGCATGTAACTCCCAGACTAGGGTCAACAGCCAGCTGCTACCGCTTACGTCTGCTGAAGTGTGATCAGCTTGCAACAAAAGGTGGCTCCAACCCAAGAGAACTAGTTTTTTTCTAACCTGGCCATAGCGGCTCGAGTTTGAAAAAGGAAAAGTTACCAAACAGAACGACACAGCCAAAGTCTTGATGAAAAGTGGAATATGGAAACAGAATTACAGGGCCACACCAAAAGCTTGGCACAAGATACAGGAAGTCTTGGGTAGGGGAAAGGAAGTCATGGCATGCTTTCACAGCAAAAAAGAGAGAGCCCAGTTTACTGTGGGACTAGCCAAGGTCAGAAGAGACATGCTGGGCTAGAAAGACTCCACAGTTCAGGAAATAAGTCATGAACTTCGCAGACAGATCCCAGACCACCGACGAGAACCTGACCCCCAGCCCAAAAAAATTCCAGAATGGTTAGGAAACTGAGGCAGGGAAATGAACTGAGGCTGTGTTATTTTTTCTTGCTCAGCATAATGGGGTATTCATAATCTACCTGAATGTGTCTTTGCTAACGTCAATCATATGTTTCTGAACAGTTTAACTAGAGGGCCCACAGACTCATTAAGAAGTGGGTTTAAGCTTTGGAGAGGTAAGCAGTAGACTCTGCAAGAATAGGCAAATGAACCACGGGTTACAGCTCTTGTTACTCTCCCAGCACATACATCTACAGACCCTGAAAAATATTCAGACAAGGCTGACACGGACAATCAAGAAGAAAGAACGTTTTCCATACTCAAATCAACCAGACTAGGTTCTGCAGCCTGGAACAGACTACTGAAGCAGATGTGGGCGAGGTCAAAGGGTGATATTTCTGTTTGATATAATCTACTAAAGAAATAAAACATATTCCTATTTCCTAAAATATTAGCTAAATCTACACCCTGTCTCCTCATAGTTCATGCTGCAGGTTAAGAACGCAACGCGACCGGATTCAGCTCTCCTAGTGATTCATGGCAGATGTGTAGATGTGGCACTTAGGGACATGGTTTAGTGGTGGACTTGCTAGTGTTTATGGCCGGATTCGATGATCTTAAAGGTCTTTTCCAACTTAAATGATTCTATGCTCAGGGGAGGACACAGATGGAGCACCATAAATACTGCAAATCTCCAGTGATTTGGGGGCAATGAAGCCCGCAAGGGCCACGCTGATGTGATGGGCAAAGCCACGAGTAGGCACAGACTCTGGTATACAGGGACCAAGGCCACAGTGCACAGAACACTCACTGGGTGTTTCCTGCAGTACCCCAGACTTGCGACTGCAAGATCAATACTTTGTTTTCATGTGTGTTTTTTCCTTTCAGTTTCAATTTAAAGGAAAATTTGTCATATCCAATACTGACAATAGGTTACGCTGTACCACATGAAGTGCGAAGCCTGCTCTGCGTCAGGACACTTAGAATTGACAATCCACCCATAAAGACAAAGCGAGCAAACAAATCCTGATCTGACTAAACAACTTCACATGGAGCCTGCAAAGGAACTCACTTTTGTCCTCAGTCCACACCCTAGAGCAGGGATCTGCCAAACCCCAACCATAAATATTCATTAAAAAGCCCTCTGCTTGGGATGCAGTCACCGAGACAGCCATTTCCTGCCCATTATCTCTTAGGGCAGGAAATCAACAGTTCCACTCCAGCGGTTACCAGCCAGCCCTCGCCATGCACACTTCCACTGGATGGCCTAACTCTGCCCAAACAAGGGCCACGTAGTTGCAACCTCTCTGAAGCCCCAAAATAGCATTTCACTGCAGTAAGGCAGATCTGAACGTAGCTGCCTTTGTATTTAGTACTGAGGACAGCAGCTCCTAGCCTGATATTCCACCTCGGGCTTCTGCTTGGAGCAAGGTGAATGGGAGCACGCTGGCACCGTGGGTTGGCAGCATGTACAAAGAGAAGGATGTCTGTGTGATCAATAATTTGACTGCATCGCCCCTGACACTGACAAAGATTACTAGTCAAACTAACAGCTCCTTCTGCTGAGGATGACTTCAGGCTGATCTAATTGTGGTCTCTGGGAAAAGACTGTCTCAGCACCCAATCTTGTTCTTTATTACAACAACAACAGAGCTTTTCTGCCAACTTCAGAGGAGCAAGTCCTGAACTATTCTTATGCCAAGACACTGTACTTTCCATGAAAAACAAATCCTAGTATTATAGGACACCACACTGTAGAATTGCCACTGTTTACTGGCACTTCATGAAGAAGCAGGAGTAAAATCTCAAGAAAGAAATTCTGAAAAGTATTACAAATGCATTGTAAATACAATTCCTCTACTCACCTTTGGCTTCCAGCCTCTGATCGCTTCCAATCAAACAGTCTTTGATGTCTGCACCCTTCTCTATCACAGCGTTATGACAAATAACACTGCCCTGAAGACAGCACCTACAACATAAACACAAAGTAAAGCAAGAAAATAATTTAAAATGACAAGTACAAAACAAAGGCATCCACCGGAATATCTAATGAGCCTGTGACATGATCCTGTAAGTAGCTTCAGTTCTGCTCTTTTCTCAAAAACTCCGCTATTCTTTTCCTGATCCTCACACTCAGTTGCTGGAAAAGCTGAAATGCCAGCTGTCAGAATGGGTTTGCAAAGAAAAGAGTTTCCAGTTTTACCTCCTGTTAGAACAGCTTTCCTCTACATTTCCTTAACACAATAAATACTGCCAGAGGATTTCATAGACAGGACGCTGGCCTGGGACTTGGGACCTGGATCAAGTCTCGTATTTTCCACAGACGGTCTGCGTAGTGGCTTCTCTGCTCAGCTCCCCAATTAAAAAAGAGGAGCAGCAGCCCAGTCCTTCCCTGTGAATTTGCTGAGAAGTTTCATACATTCCAGCTTGTCAGGCACTAGGAAAGGGTGGTGAGAAGAGGCAGATCAATACCTCAGCTGGTTCGCTTTTTTCATGTTACATTCAAGCACCTAAACACGATTACTCTGCAGTACTAAACTAGTGAAACCCACACTAGAACTGCTCTACCTGCTTTGGACATCTTCACGCTCACGCAGCCTTTGACACCACATAGTCTGAAATGCAAGTCACCTTCTTCCAGAATGTATCTGAATCTGTGATAACCAGCTTTCAAATCTGCTGATCTAACTGTCCAGATAGGAAGGAAGTTCAGAGTCCAAGTGCTGGCTTTGTAACTCCTCTGCTGAGAGATGCTGAGTGAGTTACTGCATTGGTCTGAGCCCCTCCATGCAGTAAAATGGCAGCTGTGAATCTTTACTAGTATCCGTGATGTGTCCTGAAACACTGTTCACTCAGCATCATGAGTAGTGTTAAACGGTATTAAATGTAATTTCTTTCAAAGCTACGGAGGAAAAAAATACCCACAATGCAAATTATTAGTTTCCTTATTTTCACGTGTGCAAAGACAGGCAGAAGTCACCGAAGGACAGAAAATTTGAAGGCACCCAGCTAAGAAGTGTCTAAAAATACTAAATCTAACACACATCAAAACCAGCTGATTGGGAGGAAGGTATAAGTGAGATCTATAACCCCAGAGAGATGCAGGTAATCTGCTCCCCCATATTAATCCTACTGTGAAACATGGCATTTCATATCTTCTTCCCAGTGTTTCTGCTAATATTAATTACAACAACTGTGGAAATTCCTCAGTCAAACAGCTGATCTCTTTCTGAAGTTTTTGCCTTCAGTGATTTTCTGCATGGCGAGTTCTGGAGTTTAATGACGTGCAGCCATTCCCCACCTCGGTCACAGGCGTCACCGCTACTCACTGCAGTAGTGAAACACAGCTGCACCGCACCATCGGGCTGGCCCGTGGACAGAATTGTCTCCCTGGACTCTGAACTAACAACACAGAGGGGCTTTGGTATCAGGTCAGAGCTCCGAGCCTCAGTTCGGTATTGCATGGAGCTAGCCGGCTGTGGTCCTCAGGAGGAGAAAGAAACATCAATCCTCACTCCAGACCACCAGCCCTAAAATGAATCCCTAGTATCTTCCTGCTCACACATTGCTATTATCTAGTATACAGAATTTGCCATTAAACATATTACAATTCTGTTGCTTGTGTGAGTAAGAGCACAAACCATTTGCCCCACAAAACCGGCATTAATTCTGCAGGAGTAAAAGCAATAAAACCAGACCTCAGCTGCAGTGGTTAGCAGTTACGACCCCCCTTGAAGAGACTGTCCCCTCTGAACAATTATTCTTTTAATTCGCTTAAGCCCCCTCTCCTCTGACCTGTAAGGAGGCAATATGGGCAATTATGCTGCAAGGAACCAGCTCAGGTTGCCTTGGCAAGGTTTTTACTAACAAGTTAATAAGATAAAAAGCGGCAAAGATACACAGCAGACCCCTGCCTGCCTTTGCTCTCGCACTGTCATGATCGGCTTCCTTTCCAATAGCTTTGTGTGCCCGCGCAGCAGCTCAGGCCATCGTCTTGCGCAACAGCGGTCGCCGAGAGCGAGAGCAGCTCCGCAGTTGCAGCCGGGCTGGGGAATGAATCGATGGAGGGGGGACTGCCATCCTGACTTGGCTTTCACCAGGACTAGCAAAGGCAATGGAAGAGGTTGCTCATTTCCCACTGAAGTGGCTCCCATCCAAAACGCATACTCCAAATTACCTCCTCCTCCATTGCCTCGAGCCAGGCAGATGAGAGCTTTCCCCTGCAAACTTTTAGGTTCCCACCATCTATCACTTCTCCTGAGCACGAGAGCAGCCGTGATGCACTACACCTCTTGGCTTTATCCTCACACGGGGGGATATTCGCAACAGAGAGAGGATTTAAGCTGTCGGTCTGGAGTTCAGGCTGGAGAATACTGGATGTGTTTTCAGAGCCTACTTGGGGATAGTTTTACAGCTCCTGGAGAAATAATAGCATTGTAACCAAGAAACTGCTGATGACATTAACATCAAAGATAAGGGGGGTTGCTGCCAAACCATTTGTTGGGAGGGACAGGCCAGGGAACCAAGCTGAACTTGTCTGTGCCAGGTGCTCACAAACCAACCCTTCCCCGGTGCCAGGGTAAAACGAAACCCAAGAACTCCGCCACCCCAGGAGTTTCTTAAAACTTATAAACCCAACCAACTGCAGAAGTTTTAAAGCCATACTCAATGCTCAGATTACCCCAATCACACAAACCAGCAGCGAATCCGTCTTTTATTGCTCAAGTGGAACAAAACTTCCAAGAGATAAAAACACAATTTGTGGGTGTTCCCTTCACCCGCTGACAGATGTAACACAGCCATTTTGAAACCACTTGTAAATGCCTTTTTTTTTAAAAAAAAAAAGTATGTTATAAAGCCTGCCAAGAGAAGTATTTTGTGTGTTTACTTAATTTTTACTATTTTTTTCATGTTGAAGAGTAAGGAATAAACTTCAATTCTCTTACAGGGTAAATATCACATCTGAGGGCACTCTGCTGTATTCTCCCTGGCTAAAGAGCCACAGCAGTTCCTGCCTTGCTTAACAACTAGGTGCTATTAGTCCTCAAAGGTGCTTTGATGGCATCCAGCTTCATCCACACTGTTGTGTGTGCGCATACGTGCACATTTGATGTACTGCTTTATAATACAAACCACATTTATTTTTTTTCCCCGAAAATGTAGTATATTTTTAAACTTTTCAGCACGGTGAAAACAGATATCTTCTGACCTTAAAATCCAAAGAGCATGTTCAAACCCACAAGAGGAACTAATTTGGGGCATTTGATTTATGGCTGAAATTTCAATTTGAATTTGTTTTAAGTGTAATCACAAATTGAAAGTCTGGCAGCTGGGTGTTTTTCAGAAAATAAATAAAAATATTCAGTGTGTGTCTGCATTCTGGAGAGAGCAATTTACAAGCCCAGTCCTGTAGTAGGAACAGATGTAGCTAAGACAATTATTTGCTATACAGGTACAACGTGCGAATGGAAGCACATGAGAGAGAATGTGTGTGTACGTCTGTGTCTGTGCACGCGTGCATGCTACGCGCCTGTATGGGAGAGACAGAGAGGCTGACTTTGGGGTGGTTTTTTTTGAAAGTGAGAGAACAAGAGCAAAAGGAGTAGTGGCCAAGGAGGCATGGGGGGATTACAAGGATTTAGGTCTTTAAACTGCAGACCACCTAACAAGATCACTCTGAAATGCCACTAATTTCAGTTAAGGCCACAGACCTCCCTTCCTCTGCCCTCCCTCTCTCCCCCATTGTAAACAACTAATCCCAGCAGAAAACAACAGAGAGCAAAATGTACACACATTCTGCAACATTCCAGGTCCTTCTTTATCTTTTATTTATTTTTCTAAAAGGTCAGCGTATGTATGGAGGGAGGGGGGAGGGGAAGAAAGCCAAAAAACCTCAAGTCCATCTCTTGTGTGGGCTTGAAGGAAGCTGGGAGAAAGCAAAGTCCAAGAGCATACAATATGGAGCTTTTATAGCGCAGCAATTCCTGGACTAGGCTTACTTTCCCCTCCCTCTGTTTGTGGCAAAGTCACATAGCTCTAAACCAAAGGACAGGGTGGTCGATTACATCTGAAAGAAATGTAAAGAATTGAGAAAGCATTCCATCTCCTGTCGAAATTATAAATAAGGAAGTATTAGTCCCAGAGACAGGCTGATTTACGCAGCCTTGGAACTGCTGACTTTCAGCCTGAGTATCAGTCTATAAATCAAACTCTTAAATCAAGTGTGTCAATCGCTGCAGCACTGCGATACTTAGGAAAAGCACGGCACCTACCACTGAAAGCAGGAAGATTGCCAGGGGACGAGGTGCCGTACCCTTCTTAATTTTCTACAGTGTAAATCTGAGATCAAACGTCCTTTGGGGGAATGGGAAATCAAAATACGCAGCGCTCAGCACACCAGGAGCAGGCTGCAGGAGTCCAAGACACAACCCCCTAATTACAGGCTACCCACTGATTATTTAGGACTCTGTGATTAAAGTGATGAACGCTCCTGGGAGAAAGGGGCTTAAGTAACTGAGGTCAAGACCTCAACTGCAGCTCTCGCCCCAGTTGTGCAAGCTTAGGAAGGTATGAATGTCACAGGTTTGCCTTACAGCAAATCTCCTGAAATGCCAATGGAAGTTATCCAGGTCTGCTAGTTTAATCCAATTGTGCCAAAACCCCGACATAATCTCTGTTGGGCAGCAAAGCAAATGAGGTGTCTAAAATGCAACGCTTAAAACTATACACTCACAAGGAAGAAAGAGCCTGGAGCACAAGCTTAGGACAGCCTATTGGTACTGCTCCACCACGCCAAGAAGTCAGGTCTCTTGCTCCTCCAGATGAGCTACAAAACGGAGAGACTGATTCAGGAGTTAAAAGCAAAGGGTGACGTGCCTCGGCAGATACTTTGCTGACTGAGGGGTAACAGCTGTGGATTCCCCTGGGAGCAACATCCCATTCTGTCCTGACACAACAGCCACAACATGCACCTTGACAACACTGAATGGTGGCAAGGAGGCAGGTAGAGCTGTAAAACCTAGCAGCAACCCCTCAGGGAATCCCCCGTTAGCCAGTGAGTCGGTGCCTGGGACACATGGTCATAGGGGGAGGCACACAGACCATGGGAAAACAGGGAAGAGGCAAAAACACTGCTAGGAAACTTGAGAACCCAAAATGTTGCCTTCACCAACAGGCTTTACACACCAATACACTTTTACACCAACATGCTTTTACACACTAACAAGCAAACTCAGGGCACTGTGAATCTCACATTATACACTCAAGTAAATACCAAAGACTGCAATAGATGCCAGCAGTACATGCTATAATTTATAGATACATTTCAAAGCAAGCATTCTTAAGTGAATTCGGGCTTTGATCTCCTGTTTTTCCCCTTGGGGGTAACAAAAACATTCTACCACCCCCCCTAAATTCTTCACCCGTCTCTGAGGGTGTTTTTGCTGAGGAACTTGTTTCATGTCTCTTTTCTAGCCAAGCTCATCACTGTGGTATGGCTCCTTTACACTTCTTCCCCACACCCTAAACATTTTGCATTACATATTGCATATACTTGCCAGCACTCGTATTTTCCAGTGAAAGTTCAACTGACCTTAAAGGATTGCTTCAAACCTACCTTGATGTGTTTTATTAAGTGAAACTTAGGCTGCTGGGGAAGGTCGCCTGGAAGGTTGTGCCTCACCTCTGAAACTTCAGTTAAATCCAGCTGAGCTTGGAACAAACAAGTTGGTGGCCTTTTATGTAGCTGCAAGCTCAGTTTTGCACACTCCAGCAAAAGTAGGCTGCGAGGAGTTTTACATCAGGAAACCCCACAGGCAGGAGAACTGATGTCCCTTTGGATTCTCTTGTGCAGAGTGGAAGGGACATGTCCTGCACGATTTTACAGACACTCAGCTGGTGCCCGGGAAAAGCTATCGATGTGAAGGTACCAAAGCAGAAAAAGTACATGTTCACTTCCATCTCTGGGTTTGCTTTACTTTCTCACTAGCTGGCACAGTCAGACTGAGCTGGGTAACTGGCACACACAGTAGAAAGACACTTGCTCTGGGGTTTTTCAAGGGCAATTCTGGGTTGAAAGCTGTAGCTCTCCATAGGACATTACTGGTTAAACCAGCTTCCGTATCATAGGGGCTAGGTTAACAACTAAGAGGATTTTTAAATGTCACCCTTACAAACTGAGCCTTGGTTCTTAGATCCAAGCTGAACTTGTTCAAGCCCGCAGTCCGCTTAGGAACTCACAGGCATGATTCTGGCACAATGTGATAATTTCTTCCTTTTCCATACCCAAGTTGGAGAAGACTTTCAAGAGCACCAGAGACACTCACACCCAGACTCCCACCAAAGCCCAAAAAGCACTCAGTTGTTTGTGAAAAATCTCCATACTCTTTGATTAGACCCATGTGGCTAGAAGGAGGCAGAAGTTTATTTATAGCTCTGAAGTCAGACGTAACCCTGGCCACCTGAAGAAGCAGATCAGCAGAATGAGAGGAGATGTTTTAAAATGCCACTTTTCAGAGCTGATCTGTGCTTTAAGTTCAACATGTGATATACAAGATGTTTGGAAAATTGGGAAGAGCTCCCTGTACTGTCAGGGAAACATCTGCACCTGAGATAAAAGAACAGGTGTTTTATTTCAGACAGACTGATGTACCAGGAAGTCAGCCAGAAGAAAACTTTTTTTCTGAGGAGCTGCTAGTAATAATGGTTCAGACATTCACAAGGTAACTGGTACTATATGAGAAATATCCGAAATACATTAGCTACAGTAGAATTTTACTTCAGTTGAAAGTAACTGAAAACTAGCCCCGCAAGTAGCTCAGCTGCTTCCTGCTCATCGGTTTCCAGGTTTGCCCTCTCTTCTTCAATTTATCTTCCTGAAAGCAAACTCTGCCAGCCAGAGTCTTCTCTATTCAGTATCTTATACAGCATGTGCATTGAATTAAATAGCAGAATGCACATTTTGGTTGCTGATCAAAAGCATTTCCAGTTTAAAACCACAAAGTGTGACAGAAAGGACAGAACATAATCGCTACATAATCAAGAGAAGTAAGAGCCCTTTTTCCAGGCAAGGACTACACCTAGCTTTCTTCATACATTCATGTTTTTCCATATCTATGTTATACTTTATCCGTATATACACTTTATCCATATATTTAAGCTAAGCATGTGCTTCTTGTGAATGAAGTTCTCACTTTTCATGTGCTTTCTGCGATATCTCTTCTGAACTCATTTTTCCTTCTAGGGCTAACACAGGGCAGGGGGACAATTGGTGCTGTGAGACAAAGTGCCCAGAAGACAACAGCCATCTTAAAAAATGGTTCAAGACACAAAATGTTTGGGAATCCCAGCATGAGCAAATCTTTTTTGTCCAGCTTTGCAAGCTATGGTGCTGGAAGCAACTCCATCTCCTTATTCTTTCTCATGAGGGAATATGCTGTAAAATATATTTTACAATTTCAACAAATGTTGCCTTGGCAATAGGATCATTCCTTTGTACTGCCATTATCCAAGGGGAAAAAGACTACTTATGTGCTGAACCCCTATAAATGCCCAATTCCATCCTGGTTTTAATTAGGACTTTCTTCAAACCACTGCCTGTTTCTACATCAGGTGCTGATTTGGCACTATTGAGGAAACAACCAATAAACTTCACAATCAATCTGCAGTTAGTAGTCAATCCAGCTCGGCTTGCTTGTTGTTTTCTTCTTTTGTACATTTTCTCATAGAAAGCAGCAATAAATTGGAGACATGTGGTAAACTAGAGTAGCCTTTAACCAGTCACACGTGGTCTCTCTCCAGTCCTTCACCTCGTAACGTCACAGTATCTGTGCCACCTACTTTCACACAGGTAGCCAGAACACCTTTAAAAGAACTCAACACACAACTTACTGTCTTCATATGACTGAACAAGGAAGATGCTAGTTTTGGCCAACATAACACTTGCAGTGCCAGTCCTTCCTCCAGAAATCTGGGTACTTCGGTCCTTCACACAAATTTTTAATCCAGCCCATTCTTTCTGCCCAGGCATCACAACTCCCCAAGGTTTACCACTTCTCCCCGCGCGACTCACCTAACTTTCCTACTGTCCTCAATACTCACGTCACCTCCCTGCAATTTTCGTAACCCACGGTGCTCGGTGCCACCTCCCCTGCATTCCAAGTTCCCTGATGCAGCAACACTCTGCAGTTTGCCGCCATCATGTGCAGCCTGACCCGAAACGTATCTGTGTGTCTTTTTAACCCCTTCCCTTTCCAAAAGGTAACCTTAGTAGTGTGTCATATGGGGAATTTCAGCAGTTCTTTTTGGGTAGTATGTTTTTATGTAGTTCCAACAACATGCTACAAGCTTTACGAACACAACAAGGAGATGAGGCTGTTGTTCAATAGTTCCTGCCCTGCATGCACACACATGATAACCTCAGTCACATCTGCAATCCCAGTCTTACAGTTTCTGAACTGAGACTGCCCACTGCATCAGGCTATCTGGCAACTGTCTGCTGCAAACTCCTTTCTGGAAGGAACCCTCTTCTTCTCCCACTGCTATTCCCAGTTTGGGGTACAGCTTGCGGAGCTCAATGGCGAGGAATCTTTCAAGGCATCACATCAAAGTATATCCACATGACGGACACCAGGACAAAGACACTGTTGTACAGTTGAAGGGGGAACCTTGCAGAGTTCCAGCCAGAGAACTGTTAAATGTCAGCAATGCAAATACCACAGGAAGGCAGTACCTGCCCATCAGAGCTTCCGGTTCCACGTCCCACAAACTGCACCTGTGGTGGCAAGCCCCTGCTCCACACAGAGCATCTTTGACCACAGACTGTAAACACTCAGGAACAGCGATGTGTCTCGATATGTTACAAATGGAAATAGGGAAACTAAAATGAACATTGCAACAGCTTCCCAAGGGGGTCAATAGACCTTGGATTGTTTCTGACTTTCAAATGCAGACCACCATCTGCTGAACTCGGCAGCTGCTGAGTTCAGCTCGGCAGGTACTGCCTAAAACTCTGTGTCCAGTGCCACGCAGATGACCAGACATTTCAATTATCTTTTCAATAGCCCAAAAGCGATCATCCCCAATGAGCAGTTTTTCTGATAAAATAATAGGTGATTTTAGAAGCAGGTTGAGCCTCCTTGGTTACTCTGTGAATATCTGGTACCAAGAATATCTTGGTTACTCTGTGAATATCCGGTACTTCCTAGCTGTGCAGGTGAAATCTTGATGCAAATCTTAAGCCGTTTGCATCTTGCTGTCACCCCCTCTGATACTCACAGCAGCCTATTTATGATTTCCATTAAAACATCATCTGAAGCATACTGCTTTCCTATATTTCCTTGAAAAAAGAAAAGTAGCAAAGTACTTCATTTCAGAGACCAAATCTACCACAAAGCCCCTACGGTACTGACTACTGGCACGTCAACAAGACCATTTCAAAGCACGGCTGACTGTGGACTCGATATTTATCCAAGCTTTTCATGCTTGCCTCCTCAACAAACCTTTAAGCAGCCCAAAGATCAGAGTATTTTTTCCCTACTGCAGTCCCATCTATTGAATCTTTCCCAGGGAGATGTTCATCTTCCACAACCAAGGAATAATGATCTATTGCACACATGACAAAATGGCCAAGCTCTTTTCAGTAAGTGTATACACTGAGACAGTTTTACTAACAAACAACAGATTTTGAAATCTTTATCTGCAGGGATGGAATAAAGGATTCAACATGCTTTTCCTGTTAATATTATTTGTAATGCTCAGACCACTTCAGCATAAGGTCCTGTATGACCAGAGCAATTAGACGTTCCTGCTGCCAGAAGCTAACAAACTAAGTAAAACTACAAGGCTGGTAGCTAATAAACAATTGGCTTAATAAAGCCAACATCTGAAAAAAAACCAAATCCCAACCAACAAACCAAACACCAAAATAAAAGCCAAAACAGGAACCTGAAGCTCAATTCCTCCATCCATATCTAGGTCTCATTTCAAGGAAGCTAGACGTGCCTCAATATACCAAATGAAACAAAGTTAGCGTGCTCAGGTCAGCATAATTCATTGCAAGATTGTCTCCAAGCCCCAGCAGCAGTAAGTTCTGTTCTATGAAGAGATCAGGGTGGAGTTAATTTACCAAAGACATCACTTTTCATTTGCAAGTGGCACAGTCTCCCTACATAACCAGCTTCAGTCAGTCTGCCAGTGCTACAGATTGCTCCTTTGCAAGCGAGCTATAATGAGGGGACTCCTGCACCAACGAACCCAGAGATGCTGCTACGCTGCACTGCCCCTAATGCAAACAGAACAGAAGGGGCAGCCCCAAGCTACTACAGAGACTGAGGACACGTCCAGCTACTGCAGGAGCATTCAGATACACACAGTTTTCAAGTGACCTATAATTTCAGCTCGATTAGTAGTTTTTCTCCAACTATGTAACTCAGTGCAGTCATCTGTCACTGAGCTCTGGGGAGCCGTCCAGAGGGAAATAAGAACTGTCTCCCTGCTGCAGCCTGTCACCTGGGCAGTCAGCATCTCTCAGCACTTGTGCTGTTGTAGAAATTACGTCCCTCCCAGCTTGGTCAAGTATGTCCATCATTCAGCACATATGTAATCTTTGCTATTTTATTGTCTCATTGATGGAAGAATTAGCTGCACAGCGGGAAACACAGTAAGAAAAGACTACCAATTATTTTGCCTGTGTTACTAATTTTTTAATCCTCTGTAATCTCTTCTAAGGGGGGGATTCCTATCTACTCAAATCACTTCATAGGAGACATATATAACGTAACAGAAGCCCTACACACCAGGGAAAACAAAGAATCCGGCTACTGGTCCTCCAGAGTATCAAACGCACCAGCCATTGCTGGAGAACAGATCATAATTTGCAAACAGTATGCAATGGCACTGCCCAAGCAAACCCCCGTTCCTCGATCCATTCAGTTGGGAAGGTCATCATCATCTAGGTCATAACCTCTGTTTCTCCAATACTGAGCCAACCACAGCCTAACAACAGGAACCTAGTTTTGTCCTAAGCACCTTGTGGTGTTCCCATGTGCCCAGAAAGAATCTATTTACCCATTCCAGAAGCTGGTATCAAATGTGGTGAGGCTATTCAAAAATTTTTTCTGGTTTGGAGATACAATTTGTGGAACGTGAAGCCGCAGGAAATGTGGCACAGGATCCTCAACTCACATTACAGGAAAACTGTCAAGAGAGAAAACGTTTTAATCTGGTTTTTTTTGTTGTTGTTGTTTGGTTGTTTTTTGTTTGTTTTGTCTTGTTTTCCTATATTGACATGGTGAACTGAAGCTGCTGATCTCTTTTGCAGGTGAGATGGGACAAAAAAAAAAAAAGGTAAGATTCACCCAGAGAAGCTAGAGATGATGTAAGGGCTAACAGAATAACCAAGGCAGTGCCAATTGTAATCATAGCTCTTGATAAATGAACTTAGAATGCAGAGCAATTTTTGCATTTGGTTGTTCCCAGTCTCCCAACTTTCAGAAATGATTTACTCAATCTTTCTTTCTTCTCTGGGTAATCTAAATAGCTTTGTCTTTTCCATAATGTATGTCCTACTGCAGTCTTCTCAACCTACTGCTTCAAGTTGGTATTCTTGCAATAGACACTGCTGGGACTAGCGTTCAGTTACCACTCATGTTTGACTAGGACATTAAGATATTAGTCCATTAGTTTGGTGGAGCTGCTCATGTCAGCATTAAAATGTATATTCTTTAAATGACACAGTTTTTATCCACTTCTCTGTGCTATTCCAGAAGTTTCTAATATACGA
>Ga0181612_117531_pt1 | contig 14873 bp, 6 predicted proteins | sample HoacroProtozoa21_FD_119630 | JGI IMG/M metagenome (GOLD analysis project Ga0181612, IMG submission 119630) | Hoatzin crop microbial communities from Cojedes, Venezuel. Combined Assembly of Gp0051906, Gp0051904, Gp0051908 | reverse complement strand
TCCTCTGGCCCTGCTCCAACAGCTCCAGGTCTGTCCTGTGCCTGAGGGCTTCAGAGCTGGACGCAGGACTCCTGGGGGGGGGTCTCACCAGGGCAGGGCAGGGGGGCAGAACCCCCTCCCTTTACCTGCTGGCAATATCTCTCCAAATATCGTCTGGGGAGGAGCATCCTCCTCCCACCCACCCATGGGCAGCTGTGAAGCACTTGTGTGCGCTGAGATCTCCCACCCATGAGGTTTGACAACCGGGTCGGTGTCTTTGTGGCGGTCAGAGCTTTCCCTTGCAACCTGTGTCTTCGTTATCCTGCTCCAAACCCAGCAGTATCTGTGCCAAAGGAGTGCTAGCTTGTCTGGCTGAAAAAAAGCCCCCACCCTTGAGTCTGTTTAGGGTGCCTGTGATTTTTTTTTTTCATCTTTGTATAGTGCAAATGGGCAGTGCCTGCGTGGCAGCACAAAGCCGAGAGGGAAATGCTGCTAGATGCTGATTATTTCTTTACGTGGACACGGCAGGCTTTTGGAGGTCTGGGGAGAAGGACGTTTGCTGATACTGGAAATGGCCGCACTCAAAGGAGGTGATTTTAATTTCTTTAGTCCCCTAAGATATCTATGTATATTTGTCTATATGCCAGCCTGGGTAGGGCCAGTGGCGAGGCTTTGGGTCACTCCCCCCCACCCCCCCTTATTTGTGGGATGCTTCTGTTATCTTTTGAGATGAAAGGTGCCCCAGAAATGTAAACCACCGATGAGCCGTCCTCCTTTTAATGTAAAATAGTAATAATAAATACTATCCTGCTGTTCCCCTCATCCCTCGGGGTCACAAAGCACTCCATAAATTGCACTCTGGCCTTTCGCATTCCAGCTGTGGCGCGTACCGAGGTACAGCCGTGCGTGGGAATGGAAGAAATACTATCTTTGGGGCCACTGCTTATGTTACCCACAGGTTAATGCGAGCGGTTCGTGTTTCCCTGCACTCCCCCTTATCCCAGGCTCTGATCCGTGTTGATTCGGAGGCTGACTTCAGCCCGTACCAGTTAATGCTTTTATTATTATTATTTTTATTATTAATGCTCTTTTCAGTGGTGCCCAGTGACAGGACAAGGGGCAATGGGCACAAACTGAGGCACAGGAAGTTCCGTCTGAACATGAGGAAGAACTTCTTCCCTCTGAGGGTGATGGAGCACTGGAAGAGGCTGCCCAGGGAGGTTGTGGAGTCTCCTTCTCTGGAGCTATTCAAGACCCGCCTGGACAAGGTCCTGTGCAGCCTGCTCTGGGTGACAGGAGGGTTGGACTAGATGACCCACAGAGGTCCCTTCTAACCCCTACCATTCTGTGATTCTGTAGTCCCAGAGATGAGTGCTTCTGAGAGAAGCTGCTGTATATAGGAAGGTGACTGTGCGTAGGCTTGTTTGCACAGGATTGGTGTTCAGAGTTGAGATGCTTACTGTTGTCACTGATGAGTACAAGGGGAAAGGTGTGTGACCCTGGCTATCACCTAAGGTCAGTGGTGTGTCCTCAGCTCTCCCATTTGCTCTTCAGGGTGAGGATGAACTTGGACTTCGCAAAAGGATTTCTAAACTATTTGGGTAGCTTTGGATCATAGTTCCCGTATAAAAATGTGTGTGATTAGAAGTGTATAGGCCTCGTAAATGTTGTGTATGAATGCTACCTGATCATCCAAGTACTATTTGCTGCATGTCCTAAGGACCCAGTACACCAGGTGGTACTGTATAAGCTGAATTAGAGAAGCCACTTGGGTATCTCAGCCTGTGCTTGTGTTGATAGAAAACAAATATTTGTAGGCCATGTGATCTGTGTTTTACTTTTTTTTTTTTCTTGAAAGTTGGATTTTTTGTGTGTGTGTGGGGGGTTTTGTGTTGGGGTTTTTTGGGGTCTTTGTGTTTTCCATTTCAATCACTCATCTTAGGATGTTTGAATTCTTACTGTAGGACTATGACAAAAAGTCCTCATTTGATGGAGCAGAAGCAATCTCTGCTGCCAGAGTTTCTGAGCTTTTACAGTCAGATTTTGCCTCATTCAGGAAATTTACAACTGTTCTTCCATAATTTCCCACCTCTTAATTCTGCATTACAACATATTTTGTCCACTTAAAATCATTAAAAGGTTTGCATACCAGCAGAAAAATATAATCTACAATGCAAGCCATTAGTCTTAATCGCTTCGTTTCTTTGGATAGGATGGTCTGGCCCCCATTCTGTTTCCTTGGGAAGGATAAGGCAAGAGTGAAGAGCTTTGCAGGTTTAATGGGGTCTGTAGCACTGAAGTAGACGGATTATTCGAGTTGCCACAGTCTGCACTGAAAGCACTGGAATCCTCCTGAGTTGTTTTGTGTTTGGTTTTTTGGTTGGTTGGTTGGTATTGATCCACTTGTACTTTTTTCTGACTTATTTCTTTAAAGACAAGGCTCATCATTATGCTGCTCTTTTAAAAAATGTAAGTTATCCCTGGTAAAGTTAGTGGCTTTCCTAGGCAGGGGCTTTACTTAGCATTGTAACTCTGTCGGACCTCAAAATAAAAAATAGTTTTATAAAGTGTTTAAGAACCTACTGACTCTGCTGTTGTGTTACAATGGCAAACACTTTTAAGGAGGGCATTTGTGTTCATTTTCTGTAAACATTTGTTAAGTAAATATAAAGATTATGTATCCAGAATAAAACTCAACTGGAAAATTGAAGATCTATGAATTTAAAAATTATTTTCGTTTTCTGATGCAGTGTTACATTTATGCCAAGTTTTCTTCGCTATTGGTGATCTTTATTTCAAGAGTCTGAATTCAAAGGAAAACATACTTCCATAGGCCCTGGTTTATTCAGTAATGAGCTCTAAACTGATGTCCATTTGAGATCCAGGAAAAACAAACCTATACTTTGCAGCTTTTACTTTGTACAGTGTTTTAGCTGCACTTCATGACAAAAGATACAGCCCCTCTCTCTTCTGGAAGAGTTGGAACTTAACTTTCTTGCAAATGAATGTTTGTTTTTATTTTGAACATGAACAAGACTTCTGGTCTATTTTGGGAACCGATGATACTAGAAAAAATTATTCATTAAAAATGATTGCAGTGCTTTGAGTTCCTGCAGAGATCAGAGAACAGGTAAAGCTTTTCGTTTTCCTTGTAACTGTTGTTTTCCAATAGAAATTATATCTGAAGAACATTTGGCCCCGGGATATACCAAAATCAAGTGATTTGCTGAAACATGGTAGTTACCATTTAAATATTTTGTTTCCTTTCTCCCTGAGGTGTTAAATATTAGATACACAGACTCAAGTATTTGTGTCTCTGGCTTTCAGCTGCATGATATCAGGAACAGAATAAAATTGTAGAGGTGTCACAAAGCATCTCTGAAGCAGGACTTTTATTTTTGGTCCCAACCCAAGTCAGCTAAGGACTTGGATTTTTGTATTTGCTGGATTACGGAAGTCAAAACTGAGTAAGTTCACGTTGGTTCACAATGTTAGTTACTCAGCAGTCTTAAAGTTGGAAATCTGCTGGGACAAAGATTCAGAGCACAAATAGTACAACTTGTGTCAGATTTTCAAATTTATTTTGATGTAAACTTGTTCCATGATAATTAGTGTGTTTTCATGTGTATATACAATTATGCTCACATAATTATTTTGTCAAAGATATGTTGTCTGTAGTCACATATATTGAAAGCTAGTTTCATGCTTTCTGTATGCTAGTGTGTATATAATTATGGAAAAGTTTAATTGTGCTTTTTAAGTAAACTGGGTATTTGGTCTGAGTGCATGTAGAGCTAAAAACTGAACAAACAAACAAACTTACATGGCATGCCGGCGGACTGTTAGCTAGGCCTGATCACCCACAGATTGGTTGGAATGGGGGCGCAGAAGAAAGTGAGACCATGTTTTAGGACTTTTTGAGAAACCTTCTGAGGCAGTAAAAATGAGCTTCAGAGAACTCCTTGAGAAGAAACTGTCCTTGGAGATGAATTAGGCCTCATCTGTACTAGTCACCGATTAAACAGACTTGATTATATTAGCTGTTACGATTGGTATTTTGCATAGCATAGTTAAATTATAGTTTTGTTGATTTAATGCTAATGCTTTCAACCCAAGCTATGAATAACAGGAGAGACACCGCAGCTGCCTGGAGACTCAAAAGATACTTTTCTATCAATTAAAATCTAGAAATTCTTCTAGTAAATGAAATAGCTGTGATTTAGCCATTTGTTTATTGCTCAGTGGCATGGCTATTGGTTGGTGAGAAGAGTGGCTTTCGAAGGTTGTTTAGAGAAGTAATTAAGAAGTGGAGCATGGGGGGGTTTTGTTTGGGGTTGTTTTTGAGTTTTTTTTGGATGTGGAGGATCTGCTTAGAAGATATGAAGACTGAGCATGTCTCAGTACTGAGTATTTATGGCTTTCTGGGTGCCAAGTGTGCTAGTGTAGTCAGCTAGAGAGGCTGCAGCTTTCAGCTGTCCATTGAGTGACTGTCCATGTTGTTTCTTCTGTAATCTTTGGCTCTTGTGTGCCAAGACACTTTTTAGCTGGTGATGTTCATCTTGCGGGGAGATATAGAGAGTTGGATGACGCTAACTGGTCCTCAGCTTCTTAAATCTCTTACAGTGATGGAATCCTCAGGGTTGGCACTATCTTTGAATTATGTTACTATTTAGTTTAACCAGTTGGAAAAAATGAAGTAATTAAACTTTGTTAACTTTCAGTTTGGGGCTCAGCCTGTGCCCTGAGCCAACAGGGCAACAGCTGAATTCCTGTTGTAGAGAATTCCCTCCATGTGGTACTGGAGTATTAATTGGGAATGTTTACTAACAATACCTGCCCTCTCTTGCTGGAAGAAAGATATGTTTCACCTGGCACCACTTCTCCAATCAAGATTAAAAATACAGGAGATCTATTTGAAGCTATGACTCGCATGAACTTCTCAGAAGGTTTCTGTGTACAGGGGAGAACAGTCCTAGACTTGGTCTCGTCCGTGAGGATGATTTCTGTCCTGGGCCACTGAATAAAGAGGCTTTGAACTTCAGCTTTGATTTTGGTATCAACACCTTTTGGCAGAGAGGAGCGCTGCTGTCAGGATGAGCCCGTGCTGAAGTTGCTGTCTCTTTAGAAGTAGTATTTGGAGTCTTTTCTGTGTAAGCACTCAGCTGGGATGGATCTAAACCAATGATAGCTTTCCATCAAGGTTCCTCATATATTGACTTAAGCAGTTGCTAAGTGGATATACTTGGGATGGGTTTATACTGTTTTCCCCCATTCTTATACTTTCTCAAAATAATCACAGGTGAGTTCTAGATCAGACCCAGGGTTGTATCTCTTGCACTCTTCATTTTCAGGGTTTGTTTTTAATCTTCATCTAAATGTTAAACTAGCAACCAAGGAAACACAAAGTAGCCTAAATACATGCAGTGTTTGGGACTTGCATTATTGTTCAGGAGTGTATACAGGCAGATGGTGTGGTAGTTCGCTTTTTTTTTCCCCCGTTTCATTTTTTGTGGAAAATAAGGGTGTATATCTTTGAGGAGCAGTACACAAAAATTGTGTAGTAAGAGGCACAGAATTCAGAAGGAAAAAAAGAATGTTTCATGTCTGCAAACAACATTTAAATAAGTGTAATATTACTTAATGTTAAATTTAATATAATGTTCTGGTCACTAGAACTTCCTAGGTTTGGAAGCAGCTCTGCTTTTCAGCTGTTTATTTCCTAACTTTTAATTAATTGCTGAACCCAGGCAGTAAGTAAACAGAAATAAGGAAAATCTCTTTGAAGAAGCTACAGCTGTTAAATTCAGAGTTGAACCTTTCAAAACACATTATTGAGCTGATTGGACAGTGAGGTGGTCTCAGTGTTTCTTTGAACTGTTACTTGCTAACACCTGTTGTTTAATAAAGATTTAATTTCTTGTAAGTTTATAGATGTCAGTTTCTACAAAAGCAAATCTGTCATGGATGTCTGTTTTAGATTTCATTTAGAAAATCATGTTCTCTTTGTTTACTGCATCATAAAAAGTTAAGCACTCTTTTGGGGTAATTTGAGGCCTGCAGCTTGATTCATATAAGCTTTTGTCATCTGTCCAAGATCTCATCATTCCTCCTCCCCAGCGAGACAATGAGGACTGTTTATGCCTGGCAGCTGAACAGCTTTACAGCCTTGAAAGGTGGAAGAATGTGAAGAATCAGGTGCAGTAAGGACGAAGGAGAGAATTGCATGCTGCTGTTCTCTCTGCTGCTTCTCATGAGGCAATAAATCTTCCTAACCTGCCCTAGCTGCTTGGTTTTTAAGATGTTGAGGACACTGCCAAATATATGGCAGAGATGGTGGATATAGTACTGCACCTCTTCAAAAAGTCAGTCTGCTGACTCTCCTAAGTCTTTCTGCTGCCTGGAGAACTTAACTTTCTAACAAATAAAGAATACCTTTGGAGTGTGTTACAGCTCTGTGGTATCTGCCAGCAGTATTGCCAGACAAACGGCTGATACTGCAGTTTAGTCAAAAATTCTGCAATATGATGTAGTTGGCATTGCATGTACAGACTTTAAAAAAAACAAACAAACCACCCCCTCACCCCCAACTCACCCAAAACTTAAACTATCTTTGTTTTTTGTTTATTTGCGTTCAGGTTAGATAATAACTTTCTAGAGTTTGGATGGGAAACTTTTTATGGTTAACTTTGCCTCTCACTGAAGGTGTGTACACATGTGACCATGGATTTGAGTTAGGGTCACTAGGTCTAGTTTTGTTTGGTGTTTGTAGACTTACTCATCCTGTTTCATATTCATTATACTGATTATTTAGTTGGCCTGTGATAATGTTGTACCATGATACAGGGTTTTTTTGCATGACATCAAATTATGTGGACATAGTGCTGCTTTTTTTGCCTTTAAAACCTGAAGACTTGTCACAGTAAGTGTGTATGGAGCTCCAGGCGTGATTTTGCACATCTTCTTTAAAAAACTTATGACCTATATGCTTAGTTTGGGTTGCTGATTTTTTTTTTTTCTTCTCTGTTTGCTTTTTGATGTTTGTGCCAACATTCTGCTGTCTACCAGAAGCTGGTAGTAGAAATGTTGCATTTGGTGTGAATGGAGAGTGAATGGGAATACGTACACACACATAGGTGTGTGGAAATACCAGACAGAATGAAAAAAAGGGGGCATATGAAGGCGTGTAAATCAACTGGTCTTGATACTGCCTGGACTAGCAGGTCATTGAGGTCACAAACCATCTACATGAAGTTTCTGAAGACAGTCATCAGGAAAGCAAGGGACAGCATTCACACAAATTAAACTCAAGGCTTAAACCATTAAGATGATTGCAGAAGATAAAGAACAGGGCTAGAGCCTTAAGGAGGAGACAAAAACAATTAATAAAGACTGAAGTACTTGTTGATAGTCAGGGTCCTTTGTCCTCCATATAGCTGCATGGAGTCCTGACCTGGCTTCCTGGATGCACATCTTTGCAACTGAGTGCTGGACAGACTATTTGGACATGTGTCTGTGCTTTTGGGTATCTGGTGTGAATGGGTGAAATGTGTTTTCCTTGAAAATAAAATTAACTGCCCCTTATTGTGATTCTGATACAGAGAAAACACCTGTAACCTGCTTATGGAATATCTGCTCAGAAGAGAGTAGCCTTCAGGGCTTAAATGTGTATGAAACTGTTTCCCCCTTTCTTAATGTTTGAAATGCCTAAGGAGTTTAATTTCTTTAGGAGCTAGAATTTAATTGATGTGTTTTTAAAAACAAAGAAAACCAAAACAAACAACAAAAAAACAGTTAACATTGCTTAGTGAAATCTGAGGCTGTTGCTGTCTTGGTAACAGCCTGCTACCCTGTTACCATTGAATTAATGGCTCAAGTTGAGTGTCATTAAAAATGTAGATCTAAGTTGATTGAGAAGATGAAGAAGATAAGGTTATTAAGTAAGCCAGGTCTGTTAATTTGATTTTTTTTGTAGTTGATGTCTGTATGTTAAGTTGATTTTTTCATTATTTGTGAATACTTATTTATTTGCATGTTTTACCAATTTTGTGGATTAGTCTGTTACGTGGAAAAGGTGCTGTGCAGGAATTTCATTACTGCACCCTCTTGAAACTGTGGTGAAGTTCTCCTTCAGGTATTGCTAATGCTGGCAATGTGCTGTAATGCATGCAACACTTTATATCTGAGGAAGACATTTTAATGCTTTTGTGTGTGTGCGTTTTTAACACTTTTTTCAGGAAGGACCTTTAAGACCTGTACTTGAATGCATTGATCTTGTCAGTAGTGAGGATGAAGAACCTAACAGCAGTTCTTATGTTCATGTGAGTATGTTGTAATGTATTTTGGGACTTTTCAGTTGAACAAAATTATTATTCTCCTGTATTTTTTTCCATCAGTTTCTCTTAATAAAAAAACTTCTTAGAAATATTTTTAACAAGTAATAAATAAAAAAAACAACATTAAAGTCTTTTGATTTTTACCTACTACTGAGTGGAAGGCAGGAATGCCAACACTTCATTTTATCTAGAGCCACTTTTTGGCTTCTTGAAATGGTCTCGCAACTTTTATTTGGCTTTCAGTGGGTTTAGCAAGTGTGTAAAAGAAAAATCACTTTATGAGCAACCTGAGAAGTCATTGTCCCGTCTCTAGCTTGCAAGTATATCTGGCCTACTCCCAGGGCTTTTCCTTCTAAAATAACTTTTTAGGAGCAGTTTATAGGTTAGAGGACCTTATTCTGATGACAGCCTGGTATTAACTCAGCCTAATTCTTCATAATCCCTCCTAAGAATGAATGAGTCAGAAGCAGGCTGGTCAATCCATGTATCCCCCAAGCTTATTGTGACTACTCCGTGGGGCCTATGAGAGCGACAGTGACTGAGAGTAACTCTACTAGAGTTGGTTTTGGCAGCAGTGGCCATCTCTTGACTTCTGTTTTCCAGTGTTGCAGTAGAGGATGTGTGTAATAAACCTGGTTCTAAAGGAAAAGTGGATCTTCCGTACATGCACAGGCTCGCTCCACTGTGATGGTTGCTAGAGCTGATCGTGTCGCAGGAGCAAACGACAGTGTATGGCCTATCCCTTAGGCTAGAAAAAGTTTATGATCTGCCTTTCTGAAGATACTGGCCAGTGTTGTCTTGGAGCAAGAATGATATCAGTTCTCAGTTTTTCAGATGGGCTGCATGTTGGCTTTGAAATCTTCAGGATTTTTTTTTACCTACTTAGAAGAATTTACTTAATTTTTCATTTGTTGGAGACGTCTAGGACACCCAGCACAATCATCCATGTTCCTCCTAGTGCTTTGGTGAGGCAAATGTTGATGCTAAATTGCCTTGAATATGTAGAGGCGTGGGGGTTGTTTTTATTTGTTTTTTTAACAGAAGTTACAGACGCTGGTAAAGAGAAAGAGGAAGCTAGCAAGGTAGATAGTGGGACTTGGGATCGGAGTGTCTGCACTGAATTACATCCTTATGCTTGGGCATCGCTTTTGACCGTATCGGTGCCTGTTACTTAATTACCAAATAAAAGTTTAACTTTTTGATTGTAGAGAAATACCAAGCGTAAAGATCACATTGACTATCAGAAAGAACGAGTTGCATCTACCTTGGATCGTCTGGCACGCCATGTTGAAGTAGAGAAACAGCAAAAAGAAGAGAAGAACAAAGCCTTTAAGGTATTGGACATATTTTGTTTCAGTAGAATTGCATAATGCAGGCCTTGTAGTCATGAGTGTGTGTGTGTTGTCACTACTAAGTAAGCAAAAAGATTGGTGAGCCAGACCTGGAACTAGCAACTAGAGATTTTTGCTTCTGGGGTGTCCTTTGAAACACAACACAGACTTTGTCTCTTCAGTGGCTGCATCTGATAAATTTGCTAGTCTTATTGCAGTTCCTAAGGGGAGAAAAACCCCTAATTTCGTGCAAGCCAATGGCAAAAACTTCTTCTCTTGTTTGCATATATAGCAGAGGGACCTTAACAACAGTTATTCTGATTAAATAATTGAAAAATAACAGTTATCACAAATCAGCATGCAGCAAACCTAGTTATCTACCTGCTTTTGCGTGAGATTTTTGGGAAGCTATTTGCCACATTAAATCTCTGTATCAGGTAATTTTTTATAATGGGATAAAATTTTCTGTGTATAAGGCATAATTTTAAATTTGAATCAGATTAATTGTATTGTGCAGCTATTTGAAAAAGCGTGGATTTTTTTGTTTTTGTTACAAACTGGGGGGTGCAGTCAGTAGACTTAAGGGTAGGGCTGCTGTCAGTGGGACGTGGACAGTTTGAAGGAATGGGCTTATCAGAACCTCATGAAGTCAACAGGGACAAATGCAAATCCAGTAGTTGTGGAACATGCTGACTTTGCAGCCTAATTTTCTGAACACTGTTAATGGCTTTTAAAGTCACATAATTATACTATAGTTACAGCTTGTTATAGCCTGCAATAGACTATGCAACTGTAATACAACAGAGTAAAAGGCTCTTAGATGTAGTCCATGGTAGCCTTGAAGTCCAGAAGCCTACGTGCCTCTCCTGTGTCCTCTACTCAGAATCTGGCAATCTGTTAATGTCTCCACATACAGTTCTTCAACTGTAGAGTGGAGTCAAAGATAGCTGTGTAGCTTTTAAAGTAGTCTGAGAATGAAGGCCAAAAAATCCTTTTGTTAATGATGAATATTTTCCTGCTGGGCAGCTCCTCACTCATCAATCTGCAGAATTAAAATTACTCTTCCAAGTGAAACTGCCATGGGGTTTTTTGCCTTGGCAATGGGACAAACTGACTCTTTGGTTTCAATAACCATTTCGTGTTGCTTTTTAAAAAAAATAAAAAAATCACTATTTGTTGCAGTTTATAATCTTATTAAAAGTCTTCTTCGTTATGTACATGCTTCAGAAACTTCAGTAGGTGCAGTAAAAGTAGATTAATTGACCTAAGCTGTAGCTTTTATGTAGGGCACAAAAATTGGTACTATTTTGTTTATTGCTGTTACGTTCCATCTTTATTGTGTTATATGGAAGTCAGTCAAGTTGTAAGATTTTTTTTTTTTGTTTCCCCCCATAGATTTTTGAGGAGTTTTTTTCCTTAGTATTTTAGAGACCCACATGTGAGTTTGGGCATACGTACTTAATATTGATTTTTTTTTTTTTTTTTTTTTTTAAATCTCATCTGATATGGCTTCTCCTTCAGGAGAAAGTTGATTCTCAATATGCTCAAGGGTTGCAAGAACTAGAATTTATTCGGGAACACAGTGACACAGAAGCTGCTAGATTATGTGTGGACCAGTGGTTAAAAATGCCAGGTAAGAACAGGAAACTAAATTTCAGTGATATGTTTTCCAAGTTCTGCATTGCAGAATAGCACATCTGGTAACTATGCTGAGCAGTACTGACATTGAGCTTGCAGGTGCCTCTTATGCATAACCAAATCTTACAATATTAACTTCACTAATGTGTGGCATTTGAAGGTTCTTCTATGCCCATTTCTATAAAGGCTATTAATCTGACATTTTGCTGCGTAGAAAATGTAACGTACAAAGTCTAAAAACCAGTAGGGCAATGTTAACTACTTTTACAAGCAAAGTTGCTAGAAGGAAAAGTGTTACTGTTGAACTGTTGCTCAAGAAAATGTCTACGTAAGTAAGTATAAATTCAGGAAGATCAATCAATTTAAAATATTTCTCGGAGGACCTGGATGCGGGGTGTCAAAGTGTTTGAAAAGCAGTGCTAGTGGGGATTGAAGAGACAGATGCTTTAACTGAAAGAGCAGACTTACCGTAGTAGGATTAAGTTACAGTGCATTATTAGCTCGCTTTTGAGAATAAATCTGACTTGATTTTTAAATGCTTTAGGGTTGGTTTGTTTTGTTAAGCCTCTATAGTTCAGATGCTGGGCAAGTGTTTTGTTTTATAACGCAGATCTCAAACCAGGCACCATTAACAGTGGAAAAAGGGGTGTTTATAAGAGGGCAGGTCAGACGCAAGACAACAGCAGTCCCATATCTTGTCCTGTGATGCACTGCAACAGAAAGTTCGATAATAAACATCTTCTGATAGGTCACCTTCAAAGGTAAGGGCATAGCGCAAGAGCTCAGTGCACAAAATAATAATGAAAGAATATACTTGAACTTAGGATATCAGCATCAAGTCTACTTTAAACTGCCTATAGTGACAAAATTCTATTTGGATAGCAAATTAATCTGTTACAGATTTTATACAGATGATGTGATGAACTTCCTGGTTGGTTGTTTTGTTTTTTCTGTTTGAGGTTTTTTTTCATTCAGAATTGATTTCTTCCTGTTGTAATGAATGGATTTAGGAATGAAATAAACTATGTTTTTAAACCTTTACTAGTTAAGAGTAGTATGCTGCTTTTATGAATATAACTTCATTATGAGATTTTGAAGTTTTTAAATCTTTTTAAGATTTTAAAGCTTTTTTTAATATCTGGGTTTTTTTGAGAAACAAGATCTCTGTTTTCCAGTTCTGTTATTTTTTCACCTAAGCTTGAAAAAGAGCAAAAGGTTAACGTGTACAACTTGATAGTAAGATTAAAAAAATGCCCCTAATGAAGGGAACGAGGAGCAAGATGTATCATCCAGACATCTGTTCATAGCTGATCATTGCTAGTCAGGACTTGCTGTGTCTGGGGTCAGTTCCAGCATATACTGTCTTTTAGCTAGTGAATGTGTCATGGGAAGGTGGTAAGGAGAGAAACTGAGGGGAGTGTTGTGGGCTAACCCTGGTAGGCAGCTTAGCCCGCCACAGCTGCTCTCCCACTCACCCCAGTGGGATGCGGGAGAGAATCACAAGGGCAAAAGCGAGCAAGCGCTGGGCTGAGATAAAAATGGTTCAATAAGTAAAACAAAAGCTACGCACGCAAGCAAAGTGAAATAAGGAGTTCCCATCAGTGGGCAGGCTGTTATCACACGTAATGGTTACCTGGGAAGACAAACGTCACCACTCCAAACATCCCCTCCCTTCCTCCTCCTTCACCCAGCTTTTATTGCTGAGCCTCATACAGTGTGGGGTGTCCCTTTGGTCGGTTGGGGTCAGCTGCCCTGGCTGCGTCCCCTCCCAGCCTCTTGCCTACTCGCTGGCGGGGCGGTCTGAAAAATAGAGAAGGCCTTGATGCTGTGCGAACACTGCTCAGCAGTAGCTGAAACGTCCCTGTGCTATCAACAGTGTGGTTTGTAAGTCCAAAACACAGCACCGTACAAGCTGCTATAAAGAAAATTAACTCTGTCCCAGCCAGAAATAGTGCAGGAAGGTAAAAATAAATTTTTAAAATCCTTCTGTAGGAGTTGGAGTCTTTATTAGTTCTCTTGCTCTTAAAAACGGTATGATTCCTCTGCAAAATTATCGTTATAACAGGTAAGCTGCAGGGAGAATGGCCTTTATATAGGATACTTCAAGTACAGCTAATGATAGGGGAAGTGAGGAATTTTACTGTTTAGGTTGATTTGACATGGTTTTGTTCAACAGCTTCAAAAGACATAAGTTTTTGCATTAAAAAAAACATTTTGGCTGTTTAGATGAGACTAGTTTGTTAATTATTTCTTCCTCTTCAGGTTTGATCATTCTCCTTGTGACCCAACAGTCACATTACATGGACCCCCAAATAATGCTGTTGCCTGTGTGATATGCTGCAAAAGATTTTCAACCTCTCAGCAGTACAGTGATCATCTTTTATCTAAGGCAAGATCGGAAGGATAAGTAGCTCGCGGGACTGAATGTAGTAGAGGATTTTCAAGACGTATAATTATGCACTAATTTTTTTTTTTCCGTTTTAACCCTCTTTCTCTCCCCTCCCATCCTGTAGTCTTCAAGGTAGTTTTTCTTATTTGCGGTGTTTCAAACACCTGGTGTATACTGACACTACTCCCAGTAGATGTGACTGTTAGCTTGTAGTTTCCAGTGTACTTTTAAAAGGACTGCAATTCTGTCTTAAACCTCTTGTCCCTCTATTGGTGCTGTCAAAAGGTATTCCCCCCCCCCTTTTTTTTTTTTGTATCTCCAAAGCTATGAAAAATAAAAGCAAGAAGTTAGGGTGAAATAAGTGACGGTAAAGAGAAGCAGCAGAAAGGAGTTGGGCAAAAAGAGGCAACAGAATGGGAAAAGAAACTTGGGTGATTCAGACGCAACTGTTTCGTCTCTGTTTCCAGTCTCTCTGTTGGTTGATGTGTTTGCTGCTACTCACTAGTTAACTTACAGAAGGCGAAAGGATAATCTAGCATGTGAGTTTTGATTTGAATGTAAGCTAATAGTATTTGGGTTTTTTGTTGTTATTCCTCCCTATTTCCACTCTTCACTTTTTGTTTTTTGATGATGCTGTCTCTCCCTTCTGTTCATAACTTAGCACTGTAAAACTTTAGTACAATGACAGGTGCTCAGGTGTTATCTTCAGGGTGTGTGGTTTTATTTAAGCAGTCTGGTGTGTAATGGATAGCATTTTCAAAGTTTAGTGTTTTAATAACTAGTAATGCTGTGTACGCACCTAATGTCCAGAAGTTGGGTTAATTTCAGGGGAAGTCTCGGATACTCTGAAAATCGGACTGCTTTCAGCTAGTAGTAGTATCTCCTGTTGCATAGTCATACCTGACAAGCTTGAAAGATTGCATTATGGTTTGTCTCTGCTTTTTTTCCGATTGCTTCCAAGTTGTGTGCCTGTGGTGTGTCCAGGGGCGTTAGCAGGAGTTACAGGCTAGTTTGGGGAAAGAGAGTGCTCTTCAGCAGGCAAGAAGACGGGATTATTGTGGTGTGGAAGGATGGGGAGATAACCATAGAATCATGAAGGTTGGAAAAGACCTCTGAGATCATCAAGTCGAACCATCAACCCATCACCACCATGCCTGCTAAACCTTGTCCTGAAGTGCCACATCTACATGTTTTTTGAACACC
>Ga0181612_158805_pt1 | contig 14875 bp, 8 predicted proteins | sample HoacroProtozoa21_FD_119630 | JGI IMG/M metagenome (GOLD analysis project Ga0181612, IMG submission 119630) | Hoatzin crop microbial communities from Cojedes, Venezuel. Combined Assembly of Gp0051906, Gp0051904, Gp0051908 | reverse complement strand
TCCTCCTGACACCCACCCTTCAGATATTTATAAGCATTTATTAGGTCCCCTCGCAGCCTTCTCTTCTTCAGGCTGAACAAGCCCAGCTCCCTCAGCCTCTCCTTGTAGGGGAGATGTTCCAGTCCCCTCACCATCCTTGATATCTGTATACATTTCTGAATGCAGCATTGGCAATTAAATACTGCAACATGAGGAAAAAAATAAAATCTCTTAATCAGCAATTGATTATTCCTGAGAATTAAACATCTGATCCTGGGCAAATTTTAAGGAGGAATATTACTGGGTTTCATTCCTGATGAAATGGAGTCTTCAACCCTATTAATGCCCCAGCATATTAGGTAGTACAAATTGGACACCTTAAACCTGCAGTCATTTAAAAATAATTTAATCTGGTCCCCTGATGCTCTTTCCACCTACCTGCTCTCCTGTCTCCTCCAATAGGGGTTTTTTTTCATTATTGTGTAGAAAAATATTTTTTACCTATTCTTCTAATTTTAATGTGTTTAGACCCTGTACAGAGGGAGCCCCCCAGGCTAGCTATTAGACCCTGTAGATACATGCAGAAAACTCTGGCTCAAGTCTGTAACATCCAGGATCCAAAATATTTTCATAGTAAAATTCTGCAGCTGAAAACTCTGCAAGAGATTTTGATATCCACAAACTATCCTGCTGGAAAACTGTGTCCTAAAACAGCCTTTATTTCTGTGGCAAACCGGCATCATAATGCATGCTTTTCCTGCTCATACATCTGTTTATATTTTGCAGGAAATCTGTGAGAATCCACGGTTTATTATTGGTGGAGCCAACAGAACAGATATCTGCCAAGGAGAATTAGGTATGACATTCTTACTTCAACTCTGCACTTTTTAAAGTCTGCATCACTTAGTTTTCTTTTGCTGCCAGGGTGATATTTTAAATCTTCTGTCTCAGTATACTACTGCACATCTACTGATTCCTTTTCTCTGTAGTAAATGGTTGATATCTACCTAATAGCAATCTAGGGAAGAACTTTAAGTGAAAGATGCTTTGCAGGGTGTTTTGCTTTTCATGAACTAATATCATGAGTTCATTCATCAAAGCGACACTTGGCCTTTCTTTGGGCTTTGAGGAGGGACAAAATTAGTTAAGACAAGAATAAGTGATATAGACAAGGAGCTATTTGACTAAGAGAAAAATCTAATCAGCCACTGTTGTATTTTTTCAGGTATTTAGTCCTGTTATTTCCATACAGGAGCTTCTGAAGGCCTCCAGCTAAGTGTGCCTTGTACTCAAGGACAACCCCTATATTGAAGACCTTAAGCTCAGATGCTCAAAGATACTTTGATATATAGAGCTGCTACTTAGGTACAAATGATGCCGCAACAGTTGTCCACACAGCACTCCCCTGCACTGCTTTGTAAAGTCATTCCCCACTCAGCTTTCCCATGTCTTTCATGGTTTTATAGCTTCTCCTGTGATCTATTTCCTAAGCTAATACATCCTAACGTGTGTTAATCTTTTCATTTAAGTGTTGTTCTGTGCTTGTGGCTGTCCACATCACCTTCCCTGTACTTTTTCTTTTTTTCCATTTATTTAAAACTGCATTTCTTTTTGAGGTGACCAGAACTTCACAGTTGCCAAGGTGTGGCTGCAAATAAATGTATGTGCATAATATGTTCTCTCTTTTGTCTTCCGTTCCTTCCCCAACTACATATAGAATTGTATACCTTTTTGACTTCTGCTGAACATTGGATAGTTTAGAAAACTCCTGTTCACAGTGGACCCCACATCCTTCCTAAGGGGAAATAGGTAACTTAGAATGTACTGCTATATGTATAGAGTTGGCTTTCCAAAATATACACATATTTTTATATGTTTTACCACTCCACCAGTTTCATACATTTATTTTACACCTCTCTGTAATCAGGTCTAGTTTTCACTATCTCGTATAATTCTCTTACCCACTAATTCACACTGCTCAGGCAAGCTTACCCTATAACCTCTCTTACAGTAGCAGCTAAGGGGTTTTAATTAAGGGTTGAGGCATCCTTTGCTGAACACAGAAGTACTATGGGAGAAAGACACTTTCCCAGAGCTCCCACAGAGGTGGAAAACTTGTGCAAGAGTCTGAAGGAGGAACTGAAAAGTGCTAAAGGGGACAGTGTTTACAACAGTGCAGACACAGATTCAAAACAGTGAAAATGTGTCAGAGCAATGAAGCAGGAAAGCAGCCCCACAGAATGATGACTGGCACAGTGGGTTATCTTGAGAGCAGAAAATGAAAAAGAGACTGAACCTCAGCTGCACAGAGCTCCACCTGGGAGAGAGTTGTCACTCAGCTGGTCTCTGTCCTAAGCTTGGAAGGAGAAGCAATGCGGGAAGTCAGATAGGCATTCACATGGGACAGGGAAATCTTAACACAGGTAACAGTGCTCATCAGATTTTAGGCTTGTTTCTAATTTACAGGGAGCATCATTTATTTAACAGGTGTCTACCTAGCCACGAATGATGCCAGTGAGCATTTACAGAGCACAAATAATTAAAGTGCTAAAGTACTGCAGAATGCATGGAGAAGAGCCCTCTCCTGAAAGGCAATGGCATGCTCTACTGAGAATTAACATGTCACTTTGCAGTATCTCAGGTTTTCCCTTGGATTCTAGATGCTCTGTCCTTTCATTTTGTCTGCTGCTTCTGCTTGTTTACAGGTGACTGCTGGTTCCTTGCTGCCATTGCTTGCCTGACACTGAACAAAAAACTACTCTGTAGAGTCATACCTCATGACCAGTCCTTTATACAAAACTATGCTGGCATCTTTCACTTCCAGGTGAGTCCTTTCATCTGGCGGGAAGCAGATGCAACTGTATTTACCCAAGAGAGACCTCAGCTCTCGGGCATGCTTTTCCCTCTCGCTTTTCCACCCTTTGGAAGCATGAGCGACAACCGGGAAGGAGGAGGGATTGAATTGCCTCACCATGACCTCTTCCAACAGGGCAGTCACAGCAGGGTCAGGCCATACAGGCGACCAGGGAGCATTAACCCACCAAGGAAGCAAATGCAGATTGCGGTGTCCTGCGTGTAAGGGATAGCAACAGGTGCCTGGTCCTGCCTCACTGCTCGGACACAGCGCTACAGCCAGCACAGGCACGCTGGTAGTTGGCAAGAGTATCTATTTTTAGGCCCACAAGCAGCTGGTCCATCAAAAACAAGTTACTGAAGAACCGCTTATTCAGAAAAGATTGACTGCTTTCCATATTTCCCTTGGATCTGCTAAGGGACCTCTCGCTATCCTGAACGCGTTGCACAGGGGAATTCAGTCTGGCTGCCTCCCTCCCAACAGCCATCGCTTTATGCCACATTATGAAGCAGTTAATTTCCACATTTCCCTCTCTCAGCCTGGCTTTTCAGCCAGGCTCCCCCTCCCTGCACCAGGTCAACCCAGAGTTTTTTTCTGTTTGCCTCGATTCAGTTCTGGCGCTATGGAGACTGGGTGGACGTCGTCATTGATGACTGCTTACCCACGTACAACAACCAGCTGGTCTTTACCAAGTCCTCCCAGCGCAACGAGTTCTGGAGCGCCCTCCTGGAAAAGGCCTATGCAAAGTAAAATGACCTGTTGGACCGTGCCGGGCTCCCCGACAAAGCTTTGGCTGGGGAGGGGGCTAAACCACTGCGTACAGAACCCATAATAAGCATGTAGAGAGCCTCTGAACACACCAGTGCCTGTTCCCATAGGTGCTTACACCTCAGAATTGGGGATGGGGTAAAACATATTTTGTAGGGGCTTTTGCTACTCATTCAGAGGTCTACATTCGATTCTCAACATCTTTTTTTGTTTGTTTGTTTGTTTGTTTTGATGTGTGCAGGTGGCACATTTCCAAACTTTTAACTTGAGGGTTACCAAACAGATGGTTTGTGGGTTTTTTTAAGTGTATGTGTGTTTATATATATTTATTTATACCTACACACAAAATAAATATTTATTATGTATAAAAAGTATATATAGGTAGGTATCTTTATCTGTGTAAAAGAGAATCTTATGTTTCTTTTCTCTTTCCAAGACTCCATGGGTCATACGAAGCTTTGAAAGGAGGCAACACCACCGAAGCCATGGAGGACTTCACAGGAGGAGTGACAGAGTTCTACGAGATAAAGGATGCCCCTAAAGATATCTATAAAATCATGAAACATGCCATTGACAGAGGATCCCTCATGGCCAGCTCCATTGATGTGAGTCCATACGAACTTTACAGATGAGCCATAAGAAATGGCAGAGGGACCTCTCCATCCATAATCAAATATATGTGACCATTTGGAACTGCTTGTTTTAGTCCACATAGCAAGCATCCATTTCTAGGAGATGGAGTAATCTCCCCTAGACACCACCCATTAGCAAATAGCAAGTGCCAAAAGGGAAATGAACAGAAACAGAACACAGAGGTAGGAAGAAAGGGTGCGATCAGCAAAACCAGCACCTCCCACCCTCAGTGCCCTTGCCCAATGAAATGAGGTTCAGTAGGGAGCTGCTGCAACCCTTTGAAGACACAAGTCTTCATGCCAAGGATGCGAAGTGCACAAATGCTTGGGAAATCAACCCTTCAGTTGCCAACATAGTCTTAAATTGTCTTCATTTACTGTGGTTAATTTAAAAGCGAAAGTAAAAAAAATTAGCTTCAATAACCATTATGGAATATGAAGTTGCAGTGAGGGCAGAAGAACAACCAGTGTTACCAACCACTGTAGATAAGTATGGACCATCTAGCATGTAATGAGAAGTTCTCTAGGCCATTTTTTACCACTCATCTTGCATCATTTCTCTTCTCTCTCCCTGCCTCATCTTTCTGCGTGATACTTTTCTCTCATCCTCTGTATCAGGATAACCTCGGCTTTTCATATGGATCAGCTCCTCGGAGTGACATTGGGGAACTGATTGCTCGAATGGTGAAGAATCTAGAAAATGCGCAGATGACTCACTCCACTGTAGACTACCAGGGGACAGACGAAAGGCCAGCCTGGGTTCGTATGTTTCCAGCAGTGGCTGACTTCACAGGGCTTTTATTTACAGACAGAACAGTTAGAGAAACATATTATCTATGCTTTTAAATCCTTATTTGGCCTCACTGAGTTATCGCAGCACTAAAGACCTGTTCTTACGGATGCTATTTGACATAAGTACTAAAGGATTTCAGTCCTTTCAAACACAGTGGCTGATACTAGAGGGCTTTGCTGATACTGAGGCAAAGGGTTGTTGGCTTGTGGCAAAAGCTTATAATATCCAGAGCTTACCTGTACAGTAGAAATGGACAGCAAAATCACATCAAATGTGTCAAAGTGGCGCACTGATTATTGTATTTGGGAACTGGACATGATTATTGGATTTTATAAAGTCCCTCACTTGCAAAGGATGGAGAGAGTGAGAAAATTAAAATACTAGAATGGAACAAGATACCCGAGTGTGGAAAGGGCGTGAGAGAAAGAAAAATCAAGCTCTGCATGGCTCTCATTCCAGGCACAAAAGCTCTTGGTGAAGTTATTTTGAGACAGAGTGCACTATGAAGCTCTGCCTGCCAACAGAGGGGAGTCTGCTCTCGGCATGCTCCTTTTAGATTACTGCCTTTAAGACCCTCTTTTAAAATGCATAACGAGGAAAATTAAAAACGTGAAGTTTTATGTGTGTGATAAAATACAAAGTAACTCCAGCATACCTAAGTATCTAGCAAAATAGAGAGAGGGATGTTAAAACTGTTAAAGTAAAATCCCACGTTGGGAAACTTAAAAGCTGCCAAATCTGCAGAGGGACAAGTTGCTTTATCCTTCTCTGTCAGGCAGCTGTCATACTTTGCCTTTTAGGCAGCTGCATTTACATGACAATGAAATTACATCTCTCACTTTACAGAGAGAAAAAACCACACAACACTCACCCTAATTACATCATCTAAAACTTTTGGTTGCACAAATTGTCTTCTACATTTGCAGCAGAAATAGCTGATTTTTCCTCTTTTGACACCCACATGTAGTCTTCCTAAAAGGCTGAAATGGTGTAATTCTTCGGGAAACCCCAGCATGACTGCCTTGTTTTGCAAGCATGGCTGCCCAAATCACCCATGTTTTGGGGGAATTTCCTCCCCAGTGACTGTCTACTCAAAGCAGGTTTGAAAGTTCTCTATAGTTGCTGCTCCAACAGCTGTTTTGCTGCTGGTTATTACACACTCCTGAGCCATAACCAGGGGAAAAAAATCATGGCTCTTGATGGAAAGAGGCAAATAGTGCAGACTTCAGAAGCACTTTAGAGAAGTGGCCCAGGGCACCAGCAGAAGTTAATATTCTTAAACAGAAAAGAGAGAAAGGGGTTCTGATAAGTAATGATGGTGACAATGTGAGTAGAAATGAAGAAAAAAGGAAATAGATATGAAGTTATAGGCATAGAAAGTATGGAAACAGGAGGAAGAAAAAAAAATAGGAGCAAAGGGGAAATAATGGAAAATAGTTGCAACAGCCAGGAAATACTTGGATGAGATCCTCCCTGCGCAAGCTGAGAATGCATCTGTGTGACCTTACTAATTCTGTGTTTCCAGCCATGCCTTTCTCATGCCCTCAGACGTGTCAGGAAGGAACGGCAGAGTTACCGGCACAGCCTTGCAGTCATCTCTCAGTGACAGACATAATGGAGGAGGGGAAGTTTCACACATTGTCCACGTGCGCATAGCAGAGCCTTCCCTTCCCACTGTTCTTAGTGATCTCTCCTACAAACACAGCAGACTGTGTGCACCTGCCATCTTCCTCTCAATTCTTTACCTCCCAGATAAACAGCATTCTAAGATTTGCAAATAAAAATATATCAGACACGCTAACAGTTGATTACCAAGACAGAAAATGTATTTACACCCGAGTAACACATTGCTGAAGAAAGCTATGCTCTTCCTGAATGTCATTGGGAAAAAATTTCAGTCATGAGGATTTTAAGGATTATGGAATAAAATGTACATCTCCACAGGAAATAAATTAAAAAAAAATAATGTAAGTTAGTAGGAACAGTGTATTAAATAGGATGTTTTAATGTCATTGTGATAACATTGCAGACATGGGTAAAGATCAAAGTATTCTTCTAGGTGTTGATCTGCTCTGATGTTTCCAGTTAATAAGTAATAACCTTACTGAGCCATACAAGAACATACTGTCCCAGGAAGGGCTGAATAGTCCTACTAATAGAAAATCTAATTATTTTGATTAAGCATGCTATATACTAGCATGTTCGGAGTGCAAAAAGCAGTAACCTTCACAAAGGGAAAAAGTAAATCACAAAATGTTCTTTTCCATTTATATTATTAACTTTTTGCTTTTTTAGTTCATGCTTCACTCCTTTCAAACCAACGACATTAATTCTGTGGGCACTGAGCTTGGCCACCTTGGCAAATGCAAAGAAGAGAACAAGACAAAACCCCCTGTCACCTGAAAGTGTGTCATCCTCCCTCCCAAAGCACGGGGTGGCAATACATGCCTTAGAGCAGCCGGCTGAGCTTTGCATGACTTACAAGGTTTTATCTCGTGTCTAACAGACCATAGTGCCGATGCAGTATGAAACCCGGATGTCTTGTGGGCTCGTGAAAGGTCATGCCTACTCTGTCACAGCCGTGGAAGAGGTACGTATGGTCCCTTCCCTCCAGCTATGGGGAGCTGTGGTCTACGATGGCCTAGAACTATGCATGTCAGCAAAGCTATAAGGGGGGGGAAAAGCAAAACAAATTATGAGCCAAGGAAACAAAATTTATATTTGAATAAATGAAAGCCTTGTGGAGAAATAAACCTGTCCGGTTTTGGCTTTCTAGGGAAACAGATATTCCACCATGGTCTGCTTGGGCAAAGGTGGCCACAGCCAGCCACGTTCTGGTCTTACAGCCTTCCCGCACTCACCCCAAGCAGGTCAGGCTGGACGATGGCCCAGGAAAGCACTGTCACTGGAGGAGCTGTGGTATCAGCAATTCGACAGGCAGAACTTTTCCTTTTGAACCTACTCTCAATCTGTTCTTGTTGTGTTCTTTTTCAATTAGACAACACTTAAAGGAGAAAAAATACGTCTGGTAAGGCTGAGAAACCCCTGGGGGCAGGTGGAATGGAATGGACCTTGGAGTGACAAGTGAGTAAAACAGCTTTACATGATTGGAAAAAAAAAAAACATTGCAGCTTTATTTGCCCTTATGCAGCTTGTGCATGACCCTAACATTTAATTATGAGATATCTGAATTGTCTTTGCTGTTGTTTTGACACATGCACATTGAAGTTGATCGTAGTTGAGTGCTTAGCTGAAGATGTAAAGAGTACCTAAAAAAAAGATGTTAAGAGGGGCTCTAAGTAATGGAAATTAAGGGAGAGCCCAGTCAATCTGATTTCACCATCTAGCAAGTTCAGCAATGTACATTCTCAAAACAAGATGTGACAGTAGAAAATTCTTCTAAGTTACGGAAGAACTGGATGAAGGAAGATGTCAGAACATGAGTGAGTTTGGATAAAGCTTCTCATTAGGTTTTAGTAAAAGGAATTTCAATAGCTACTCCAGCAATGACAGTCTGCAAACACTTTTGTCTTCAAGCTAAACAAAATTAACACAGTTCAGCAGATTTTTGACAGCTGCTAAGAGGAAGTCTGAAGGGAAGGCAGAGAGGAGTAGGGCAATTATTTATTTGTGCATGTGGAGAGGAGGGTAGCATTGAGAACAAATGGTTTCAAGGCTCAGAAAGGAAAAATTTTATGGATGTAGCAAGATGATTCTTTGCTTTCCATTCTGCAAGGCTTACTGTAACTAACTTGTGTACTTTTGAAGGTCAGAAGAGTGGAACTTCATTAACGAAGCAGAGAAAATCCGCCTGCAGCACAAGATCATGGAGGATGGGGAGTTCTGGTGAGAATATTGGTCAAAAATCTGCGTTTCTCTAGGAGATATGCACCTATAGCAAAAATGAATTGTTTTTTCACTACTTAAATCCACTAAAACCATTGCAGTAATCCCCATTTGCCTTCATATTCCCAATATGCCCTGCTCTGTGCTCCCCTCATTCTCCCACCAGGTTTTATTGAGTGCCACCAGCACAGTCCTTCTAATTATGCCACACTTCCACATGCTCTCCATCACCCTTCCCATGTACCATCCTCTAAACCCAGTGTACCCCAGCTGGATCTGTACTTGTGTTAATTGACCAACCAGCAGGCCAAATGCATTAGAAAATCATGGCACTCCCACTGCAAACTTGCCCTAACAGTGGCAGTAACATGGGTTGCCCTCCTCCACCTCACCAGGATCTTTCAGACAACCGCCCGCCATGTAAATCTATTTGGGTTCAGTTTCCCCTCAATTCCTCCAGGATATCATTTGAAGATTTCATGAGGCACTTCACAAAACTTGAGATCTGTAACCTCACACCTGATACTCTGGAAGCCGACAAACTCCAGACCTGGACTGTGTCAGTCAACGAAGGGCGCTGGGTGAGAGGCTGCTCAGCTGGAGGTTGCCGCAATTATCCAGGTGAGCAATGGGTCTTAAGAGAGAGAAGGCCTCTTTGATAGCCTGTGGGATCTAACACAGTCCCCAGGTCATACCACAGCCTGATCAGCGCTTGGCCACAGGAAGAGCCTTGCTTCCTCAGTGGACAAGGCACATGATGTGGCTGGAAATCTTCTGCCATTAGGTTTGTGACAGCATCTCCTAGGCCCAAAAGGCAGGCCTGGCAAAGACAAATCATTGTTCAAATATTTTACAATGCCCCCGGTAAGATAAGAGAGATAAATTTCACTCTAACATTTAGATTTCACTCAGGAAATCCACTTTCTGATAGCTTTAGGTGCTTTGGAAGTTTGTCAGATGCCAGTTCTTCATTTTATGTCCTCCTTTGCTGTGCAGTTTCGTTAGAACTATGTAAAACCCATAACATATAAAAAATATACACACATTAGCCCAGTTTTAACCTTTCCCTCAGGAGCCACAGGCAGGGAACTTGAAAGTTCCCTTTGATCATGAGTATCGTTAGAAAACTGAAGCGTCACATGTTTGCTTTGGGTTGTTGATGGGATTTCACAGATACATTTTGGACCAATCACCAGTATCGCTTGAAGCTCCTGGAGGAAGATGATGATCCTGAGGATGAAGAAGTTGTCTGCAGCTTTCTCGTCGCACTGATGCAGAAAAATAGGAGGAAAGAACGCAAACTGGGAGCCAACCTGTACACCATTGGCTTTGCCATCTACGAGGTAACAGCTCTAGACTGTTCTTCCTACCATGGTCACAAATCCTGGCAGTATGCCTTTACCAAGGGAGTCGCTGAATCAATCAGCCCAACTACATGAACTGCAATTTTTACTTTGCAAGGAACTCAGGGGAAACCTGGAAGAGAGGAAGGAAATTCAAGGCTTTGTAACCATTCAGCCCATAGTAACCTAAGGGTTTACCCCATGTATAAGTAATACAATTTTTAGGTTTTTATGGTGACTTAATGCCAAATTTTGACATACTGTTTCCCGTATTTTCTTCAATCTCCCTTTCATCCTTGCTGAAATGAAACATTTCATTAACAGACTAGTGTAAAAAAGGAAACAGATATCCAAAACACATATGTAGCGATTAACCTCTGTCCCTTCATGAAGAAGTCAATTTGCTCAGTCCCTTGCACAAACATACGTAGTTAAGATCTTAGCGGATCTCATGCAGATCCCAAGAAATCTGAAAAGGAAGAAAGAAATTGCTTAGAAAAATTACTTCACTTGGGAATTCTATTTACTGTCTGCATCCCCAGAAATCTATGTAAATGCCCTTCTGTATGATGTATAAGCAAGTGGACTCAGCAAACAGCTCTGACTGTTTCTTCTCTTTGTTTCTCCCTAAGGTGCCCAAAGAGGTATGATCAGAACGGAGGCAGACTGATATATTGGTGTGTGCTCAAAGCTAGTGTGGCTGTTATGCCTGTTTGTAAGTCAGCAGGAAACTGTCCAGTCAAGGTTGTTTTCAGGGGTGTAACAAAAGTGAAACTGCTAACCTTTCTGCTCTGAGTGTTTATTAGTAACATTTTGTGAGTAATTTTTAATTCCTTCTCATTCACACCCCATTTTCACCTGCACCTTTTCCTTAGTCCTTGTTTTCTATCCATATGCGACCTGGCCATGACTTGCACGGTCAGTCAGTGAGCCTGAGCAGCAGGAAGCAGCATCAGTGAGCACTTTGCCATTGCACCCCACGCAGAAGCACCCTAAACCACTTCCGTTTCCTCCTGCGAATAATGCCAATGGCCTGTATCCTGCAGCCACAGAGTCTTCTCTATAGTCTCAATATTTGTTTAGAAAACAAATGGTATTTTCAGCCATTGAAGAAAATATATTAAAAGCACACAGATTAAGAGAAGTTTTTCTCAGCCTGCCAGTAGCTGAATCATTGGCATCACAAGTTTCGCAAACAAGCTCACCTGAAGGCTACGTTACGTGGAAAACATGAAGATGACAGTCTGAATGTTGTCTTTGGTGACTACTTTACAGGTGGTTATTTCTGCAGCAAACAGCTTACAGGTGTTCTTAGCCCACAATTCTTGATGTAATTTTCATATTTGAACCAATGCAACATTTGATTATCATGTTTCATTAGTAGATACAGAATTCATGTTTTGTCCCGGCAAGGACACGTTTGCACTGAAAGCACCTGCACCTTACCACACTGCATGTAGAACTTTGCATATACCACTTCTTGCCATGCCATCCTCCAAGGAAGTTAGCTGAACTTTGGTTGCACACAACTTAGCATCCAACAAAACAGTCAGATCAAAGTACCTGCACAGCAGAAGTCAGCCAACGCTCCGCACGTGGGCCCCGGAGCAGCCCTCAGAAGCCAACTAGACCCAGCCAGCAGCAACTTAGAGGTGACAGACTCTGTATCTCTTCCCAGCTAGCATCTCTTGTCAGCTCCCTGCTTGCTAAGCTGCTGCTTCATTTGTGTTTTCTGACCCAACCATGTACCACCTGTATGACAAGCCACCTGGGGAATGGGTAAGATTCCTTGAAGACAAACCAACTCATTTGTTCTGCAGATGCATGGTACTAAGCACCACTTGCAAAAGGATTTTTTCCTCTACAATGCCTCCAAAGCTAGAAGTAAGACCTATATAAACATGCGAGAAGTCTCTGAGCGCTTCCGGCTACCTCCCAGCGAGTACGTCATCATCCCATCAACATACGAACCCCATCAGGAGGGAGAATTCATCCTGAGGGTCTTCTCAGAGAAAAGAAGTCTTTCGGAGTAAGTCATAGATCCCTTTATCTGGGCATAAAGGTGGAGGTGAGCTTGCTAGTCTGTTATAGTCATGTTCCCAGTTTGCTACACCCTGCTTTTAATTTTCTTAACCTCATTACAAACTCCAAGCTAAAAACTCATTTCCCGAAGCTTCCCTTTTAGTCTAACAAGAGCCTGCTTTGAACTGTCTTTGGAGAAGCTTAGTACTTGCAGGATATCCTTTGTAAACATACCATCAGCCATTTTTAATAACAAAAATGAACCTGTTTAGTTTTTATTGCTATATGCCACTGGCTGAAGTTTTGGCCAGATAGATCATTGCACCAGATCTATTTTCACTCAGGAATGAAACACAGAAGTAGGTAGTTATTTCTTTTCCATCCTGCTCTTCAACTAGTTTCCCAGAGCTCTGCAAATTGCACCCAGTGTCACTTTGCTTAGGCCAAACAGCTTCTGTTTTACTCCTAGCTGTCAAAGTTCAGTGTTGTCAAGACAGTTACTCTTTAGAGGAGTAAATCAGGCAGCAGCGCTCCTGGAAATGGTGCTTGGGATGCTCAGCTCAAACTGGGAGAAGCTACAACTAGAGGCTGCAGCTGTAATGCTTGGAAGCCAGCTCATACCACTGCCTGTTTGGAAAGTTCAAGTGGCTGCTTACAAACCAGCTACAGAAACAAGCAACACTGGGAACAGCCACTTTCCTGATTTATTTAATTTCTGCTTTCTTCTAGGGAGGTTGAAAACATGATTGAGGCAGAGCGTCCATCGGTAAGTACTGTCCTGGGCCTCTTTTGTATGTGAATAGAAGTAGGGAGGGGATGAGCATCACATCTAGGGAAACCTACAGCAGGAAACCATTTGTGGCTATATGACAGCTCCTTTAGCATAAATTCTCACTTTTTCTCATCAAGATATTTTCATTAACACTTGCTTTATATACACGACTTTCTAATTTGGACAGACTAAAATTTTTGCCAGATCTGAAGTCTGTTCCTGGCATAAAAAAGCTAGAAGCTAAGCACTGCCTTTGCCTCCATCAATTCATTTACTGGGGAGGCCTAGCTCTGTGCTCTGAGAAATTGGTATCTCATCTAACAAAGAAAAAAGTACCTTATTTTGAAGTACATGCTTTCTGGAAAGAGATCCTGCCGATACTCCGATTCAAACTAGCATCCATGACAAGCTCTAACTCTTCATCCTGGGGTTTTACACATATATATGTGAATATGCTAGAATTAGCAATACAATTACTCTTGAAAAAAAATCAGAGGAAATGCTCTTGCACAGAACAGAGTGCCATCAAACCTTGCTCAGGGGTGTTCCCCTTTTGTTTGCTGCCATGACAACAAAATAGCTGTCCAGATCTGGTGGCATTTAATTTCCACTTCGGGTAACATTGATCTGTGGGCACAAAAGTCCAATCTCCATTGCACTGATGGGCTGGGAAAAAGAAAAGGTGAAGTCAGAGCTAAAGGTACAACAGAGATTTCATTCAAGCAGACAAAGCCGCAGATGAGATGGGACGTGGTTTTCTATGGTTTCTGCAATTTCTGTCCTTCTGTATACAATTTCTTGGTGGGTGCATTTTCCCTCATTTGTTGAGAATTGAAAACTGTATGAATATAAGAATGGGAAAAATTAATATGAGAAAGGGAAAGAGAAAAAAATAATTTTTTCTATCAGCTCTGCATAATCAGCATAAAATCTACAATTCCATTTAAAAAGTTTCTTTTTCTTTAAAATGTGTCTTTTTGTACAGAAGAAGAAAAAGGGCAAGGTGGGTACTTCTGGAATGTGCTGAGTGCCAGCAAGACAAAGAGCACGTGCAATGCATGCAGCAGGAGCAGAGTTCCTTGGTATCCTTAGTGATTTCTCTGCATCGGGAAACTGGTCTAGTTAATGAAGGGCACTGGCTAAGAGGCCATTTGCAGGCAGCAAAGATTGTGTCTTCCTGCACTAAAATCTAATGAAATAGCTACAGCATCATACACCCCCCTCACTTAAGGGGGTGGCAAAAGGGTGACAAACTTCAGCTTTACAAGCTTGATTCTCTGGTTTGCTCCACTGCCCTTCCTTCCCACCCCTCCAGAGGCACACTGACACCCCTTTCTAGTGAAAATCGCCCCTTCTCCAGACACATGCCCTCATATTCACTTTCCATTGCCTAATGCAGCTACTCTTCTTTTCTAAAGTTTCTGCTCACCATAGACCGGGATTCTTCTTTCTATTCAATACAACACATTTAGGACCCTGAAAATGTAACCAGGCATTTTAATCTCAAGACAGGCTGAATGTGATGAATACTCTAGAGTAACACAGTTGCATCTTGTAGCAGCTTTCCTTGTTTTAAACGCACTAAAACAGAACAATTGCATGTGGCTGCTTACAGCTGAATGCTTCAAGAATTAATACAGAGAAAGAACATGAGCTTTGCATAATTCACAAGCTCCTATACAAATACTCACTTTCTGTGTGGGATTCAGATTCTGTTTCTTTCTCTCTCTCTCTCTCTCCCTCTCCCTCTCTCTCTCTTTCTCTCTCTCGCTCTTTCTCGCTCTCTCTTTCTCGCTCTCTCTCGCTCTCTCTTTCTCGCTCTCTTTCTCGCTCGCTCCCTTTCTCTCTCTTTCCCTCTCTTTCTCT
>Ga0181612_114754_pt1 | contig 14875 bp, 7 predicted proteins | sample HoacroProtozoa21_FD_119630 | JGI IMG/M metagenome (GOLD analysis project Ga0181612, IMG submission 119630) | Hoatzin crop microbial communities from Cojedes, Venezuel. Combined Assembly of Gp0051906, Gp0051904, Gp0051908 | reverse complement strand
GTTGGTCTTGACCGGTTCTAGGCAACTCCCAGCCCCTATCAGGAACTAACCCCTGTGTATGGAGATGCAAGACTCTCTGCTTCAGTTAATTTAGACAATAGATAAGCACTATCAGGTTTTTTAAATGCACAGCAACTATTAAGTAATGCCACTTCTATTAAAATCCCTTTTAACCCCTTCCTTCATAAGTTCTTGCCAAATGCACGTGTTGCATATAGATTCTAGCATTGCTGGAGGGCTGTGTTTTGCTGGACAGTTGAGGTTTGGATGCTGGAACAGTCTTCCTTTCATTTGCTGTACAGCAAAACAGTCTAGCTAGGCTACAGAGAGTGTCTGTATTCCTCCTCCTTTCAGTTTCTGAATTGAAAACTTCTAAGCTTAATGGAAATGCTATCTATTCCCTTATCTTTGGAGAGATATGCTATCTGCTCTTTAACCATCTGTTCTATTTATTTTCCACAATTTTTCCATTTCCACTACTTCATATAAAGGAGCTAAACACAGAAAAGTCACTAAGATTTGCCTTCAAGTTCTTAGTCTTCACAGGAATGACTTGCAGATGTGATTCACTTGCATTTGTGTAGTTCCAGTGTGAAGCAGCAGTCTTTCTATAAGTTTGTACCATTCCTTTCTAAAATGTTGCCGATTACCTCTATGCTCTGATTTGATTTTCACTTCCAAAGTCCTGAAAACAGAGCTCTATGGGGCACGCTTTTTTCCTGTGGATGGCCAGGGATGATGAATGACAATGAAAGATTATGCTCTTTTCCAGAGGCTTAATCAATCATGATACAAAGTGAATGTATGTTTTTTTTTCGGTTAGATTCTAAATAGTTCATAATTAGGCAATTTTATTCTTGGTGTGAGAGAGCTTCTGGAAGAGTCGGAAGTCTCTGAAAATATAATTCTCTCCGGGGTGGTCTAACACACCATGTATCTCACAAGCTTCCTGGCTTAATGGGCTTTCCTTCCAGCTTGCCAGCTCTAATTAAAGGCAAATTCTGTTTCAGTATGTTATTCCATTAGCTTGCATAAAATCACCCACATTTGCATGAGCCTGTCAAACCTTGTTCTCAAACCTGCCTAGTCTCCTGAATGTAGCAGGAGATTTCCTTTCTTTTTCTTCTGGCCATCATGGTCTTCTGAATTAATTGTTCAAACTCTTTGCTTCTGCAACTGTGAACCTGACACGTAGTGCATTTCTCATTAACAAGGTATTTTGCTTGTTCTTTTGTCATACTGCTACTTTTCTTCATGTTGCATAGTAAGACTGTTTCCTAGTCAAAGGGTCTGGAAAGCAATCTCTAGAAAAATGACTGGCACTATGTAATGGCACAGATGTATCCTGGAGAAAGAAACCTGACAAAATATTCAGTATTACATATTCCCACATTCACAGGAAAAAGCTCATTGATTTTACATTATCTTAGTTAATTTACAATTTAATGGGCATTAGCATATTTAGTTGCAATTATGACATATAATCCATAAAAATAATACAGAAAATAGAGTGATAGGAAGCTAACAAAACTCCTCCCACAAACTTTCTGTAAAGATACTAGCTTTTACTTTGAAATATTGGGTAATAACAATGCAAAACAATTGACTATATGTTTCTTGTTATATATATCTGTTTTATTTGCTTCCACAATTAAAACATCAATTAGAAAAAAGATCAGAATCTGTCATGACTCTAGTTCTCTCCACCCAGAAAATCTGCAAACCACTTCACAAATCATACACTTTTACTCCATTGGTACAGCTTCTTTGTAGTGAAATAGGGTGCTTATCCATTGTAGAACAACTCTGTAAATACGTTTGAGGCAGACGCTGTAGTGTATTGCAACAAATGCAAATTCCAATGTGATTTTTCAGGTAGATAAAGTGTAATTATCCACTTTCATTTTTAGCTAGGACCATTCAGCCATATGCTTAATTTGTTCCTACTGCTTTGTAATATCTGAGTGCTTTACTGGACATTAATGGATTTAACTTCAAAATACCATTGAGATATGGTAGTATGATTAACTTTATTATGCAAAAGCAGAACTGAGACACTGAGAAACACAGGATCCAAATTAAAATCCATTGAGAAAAGAAAATATTTTGTCAGCTTCAGCTGGCCTTGGATCACACCCAAGATTATATATGCAACCTGGAAAGACACTATTCTTGGCAAAGAGTCGCTTAAGCAAAAAATTATTCTATTATGAAACGGTAATGGGACCTTTAATCAGTGCAAGTGATATGAGCTGTAGTTTGAAACACCAAGAACACTGCAATGTCAGTATTTGTACTAAACAGTCACCAAGAAAAAAAAATCATCAGTAGTTCTCACTTGAAGGAAAAACATTTACACTTGGACAGTCTTTCTTACTATTTTCTAATTCAATAATAAAGTATTTGTGTTGTGATTACAACAGAAGTACTATCCCTGAAGCCTTCAGGTGTGTACCTATTAGGAGCACTTTCTTGCTGCAGGCATTTTCATAAAATAATATCAGCAAAGAACTCCTATAGTGAATGCATCCATACACCTGTTAGTACAGTTGGTTTCACTCAGGAAAACCATCTCCTTATGCCAAGGATTCGTACAGCATGTCTGATAGAAGGACTGCAGGACTGATCTAGCGTTAGCGCACAAAATACTCCACATGCAGGTTGCTGGAAATGTAAATGTTAAATTGGAATGTATTATAAAATACTGGTAGATCTTAGCTGATATGATTTAGCTCTTTAAAGAATTTATATGTATTTATACATTGAGGATGACAATAAGAAAATTCTAACATTTCAGTAATTTTCAGGGATCTTTTGATCCTCCTTAATATTTGTAACTGTAGTGAATTGAAGTATACCCAGCTCCAGCTTGTGTCAGGGTCAAAAAGCTCCCCAAAGCTCATAACAATTATATGTATCAGTGAAGACTACAGCAACATCCATGCTAAAAACAAGTTATAAATTCCCTAATGAGAGAGGTCAAACAAACTGAAACCTTCAGCTCAAGGTCTCATTAAGTACTATTACTCAGATAAACTCTTCTGTTGGGATGCTCAGCAGATAAAAACATTTTAATAATTTTAACTCTTAAGAGGGCAGAAAAAAGGCAGAGAAAAAGCAGAGAAACTTTGATGTTCAACCATATGGGATTACAAAATTCTGATGGGTGGATTTGAACCACTGTAATGACCAAGTGGTACTGCACAACCTTTTGGTACATCAGCTTTCATAGAATAGCTCTTCCAGACCTGTACTTTATGTTACTGCCCACCTGATTTTTGGATCAGGTCCTCCTGGACCCAAGGTTCTTCCAAGGCAGTTGGATCTAAGAAACAGCTGGTTAGCATCTGCCTCTGGCCATCACAACATGCTTTATGGTGCCATTGTTCCTATTTGGCTCTGTTTTTTTATGTAGGATTATTTAGCTCTAGTAACCAAAACACCCTCAAGACAAAGCTCTTGCCTTCCAGTTCACCTCAGTAGTTTATTTCTTTCTCTCTCTTAAATTCTGCATTCGTGCTTAGAGTCATTTGACACATCCTTTGCATCATAACTATAAAAAGTCCAAATAGTAGTTTTCATTTTAATTTTATTATTTGTGTGTTTGTTAAGCAATCAAAATTATTCTAGGAGTCAGACACATAAAAAGACACAAACGCTTTCTCAGGGTAATCAGTGTGAAAGACCTGAAGCGAGAACTGTTGATGGAGCAAGAACAGATCATTTAGGTTCTAATACAAAGCAAATCACCTTGAACTTTAATTGTAAATGTCAGAAATTGATATAAGATTGTTCAGAAGATTATTGGACAAAATTCTATAATTTGACTTTTCTTAGAAGAAGACTTTTTAGTTCTGCCTGTTCCAAATCAAGCTCTTACACAAATGTTTGGTAATGAACCCAGATGTTGTCATCTGTAAGCAGAATTTCAGCTACATCGCGTAAGTTATACCAATATCTCGTGTTATAGTTTTTCAGTTCACATATTCATTTCCTGATACTTTTGGCAAAATTACTGTGTTTTCTTTTCTTTTTCCCCTGTGAAATTTACATTGCCTGTGCTGCCATCATATCTGAAAAAGTCTTGTGTGGACTTCTCTCCTCTGTGCATATCTTACCTGCTTAAATGAAATCTCCCCGAAGCAATGCTAAGGAATAATATCAGTCTGTTGCTCCTTTTCTTGAAGCAGTCTGAGTCATCAGCAATTTTTTATATTTAATGAATAATCAAAAATATCAATTATCCATTCCAATTTTGGTAAACGAATGCTAATAATGATCAAGGGTTAAACAATTGCTTTGTTCTTGCAAATACCCAGAAGGTTCAAACCATGTGAAGTCTGTAATTGCTGTGTACACAAAAGGTACTTTAATATAAACTCCAGCACTCTGAAGAATGGCATTCTGGGTTTTTTTCCATCACAGAAGAGACTGCCTGAAATGAATGGCAATTGCAGTTAAGGTGGCGGAGATCTGAAATGGCTTAAGTGTCTCTGGTAAGTTGACCAAGGCTTCAGTCTCGTACTTTGATAAGCAGGTCAATACAGAATTATCTCATTTCTGCATGCAAGTGTGCCGAGACAGTCTGTTAGGTGACTGCATTACCTAAGCTGTTAATATGTTGGTAAATAACTGGAGTTGGAGAGGTATATATTCTTACTGATCTCCTGCACAATTTCAGGTTTAAACAAATTACAAAAATTGTGAGGGTGAAAAGAAGTCCTTGGGAAAGCAAAGAAACAGTGATATGAAGGCCAAAATTTACTATGGGACTTGGTGTGTGGTGAGCCAGCAGAATCTGTTAGCCTCGGTTGCATAGGTATTGCCTGTTTTCAAGTGGTAGTAACAGTTCCAGTGGTGTCCAGGGACAGGACTTCAGTACTTCCTTTAAGAACCATGAAGAAAGGGCAAAGGGTCTGCACAATCTAATCACTAATGAACAAAATCGACCCACTGACTTCACACTGGACATGCCAAACATGAAGGACACAGCACGCAAAAAGCCCCTAAAACGTTATGAAAGATGTACATCCAAAGAGTGTCACTTCATGTCTAAGAACTTTTTATAACACTTTTGCTATCAAACTTGAGGATACTGAATACTGATAAAAGATTTAGAAATTGTAAGGGGTTGATTCTAACTGACCTTGGGTAATATGTCTGTTCAGCTTCAGCACTGTGCTGGATACATGCTATGCAAGGAAAGCTGTGGTAGAAAGTATTGTGTGGAGACCAGCTTTTGTCCACTGATGGTGAATTTTGGAGCTGTGTGGATGAGCTAAAGGCTTTCTGGACACAGGCACCTTTCCTCTTTGAATCCTGCGGTTCTGCCCTGTGCCACTAGGAACCAGCGTGCAACCTGAGTGAACCTTGCACTTTTATAGGTTTGTATCTTTTAGTGATTCCTTCCAGCCAGTGATTAAGATGAAGTGTGACAAAGGAGGAAAACACTACAGAGAGAACAGACATTCCAGTCAAAAAAAAGAGGGAAGACTGTGCTTTCTCTCTACCTTTACCTAAGTTTGACCCTGCTTAGAGCATCTCTAAGTGGATTACGTTAGGTCTTACTGATTGAGAAATGAAATGCAGGATCCAGTCCAAGGGCATTTTTGTCTTTGAATGTTTTTTTGTTCGTGGTCCAAATTCCTCTGAATACACAGCTCCCAGGTTGCCCTGTCTTACATTAGTCCAACAGCTTTTTCTGTTCTGAACATTAATCTCCCCTTACCCATAACTCCAAATGTCCTCTAACATTTATGACAGATGTGCCACTACTTCAGCAGCTTCCATATGTCCTTCCTTTCTCCTGGCAGGGCTCCCTTATGACCCCCCTGTCTCCTGGCACAGGTATACTTTCAAGAGTTGGTATTCCTTTCACTTTTCTGTTTGGTATTTCCATTTCTCTCATCATTAATAAACGTTCCAGTTCTGTGAGGCCCTATTAATCATCCAACTAAAGTTACCAGGTACTTCTTTTTTAACTAGATCAGTTTTTTCCCCACTAGCTCTTGCACTGTCACTTTATGTTTGGAAAATAGTCAGTATCTGTAGATTATTTTAATGAAAGATTTTCTGCACTTTCATCAAATTGGAAGGTATGCAAGTATTAAAAAAAACCGTTATAAAGTTCTACCAACCTTCACCTTTGTGACTCAAAGAAAATCCACTTCGAAACCAAGAGACGCAGATATAAAAGTTTTAGAAATATTTTTCCAGGTGAAAAGTCAGAATGTAATGAATGAGAACAGATTAATTTGTTTCTTTATTCTTGGTCTTCAGTCTGAAACGAGCTCTTTCATTGAATTATAGACAGATCTTTGTCCCTTTAGAAAATAGCAGTTGTAGATTTTCCATATTATCAAAATTTAAAAAATCAGTTCCTAAGAGGTGAATGATCTAACTAATTCACCTAAGAATCCATAGTCTATTTTAGTATTTTTCTAGTACATAGCTTGATTCTGAAGTGAAATCTCCTGCATCAGCCTGAATCTGGTTTAACTTCAATTGTAAAATTTGAGAATCTGCCCCATTTTCATTAAAATTATTGAGAGTGTAAGTCATTATAAGTAGACAAGTACAATAGATGCTAAGAATCATGTATTTGTTTTATGTAATAGTCTTTATCTATATCTGTTGGTGCCTTCCGGAGTTGGATATACACAACTTCTTTTAGTAGGCAGTCAAAGCATATTAAAAATGCATATAATAAAACATTGTATTTTTATCCCCAAACCATTGAACTCAAATCCAAAAGATAATGGTAACTACTTCTTAAATTGTAGGAAAAGTTAAGCTGTAGCTATTTTGAGAATATAAAGGATTAGACTTTTCCTTTGTCCATATCTGAATACTAGTATTCAGCTGGTATTCCTGGTGAGAAACAGAAAAATGCTTAAAACTTTTTCTTATAAATTTCCATCTTCAGTTGAACTGGAATTCAATACAATGCACAAACTTAATGCATTTTGTACCCTTTTTAATTCAGATACAGAAAGAGTAACAAAGTGTAGTCCTTCCTACTCATTAGTTGACTTATTTACCATTAAAAGAATATGTAGATGTTTTTATGAGCTAAATTTAATACAGATCACTTCTATGCTCTGAATAAGGCTAAAGCATTATGCTTTTGCCAGGAATATAACCTGCTCATGTTCCTGAATGTCCCTTCCATATGCATGAGTGCTCACAACTTGCGGCACCAACAAATTAGTAGTTTTCACTGCCTTTTCAAAGAGGAATTCGAGACGCATGAGTCACTTTACTATTGATTCAGGGACTGGGACTGCCAAATTGCTACCAATAAAGTAATTTCCTACAGTTCTAGCTATCATGATCTGAAATTTATTACTATCCTTACGTAGCAAACTATCATTTTTAAAAGAGAAAAACAATAATTAGAAATCCAGTGATGTTCAGATGGCAATAGCAAAGCTCTTTGAGATAATGCTGATACGTTGATATCAGATATGTTGATAGCAGCAAAAAAACCTGTTATTTTTATGTGTTTTATCTAAAATCACTAGGGAGAAAGAGCTTAAAATGGTGATTCATCTGCATTGTTACAAATAATATTGTGGTTCAAGCAAAAACTTAAATTGGATCAATCTCAGACACAGTATACTGTTTAGTTAAGGTAAAATAGTCTCCTCACTGACATAATATATGGTTACCCAAAGAGTTTCTAATTTCTCAGAAGTGGTTGTAGGTTAATCAGGTGATGGTCAGATCCATTGTGCTATTTTCACCACTCTTGCTCTACCCTGGAGGAAGCCCATGGCATTTCTCCTTCCTTTAAATATGTCCCCAACTATCTTACTATGAGGAGTAGCAGAATAAGCCTGTAGAATCCTGCAATGATGTGACTACAGAATGGCTTTTTCTTTCAGGCTGCTACATCAACAAGGTGTTCTTCAGTTACTGATGTTATTTTGTTGTTTTACTTTCTTGCTTCCCAATCTTACTGTATTTCTACAGAAGCAGAATCTGAAGGCCCAGAAACATCTGCTAGAGACTTGACAGTGTAACATTTACATGTATGATTTTTTTCTGTTAACGTTAACTCTACTTTCAACCAGCATAGCATTCTCCTGAAGTTATTAAATGCAAAATCTGCCTCCTCAGTTTCAACTCTGATCTCAGTAGGATGTACCTCATCTGCTATAATAAAAGTTTACAGATATTTGTGGCAGTTCCCTTGCCCTAGTGGCACAGCATCAGTATGCTCTTGATACGTTATCTTGCCTAGAGAAGACATAGTCACAAAAGAGTATGAGAATCAATCCTTGGTTTATGTTGAAAGGCACTCTACAACCCCCTCTGCAAACATAGCTCTGGGCTTATTCTTTCCCTCAACCCAAACACTATGCTGAGCGTTGGGCAAGGTACCTTTTCCCTTCCTAAAGCTAAAAATTCCTCCAGGAGATTTCTTCTGGCAGCTTTCCATCTCCTCTGGCAGCCCCTTTCCAGAGTCCCTTCAGCTGTTGCTGTGTACTCTCTTGCTCTGAACTCCATCTCTAACTATATGTAGGCTATCATACCCCAGGGGATCCCTCTCCCTCCAGAAACTGAATATTCTCCACTGGACAGTTCCAGCATCAGCCCTTAGATGTTTGTACATAGTTCTTTCCAGTCCCCAGCCATGTATGTAGCTCCAAGCATTCCCTCTCTAATGTGCTTCCTCACCCTAGGCTGAGCCATAGGGAACAAGGGCCCTTTGATTCATCTGGAAACAAAATGCTAGTTACTTAAAAATCCCCAATTTCCTTTGACAGCTCCTTCTCTATCATTATTTGCTTTGTAGCTCTGGGCTTTCTCTTTCAACCCTAAGCTGAGACTTAGACAAGACACCCTTTGTCTTCCTCACTTCCTCACAGAGTCGTTCTTACGTACTTCATTTTCGTCTCACAGCCCCACTCTGGCTGTATTACATCTGTAGCTGGGGCTTTTCTTTCTTTCACCACCTAAAGGTAGACTGAGCCATTGGTCAAATTCCATTCTCCACTCAGGGACTAAACTACTAGCAGCTCTAATGGGGATCTCCATGGAGCATTTTGAAGTAAGCTTGTGTTTGTGCATGTCTGTGTACAATGTACCAGAGAATTAGGAGAACAGTATCATAGAAAATATGAACAGTTTTGGGTATTTGCTATCAAGACAGTACTAAAAAAACCCCAGAAAATCTTGCTGTGCTTTGGAAAACTGAAAGTCTTTCCAAACTTTTCCTACATGTCCCCCTACCTTTTATTGTTGTTGTTGTTTAGCCTGTATTACCAGAGAAATTCCCACTAATATTTACTCTGCACAAGAGCTCTGTAATGTGTTAGTGAAAGCTGTACTAATGTGAACATGGATGGAAAGAGGGGTATGGAAACCTGTTACATCTGACAAGTTGCCACAAGTGGAACATTGCTCCTGCTTCCACATCTTACATTCATGTTACAAGTTACCTTTGCTGTGCTGATCACAACAGTAGCGGCACAAAAAGTTAAAAATTTCAGTGAGGTTTGAACAGTTCTGTTGGGTTAGCCCCAAGGTAAGAGCTGCCCCTGATCTTAGGCAGAGAGGCTGGATTTTACTTTTTACGTCAGCTGTTGTTTGTGCAGATTTTATTTAAACCTGCCTCCCGCTTCAGCCCCAGAATCTGCATTTTGCCATTGAGACTGAACCAATATACTTAGAAAAACTTACAGGAAAGCTGGAAATATGTTTCATTCTCTGAAAAAATTTCTTGTAAGGAGTTGAAGTTGGACAATCTTTGTCTCTACCCATTCTGGCATTGATTTCTGCAAGAGACTGTATTCTGAAAAGTCTAGCCATTGCTTTTTATTTCGCTGGGAAAAAGACCCTTAAGACCTGCACAGAGATAGACATAACCAAGACATGCCCAGGAAGTGGCAAGATTTAAGACTTATATCATCGGCAACGATACTGGCTGCCTCAGCTGGTATACGATCTATTTTAAGGTATACGCGTAGGGCAATTCGGGTTATGGAGTGCACTCGAGGAGTTAGAAGTCAAACTCTCTCCACTAAATTAGGATTCAAAGTTAAGAGCACAAACACTTCAGGTTCCAAAAATTCTGGGTCACCAAATGAAGATGATCCAGAAATGCTTCTCTCTTTCCATTAACAGACTAGAAGACTTTAATAGTTATGTCTTTAAATCAGATAGGTTTTAGATGTTTGAGTGTAGAAACCTGTCTCTTTGTACAAAATCCTGTACAAAGTTCTCAGTAATTCCATTTTTTTAATAGGTAAAACTATTTTTTGTTGCTGTTGTTAAACAAATTTAATAATGATTAGGAAATTCTTCAGGATATAGTTGTTTTGAATTTCATCATGCTTTAAAAATCATTTTCTGAGCTATTATGAATGCAGTATTTTTCACAAAATTTCTGTGAGAAGAATGAGTTTTAAGCATGAAACAACTTTTAGAGACACTTTCAAGAACTCCTGCAATGAGGTATTACGTAGTACTGAAATACTGTACATTCACTCAAGCAGGCTTCTTCTAGGGACTGTGCAACTTCTTCCGGCGGATGAAATGCCTATACTGACTAAACTCTCAAACTTAAATGCACATTTCTTTCTCTAGACATGTGGTTATAAAACCAAATTTATAAAAGCAGTTTAATATGAACTCAGTTCAGTTATTAAAACAGGTCTGTTATGTAGGCACCAAAAATAAATGGTCAGATTTTTCAATTTCTTTTCTGTCGAGTACTGATGAGTGCCAGACCACTACTCTTGCAATTTTTGAGATGTGAGAGTTGTGGGTTAATATACATCTAGGCAGGAAGGAAATCGTGTTTGGCTTGTTAAAATCTTGATCAGTGACTATCATATAAAGGGAGCTGTAATATCACCACTCAATTAAAAGAAAATACCTGGTGCTATTTTTGTAGGGTTCATGTTCAGAGTGCATATTGGATTGGCATAAGATAACCTTGTGCATCTAAATGCCTGTGACGATGGAGGCAGACCTGGAGACGTACAGAAGTATAACTTTGGATTCCCGGGGAACATTCATATAAAAAAAAAAAAAAGAACATTAAACAGAGTTCTTTTGCTTTGGTATTCTGACTAGGTCACTGAATACAGAAAAGCTGGATTTCAGTCCTGAAGGGTACCCTCTTAGGGTATTTTCTTGGAATTCTTTTGTGGAATGACAAAGTGTTAATTGCCAAAATAACCTGAATTGTCTTCAGTCCCACAAACAGGTAACTACTCTGCTTGTGGCTCTTAAGTGAGCGACACAAAAATTTTGTAACAGCTTATATAGCTGATCAATGTAGCTTATTTTCATCGTCCTTTTGGTTTTGGTTATAGATTCATATCAAAACACACACAGACACAAAAGTTTTAAAATACTGGTCACTTGTTTCCAGATTTAACTGATACAACTGAATAACACTTGAAAGAAGCAAATAGAAGAGAACAAGTAAGATATGATAGGACACGTCTGTGTTTGTGCAATAAATTTCATATGAATGAATACTGGCAGAATCCTCACAGGGAATTCAAACCATCACCCCATGGACTGGGAACGAGGATTCTCTCTCCAGCAGAGGAACTGGGAACTCTTTATTAAATCAAGAGCATTTCCATCAGAATCTTTCTCCACCAGCTGTGCACAGGCACATATGCATGTTTACACTCTTTTCATATATATGCATTAAAATCCAAAATCAAGTTTGTAGGTGCTACATTAATTACAGGGAATGTGATGAGTTAGAGAATATCACTGCTGGTTTTTGAGAGTCTGTATATAGTTATTTCTCTTTGGGGCACACTTTATGATTGCCTAAGGTCCTTCCTAGTCCTATTTTCTATGATTCTACAGTTAAATGCTATTAAAAATATGTTCTTAAAAAATATAGATTTGTACGTGCTTATATAGATAGGATCTGACAAGTTGAAAAATCTGTAGATAACAGTACCTAATTAGGTCTGAATTGCCCTGGTACTTAGTGTAATGAGTATGACTATATACAACAATAATGCACAATAGGTATACACAATTTAATGTTTTCGGGCAGCTGCAAATTTATACTTAAGCTGTTTGTGGCTGACTGTATAACTTGATACTGTAAATAAGATTTAATGAAAAAGTGTAGTTTTTTAGCATGTATTTTTTTCTAATGGAGTATTTTCATATTTTATATATTATGGAGTGAAGATGAGGAGCGTAGAGCACTGTTGTTTTAGCACAGTAGATGATATATGTGGAGTAGACTACATCATACTTTTTATTTTAAACAGTTAGTGACCTAAGTTGTAACTATAAAGAAAATATTAAAAGATCAAAAGGAATCAGGCAGACCTGATCTTAGTGCAAACCAGATGTCCTGCAGAGAGGTCACTTTATTCATTACATCTGTTTCACATTATCTGGAAAGCAAGTTCTAAACCAAATTTGTGAATGAATGTTTAAATACTGAGAAGTGAGGTTCCTATGCCGTATAAAATAAGTGTGTCTAACATCAGCGCTTTACTGTACCTAGTGCTTCTGTTGAGATTTTTTTCCCTCCTTGTTCCCATATGAAAAAGATCATGTTCTTTCTAGTGTCATCTAGTAACTGGTCTGGTTTCATTACACAAATCTCAGTGTAGTAAGCTAGAAAACATATGTCCATTTTATCTTCATTATAATGAGGAAAATAATATTGACATATTAATAGAAATTAATGTCTCTTTTCTCTTCTTCTGAACTTCTTTTTATGCTGTTTAAGGTCCTATATCCTGTGACTCTTGGGAAACAGTAGGCGATTTTAACCAGTCAGGTTTTCTCTTTTAATAATTTCTTAAAGAGACATGAAGAGGTGATTCATATGAAATGTTGATACTTGAACATCATACTAGCAGATCTTTTAAGGCAGCATGTTCAAATAAATCCATAAATCAGTGAATAGACATTTATATAAACAATCTTTTAATACAGAAGAAAAATATTATATTTTGTGAAAAGACTGGCGTGTTTTCTGAATGCTAGTAGAGACAATGAATCAGTAACTTGTAGTACCTTATTGCCTTGGGTAATTTTTATTTCATCTCTGACACTGATTGTAAGTGAAACAAGCTTGTTGTTTACATGTGGAGCCATGATGTCAGTTTTTCTGTATTATACCAACAACAGTAAATTCCCAGTGAGTAACTGCTATTTGAAATCCTTTTGTCATCATTTCGACACATAAAGTAGAGCCAAAAATGTAACTGGTCCGATTCCTGAAAATCCTGAAGGAAAGCCTTAGCTATAATTTTTACATTACCAGGTATATCTTTCAAGCTCTTGATCTATAGAATTATTTATTCTGTCTGTTAACTAATGTGGGTTTCAAATGTGGTGAGATGGATACCTAGGGATGGGCTCTGGGCAGAAGAGAAAACCTACATGCCAAGTCTCTTATAGCTGATCAAAATGAAAAGCACAAAAAGGTGTGTTTGAAACCCTACCATTCTCTACAGAGCAGAAGGGCTCTTGAGAAAGTACCTCCACTCAATTGAGATCCCAAAATCACTCCAAAATCACTGCAGTAGGCATCTGAAGCCATTCTTATAAACAGATGAACAGGGTTTACTGTTTTGTTTTAAGAAGTGGTGAAAGGAAAGAGTAGTGGTGGTGCTGTTATACTTTGTGTTTATCGCACTTGTCAGACAGGAGGTAAACTTAGTTCCTACATTTCAGTTTCTTCAATCTTGGATGACGCTGCTTAGCATGCAGCTCTGAGGGTAAGACATCTACTGGGTAATGGATGGGTTTTAATCTCCTCAGGCTGTGGAGAACCTAAACCCAACACTTTCTGGATGGCACTTGAATTATTAGGATGACGTCTTTTAGTAGTCTTTTTAGTTAGTGACTGCAACTGCTTTTTATATTGTACTTACTTTTTAGGTGCTGAGGGAGAACAAATAACAAAAGGTCAGGATTTAGATGGAGAAAAAAGGAAGATATGTTCTGCATACTTGTATTTCTCCTTTGTGATCACTGTGGAATGTTAACTAAAACCAGTGTATGTTGAAACTCAATCTGTATGCTAAAAAGTATTTCAGTGATATTTGGTGGTTGAAGTTAAAACTAGCAAGAAATAACAAACAGTGCTGGAAAACATCAGACATAAAAGATGAATAGAAATAGAAAAGCTAGCAGCAGAGATCAGGATACTAAATGAAGCAAATAAAAATCAACAATTTAAACAGGAGTTGCTGAATTGACTAAACATTGTGAAACGAATCATGGTTTATATTTGCATGTTAAACCTCAGACTGAACCTGCGTTCATGCTTTAAGCTGTTGCTTTTCACATGTTTTAACTGAAGCCTAGGCTTGAGCATATGAACCCTGAAAACCACCCACCCATTCAAATTCACATGAGTCCTGAAGATGGGTCCTACAGCAACAAAAATTTCCACGAACAAGCTAGTCCAAGGGCTATTTAATCTAGGTGCTTTTGTTCTCAGACAGTTATTAGGGTTTTTTTAATGTGAATGGTCTCCTATTTCCTACCAGACTCCTTTACAGGGTAACAAATAATTTTCAATCTTCCAGTATTTGTCCACCTCTTCACATACTTTCAAATGTCTATAAAGGCACTAAAAAAGAAATCTCTTTAAACTTGAAATGAGCTTTATATAGAAATGGTAATAAAGTGCTGTCTATGTAGCAAAAGACAAAGAGAATTGAGGAGATTGACGACACGGACTCCAATATCCAAAGTGAAGACCCTTTATTTATCAGAAAGCTGCGTTTTATACCCTTACAAATCTGTCCATGTGCTTCAGCCCCAGTCCTTATTTGTTAACATACCTTGTTCACGCGCCTATTCTAAACATTCAATTGGCTAGCTTAGGTGTGTATGATTTCTCCTTCGTTTGCTCCAG
>Ga0181612_182727_pt1 | contig 14876 bp, 6 predicted proteins | sample HoacroProtozoa21_FD_119630 | JGI IMG/M metagenome (GOLD analysis project Ga0181612, IMG submission 119630) | Hoatzin crop microbial communities from Cojedes, Venezuel. Combined Assembly of Gp0051906, Gp0051904, Gp0051908 | reverse complement strand
GTTCTTTCCAACTATATCCTTTTATCCAGTAAAAGCCACACACTCTTTGCAGCCCTCCGCAATCCTGGACAAGCGGAAGAGCTTTTAATGTAGTTCTTCATTTGGCATAAGTTGAAGCAGCCATAAAGCTCCTCCGCCTTATATCTAAGCCAAATAAACTCCAGGATTCCCCTGACAGAAGGGAAGTTTGTGAAGTCACTCATAAGCCTGCCTTCCTTATCTATTTTTTCCTTAAAATGACGAATCTAACAATTTTGTGTATTTGTTGCATATATTAGAATCCATCACAGCATTTCTGTGTTGGTTTAATATTTTGTTCTCATGTACATCACTCTGAATCAGTAAAATCAATGAATATATTTACTCACTGTTTGCCACTGAGTACCGAATTTAGACATATGTAACATACAACTTATGCTGTTAAAGCAAAAATACTGATGGTAAACATTCAGTGAAAAAAAGCCATTTTAAAATATTACTTTAAAGGAGGAATGAAAGAAACTGAATTTAGATCCTGAAACAACAAAGCCTACAGTTACTAGCAAAAAAGATTAACTCCTTTTGCATTGCCAAAGCAAAAAGATAGTGGGTCAACTGGAAGATTTTGACTTCTCTAAGTTGTAACAAGTAAATAAACAAGTTTCAGTTTTGAAAGAATTCATCACAACTGGTTGCACCCTGCGACAGAAGTAGCATCCAAGTTGACGTGTGCTTCAGTGCCTGCAGAGGAGTCTTGGTTAACACCTGTGGTATCTGTTAGCGAGGAGGATGACTGCTATGAAAGCTGTGGGTAAGAAAGTTCTTGGAAAAAATGTGTCCTCCACTGCATTAGGAAAGCTGGTGAAGAAACCAGAAGAACCTAAAGGAAACCTTTGATGTTTTTAAGGCTGAACATCTGTCTTTCTAGAGGATAGAGAACGTTCCTTTGTGTCAAAACCAGAAGGATTTGGAAACCCATACAGTCCAGAATAACCACAAAAATGGTGAGATTTAGCAACTATCATTGCAGAAAGGAACAAGAAAAAGCAAAATAACAAAAAGAAGTTGAGCTTATTTGGATCTGCTCCTGGAAGTAAATTTTGAGCCAAAATGAATAGAGTAGTCTAAGAACACGGCATATACAACACAAAATCAGGAGCTTAGATGTACATAAAACCACATATCCACACCAACACAAAAAAAGGCCAAACAAATCTCACCCAATACCACCACCACAAATCTGATCTAAAACTGACAGAAGAAAAGTGTCTGCTCCATTGTCTATATCTTTTAAAGTCAACAAATTGTTGTATTATGTGGATTTGTCTATGCATTTTCTTTGTCATATTTTCCAGAAAAACCAAGCACATTAACAAAAGTGGGTTTATTCAGATCCAGGTCATGCTTATCAAAGCACACAGACATTCTTGGTAGACGGTGAGTCTTCTACAGGGCAAACACTCCAGATATGCCAAAAGAAGTCTGACCTCTAACATGACTTTAAGGTGAGAAGTAAAAATGGCAAAACTTTTATATCATCTGAATTATTTTTTTTTAAGTCTTTATGTAATACTCCCCCCCCATCTTCTATAACTTACAATTTCACTGTTTTCTTCTACCAGTAGAGATTTTTTTGGCAGTCATTACGAGACTGTCTTCTGCAAGTTTGTTGTGTACTTGCCCTTTGAAGAATACTTTTCTTTGAAGTGTCACTTTTAAATGTATTATTCCTATAACTCCAGCTCTAATTTGCCATTGAAGTTCTGTTAAGCTTAGCTGGTCTGCTACAATATAAATAGTACTGGTCTTACTCACAATTTGTCAGGATTTTAATTAAAATATGGTTTTCAATTGCCTTTAAGAAAAATGTTTGTGGCTTTGCTCCATTTCTTTTACAAAAAATATATTGAATATATTTTATTTCTCAGCTCAGTTTTCAAGTCATTGAAATGTCCACAAAAGCAATTAATAGGTTAAAATTAGTCATATTATATACTAGACCTTACAGAACCACAGCCTGAAGCTGTGATATCTCTTAATTTTTGATGTCTCTTTCTTTTTCATAGACAGGACAGGGTAATTCAAGGGTATGCCATTCAGAAAGAACTGAATAATTTAGGGCCGCAAGTCCCACTGCAAGGCAGAAGTGGTCCTAAAGTAAAACTCTGAAGGCCCATACGAGAGAAATCATAACTGTTCAGCTCCTTGCCTGTTACTAAATTTTGAACTTGAAATTGAAGTCCTTTGAAATAAAGACAAATGAGTAACTGAAGGGAATACCTTCTCTTGACAGCACCTTTGGGAGTGTGCATTCTCACGAAACACAGCCTTGGCTTGGCTGCTTGCCTGCATTTGATGGCTGCATTGATAAGATGAGGTCATAACATTTGGGAATGCTCTGACTTGATATAATCAAAGTATCTTCCAAGACCACAATTACAGAGTAGTAGCAAAAGGAAAACTGTTCTTAAGGAGGACAAAGTGTACCACTAAGACGGACAGGAACCATAGGAAAGAGGAGAACTATGGGGAGGTAGAAAATGCCAGGGAAAGATGAGACAGAAAAGATGAGACATGTAGAAAAGAATGACAGCAAAAGTAGAAAGAGGGAGCAAATCAAACCTCTCATGAAGAAGAAAAAGGAGAAAAGCAGAGATGATACCAGTGCTTCATGGGAGAAATGTGTAATGGGAAAAGAAAAGGGAAGCTTCCCATGTTGAAGATATTGAGAGTCAATTGACGAGCCTCGGTGGGAAGCCAATCAAGGTAATAAAGATGAGACTTGAGGCAAAGTAGTAACAGAGGAATTGCCTTGGCTGAGATCAGCTGAGGAGAAATTGTTGTTGGCTTCTAAGAACCGAGTGCTAATACTCCCGTGGGATGGAAAATAAACTCTCCTGTGAAAATCTGTCTTCCAGCTGGCACTACCTTCCCAGAACTCTAAGCATTGATCTAAATAATGATATTTAAGCTGTAGAGGAAGAATCATTGTAAATGGCCTGGAGGAGGTGATGGAGTGTTCTCCCATTGAGTGTGCAGGGTAACCAGCAGATGACCTTGGGGGCTGAGGTGCCACAAAAAGAGTCCAGGCTGGGGAAAAGGGCCAGTAGGAGTCATACAAAAGTCAACAGGGACAAATGCAAAGCCCTGCCCTGGGCAGGGAAAGCCGCTGCAAGCGGATGAGTGTTCAGTTTTGGGAACTCCAGCTTATGAAAGACCTGGATAAACCAGAGTGAGGTCACGGGAGGTCCCTGCACTGGCTGGGGCTAGAGACTTCACCCTGTGAGGAAAGGCTGTGGGACCACGGTTGATTCAGATGGGGTAGTTCAGACGGTTTAGAGGGTAAGGTCAGCAGTCCCATTGCCTATGGGGAGGGGATCCAGCAGACAGGGACAGGCACTTCACAGCAGTATGAGTAATTGGGATTTTAAGAGTTCAATAAAAGAGTAAGAGATCATTATATCCACACCTCGTGGAATAAAAATTTTCCCATGACAGTGTCATTTGTATTAATGTCTAAGCTACACAGCTTGACACCCTCATGAAAGAACATTGATCGAAGGCTAGCCTGTAGCCTCCTTACATCAAATATGTAGTTATAATGGCAGTTACTATTTGACCAGAGTATTCTGTGTGCTGTAGTTTCATCAGATACTTAAAAAAACGTTATGGTAATTAATTCTATGCTTACTCGTGAATGTCCAGGACATTCAGAACATGATTTCCAGCTGTATGGCCAGCAAACAGAAAGGTCTCACCTCCAAAGAGCTGCCATGTACATTTCACAGTATAGTCTAGACAGCAGTAAACAATAGCATGTGGAAATCCTGCCTTTCATTATTTTACTGGACATGTCATTAAAAAAAAGAGGAGTTTTTTAGCCTCTCTAGTGAATAAAGCAACACTGTATACATACATGATGTTCAGCTTGAGAAACAGGCAGTCCTTAATTTGTGATTGGGAACACTACTATTTTCTGTCAGTATTAGGATTCCTGTGTTTGTGCTGATTCACATCTGCTAAAATCAACAGAAGAAGAAGGATGGAGGAGTGAGCTGCCTTACTTTTAGTGGTGGATTAAGCATTTTCACAAAGAGCCTGATGCAAGGCCCTTTGTCTAAAGTGAATTGAAAGGCTTTTACTCAGTTTGATGGCAGTTGTATCAGGTCCTAAGAAGAATAAAACTCTTCTGAAAAGCTGCTGCTGCTGCTGTATTTAGAGAAGTAATTAATAGCAAGGTTAGAGGGAGATCAAAGGGCTATGGTGGGTAATTAGGAAAGTTGGGCAAATTGGTTCTTATAAAACAAAACCCACACAAAAATGGGAAAAAAAAAAGCTGTGTGTTGCTGTCCTCCCAAACGAAAAATATGTTTCTTATTTCTGTGGCAAAACAGGCTCAGAAAACAGACCATAATTTGTTTCTCTCTGCTACTTTAGCCAGTCATGGTAAAATTCAGTTATGCCAATAAGGAGCAATAAGAGCTACCTGGACAGATGATTGCTTACTTGCTTTTTCATTAAGAGAGCAACAGTGAGAGCCCATTTCACTGCAAGCAGAGAATTAGAGGACTAGGTTCATTTGCTGCACTTTTACTTTGGACTCCATGTGGTGCCCATCTGGAGCCGTCAGAAGAGGAGTGCTTGACAGCACATGCTCGCCAACTCGTTTCCACTTTGTTTTTGCTGACGTGACTCACAGGCCCAAAGCGGTGACACAAACCCTCCCAGGGCTGCCCTGGCTGCCTCCAGTCCAGCCCTGTGGTGGGTCGCTGCTGCAGCCCGCCCGGAGTCCCTCCACACATGCGCCCATCCTTGCTTCAGGCATCTTCCCCCTCCTCAGACTTCCTGCTGAAGTTGAAAGGAGAGGTATCTGCCAGTGGGAAGGATCCTTTCCTTTGCAAAATGGTCTTTTGTTTTGGATTCTGCACAGCAGCTAATTTCCATTGGGGTGGGGTGAGAGGGTCTGCAGTGGAAACCAGGCTGCAAAATGAGATGGTCACAGCATCTTCCCCAGGGTCCCCCTTGCTGTCCCTTGTGGCTGCCTCCCTGGCCAGGATATGCAGGAATGACGTTTACAGCTGCCCAGAAACACCATGTGGGGATGTATGGCCATAATACCAGCTGCCATTCACTGGGAGCCTCTGCTATCAAAGGAAGAACCATTGTCCTGCAGCAGGGAGTGGGATGAACCCAAGGAAGCGTGTAAAGATAATGTGAGGTCTAATTAACAGGCATGGTCTGGGGATGAGGCACAGTCAGTCACACGGGATCAGGCACACGACACGCAGGAGAGACAACAGATGGCATGAAAACCCACTCTTCTCTCCTTCTTTCTCAAGGAGGTCATACTGATGGGAAACATGCCAAAATTTTCCACAGTCCCGAAGCCTGAGTAAAGAGTTATTACATTTCCATGATTCAGAAAGAAAGTATTTTTGGTCTGCTTCAATTGCAGTGACTTCTCCAGCTGCAGAAGATTCCACACATTTGCTTCGCACAGTAACTTCGAACCCAGGAGAGACATAGCATCCACAGTCAAGAGTGCCATTTCTCTGCTCCTACATCTGAGACAATGAAAACCCTGACAACAGGGTGTTATCATTTCTTTTCTCTATTTATTCTCATTTCACACCAGAGGTAGCGGATCCCTTGGTGATGATGAAATCAACAGGCTTCCAAGCTCTCACATCACATTGGTGTCAGCCACTTCTTTTCTCCCATCCTTTCCAAAATTTGTTTGCTTTTCTCTGTTTATGAAATTCATGCTTCCCACTTCGTCTCACTATCTACCACGGCAGGTTCAGACCTTGAGAGCCAGCCAAGGAAAACGCAAAGCTTTGCAGAAGAAGGAGGTGCTGATGCTGTAGGTGGCACTTTTTGGTGGGACTCAGCCGCAGACCAAGAGCTTGCCTCTGTTTGCCGTCACACTGCAGATGGAAGTGCTGTCTTTCCACGGAAATGTAAAACAGAGGTTCAGGCAAATTGCCGTCATTAAAGACCCTACGGCACTTTCCCTGCAACAGTAGGAGTGTTACCTCCAGTGCTCAAGCCAAATTTTTATCTGGGTAATTTACATGCTGCTTACCTAGAATTTTCCCAATGGTTTCAACTAGATAAGGCAATTTAAGTTTTTCTGGTCTCTGCCATGTTCTGTGGTGCTGCTTTTTGTTTCCACCCAGCTGTTGCATTTCACCTTGAGGTGGCTGTGCAGCAGCTGTTGACAAAGTGATTCTACGTTTACAACATGTGTAAGTGTGTTGGTGAAGTTTGCAAAGCTTGTTGAGCGCTTTCTGGATTAAAAGCAAGATATGCACGCAAATGTGTTGTAATTACCGTTATGCACATCTTCCTCCACTTACGGTTTGCAGCACTATTAGCCTTAATGGGAGCTGCAAACATGCATCCAAAAAGAACTCTTCAGGCATAATAGCTGCATAAGTAAAAGATGTGTTAATAGCAAATGGCTCTATTCATGTGAACCTATCAAAGAAAAGCTTCAAATCTTTTGCTCTGTACAGCAACTTCAAAGACATCTTCATTCATTCATGTACTACAAACCAGCCTCACTGAGGATGAACGCTGAGTAAACACTGAAAGAAAGAAAATAAGATAAGGCGTATGGGAGGTTTTACAAAGCAAGAACACATTTCGCTCTTCCCACTGCCCTACATGGGTTTAAGTGCCTGACCGTGAGCCCCAGTTATGTTATTGTTGAAGTGCCTTTGAAGAACTACACAAGCTCTTGTATTTCAAGGAGTCACAGGAAAGGATGTTGCCGTTGTTTTTATGCAGTTCACCAGTTCTTAATTTACTTCATATGGTCTCTTCTTTTTCAAAGCAGCCTTCCTTATCACAGCTAGAGCATGTCTCTCTCATGTTCTCTGCAAATTCTTCATAACAAATTCATTGGTTGTCCCTCTCCGAACCTGTACACATATAAATCCCCCTCCAATCCTGCAGATGCATATGAAGCAACAACTTCAGTTAACTATCAGTTCAACCAGCAACAACAGAAGTATAAAAAATAACTTCAAATCAACTACGTTGCTGTCTGTCCTAGTATATCAGGTCCAGATCAAGCACAGAATGCAAACTTGACACCAGAATAAGTGGGAATATAGGATCATAGAATCACGGAACAGTTTGGGTTGGAAGGGACCTCAGTGACTTCATGGAAACACCACCAGACCGCCGTATGGTCATGCTTAGTGGTGATTACCCCTGCTTCAGTACCTCCTGGCTGTGTTTGTGAGGCAGCATCAGGAGCAAGAGCCCAGGCCTGACCTCTTGGGCACCCAGTTTGTGATGACCGCAGGGGAGCACAGAGTTGTGAGCAGAATAGAGCTGCTAAGCAATACAGTTTGGTCTCTCGGACTTTTTAAAATCTCTTCGACTCTTGGTTTAAGTCTCTTGGTTTAAGTTTCTTGGTTTTTTAAAATTGTGTGCATGACCTAGGGGTTGAATTAGCTATTAACTTTGACTTCAATGTGACTTGTAGAAAAAAAATAGCCATGAATAGTCCTTGACTATTTCAAATTATGATGTTATTCCTCTAATCCTGTTGTGGAAGTAGCAAAGCTACAGCCTGTTTTACAGCTGTGTGTGACATGAGCCAAAAAGACGCTTGGCTTCTTGCTGCTAGGTTTTAAAAAGAAAAAAAAAAAAGAATGGTCTTATTATCTTCTTATCAGGCTCTTCCTCTAGAAGAAGCTACTCACTTTGTTTGAGTGAGACCAGTTTCCACGATTCAAAGCCTGAAGCCTTCATCTGAACCTGACCCTACAGCTGGGCAGGATTCTCAGCTGTGCATGCTGATGGCACGGTGCAGATAAGGCAATATTTGACCAAGAGCTGATTGGGCTTGGAGGTGAATATGTCTAGGAAGAAAGTGAGACTTTTCAGCTTACACCCAAGCAACTCACACAGATGAACGTATATATAAAAATGGGTGCTGCTTTTTTTTTAAGGAGGTGGAATTTTATTGTTCCTATTTCCTGGCAGCTGGAGGTTGCAGTCCACGTGATGTCATCAAAATAGTTTACATACCGTCTAACTGTAAAATAATGTAATTAGTATGTACAGGTACTTATTGTCTTATTAAGGAGAACAACGCAGAAATTATAAGCCTAACACAAATTTTGTTTACGAAGCTAAGATTATTCCTAGTCATATCCATCAAATCTAAATATCACCAGACAGCTTTGATTTTCACCAGCATATCTAGAACTTATGAAGTAATACTTTGTCAAAAAACAGGCTATGTGAACAAGCTGATCTTTTGTAATCGACAGTGCCAAACCCCCTTCATCCTGACACCATTGTTTGAAGCACTGAGCACGGGTTTACCACAAGCAGCTAGCAGCCACAAAACCAGTGGTCCTTCAGGCGAATCTCAAGGAGCATGCATGGTGGGGACATCCTACCTCAGCAGGCAGGCTAAACTTCAACTGAAGTGAAACCCCTGCACACGCATTGCAGTACAGGTGGCCTCAGCACCAACTGCTTTGATTTATTGTGCCAAACGACTTGTTAATGCAGAGCTGCTGGACTGGAGGTCCTGACTCTGGCTTCCCATGGAGAGTTCCAAGGACGACAGGGAAACTCCAGTGGAGTTGGAGCAGGTAAGGTATAAAAGTCTGCTAAGGAGGGTCCAGGCTGCAGTAAACCCAGCATGTAATTTTTCAATACAATTCTGAGAAAACACAAACCCTGCTCAGAGACTACTAAAATTCCCCTGGAAACCTTAATATTTCTCAAGAGCCATTTATCTTTTATATGTGAAATCCAGACATGGTGCAAAATCGCAGGGACCTTCTGCTTCACTGCGGTTCCTCATCTGGGCAGCACCACAGACATCTCAAATGCTTCAAAGGTATTTAATCTTTTCAGTCTGTTTAGATTTTGTCTAAGACTGTACTCATCCACCCATAAGAGCGCTATCTCACTGAGAATCTTCATACATACATCATATTAGAATCTTGTTAACTGCTTAAAGTCTTTTATTTCACCGTTTGATTTCTGAAAACTTGTTGCTGAAATCTGGAATGGTCCTCTCTGGAGTTGTCGGTGCAGTGAAACACTGATTTCTTGGTCTGCAGCCAGACTGGCTGACTGCCCATTACTAAGTAGGGAGACTGAAGTGGATCTTTCAAACTTAAATTTAAATTTAAATACTCTTTTAGTTGCATAGGAATGAGATCACTTCCTTAGTTAATAACTACCAGGGATGCTGGTTTACTTTGTTCGGTGGAAAAAAAGAATAAAATTGTAGACATTATTAGCTGCACAGATTTCTGAGAATTTCCCAATTTATTCTAATAAGATTTAAAAAAAGAAAAAATGTTCCATGACTGGAAAACATGCAATTTTTTTCAGTTGGCTGGACAGTACATTCATGATTTGCATCATAAGGAAAAAGAAGTACAAATGATTTTTTGTGTACTGTTAGTCACTGACTGATTTCTTCTCTTTGTATTAGTTGATATACTAAATTCACATGGCAGTCTTTCAGTTAGCAGAATTAAGCAGCAAGGTGCCATCATCCAAGTAGAGCATCCAGGCAGATCATGAGGCTATTTTGATTCAAGTATTAAAGCTAGCTTTAAATGAACAGAGCTGGATACCTCCCTGCAGCTTTGTGCTGTATCACTTAGGCATACTCTTACTTGCACTGTACAGACATTTACCCGCTGTACTGAATCATTTGAAAGCTAGCTCAGAAACTTTTGATTTTTCAGCCATTAATATTTTTGAAAAATATATATTTTGTGAGAAATTAATTTTTTTATTAGGACTGCTCACAAAGTTCCCTGCTACTTTCACCCACATAAATAATCTGCAAAGTGTATCTGTATTTCGGCAGTGTTTCTCAGAGAACAAGAGATAAGAGAGTGTTTTAATCAATCTGTCAGATTCTTCTGCCTCATCTCTGCAGCCAGACGTAGTACAAAGAAAAGGCTGGTTACAGAAAGGCAGAACCAACACACAGGAAGGACAAATTTTTCAGAAATAAAATGTTTTTAAAAAAAGCCTTTATGATACAGATTTCATCCATTGTTAAATGGTTTTCCTTTGTCCTTTGTTAAACCGAAAATATTTTTTTCTTCAGTTTTTGGCTCCCTACCCTACAGCTACAGTGCAGCTTATTTTATTGTCATTTGCAAGAAAGATGTAACGACAGATAAGAAAGGAAGTCGAGCCTCTTACCAGCATTTTTCTGTGTCTCACCTTCATTACAGAATAATTTACTCTTGGCTAGGCAACCCTGTGAAGATTAGTTTGCCTTTAAAGAGAACTTTGAAGCTACTAACATCATTGCAAAGCGGGTAACTGTTGCATTACAGTGGCTTGCACCCCCAGATAGAGCCCTTATCTGCTTTGAACTTCAATAACAACCTCAGAAAAATTCAAATGCCCGTAGCAGGCAAGAACTCACTTTCCACACTCAGGTTCAGATTTCCAAATCATAAAAGACTTCTTTTTTATTTTTCTCCCTGAAAGCAAGGCTAACAGGACCATGGCAGAATAAGAGCCACATCTTTCCAGTTTAAGTTCTTCTGAGGAGGGAATCCATGTGAACACACATACACTCCTGAGACAGAAGAAATTGCCAGTGTGAGTATGGATCGGCCACTGGAGCAGCACTTGTACAGTCAGGCCCTACAGCATCATTTTACTAGGGCTGAAACAGCAGAAACCTTTTGAAATTATTTGGGTTGTGCATGTCAGCAACTTAAATCAAAAAGGTTTTCTTTTACACAGATGCAATTTTTTGTTTTGTTATTTTTTTCTTCTCCCAGAGTGATAATTACAAAGGTAGTTAATCCAGCTCAGACTGTATTGGGAGATAGTCATAATTCCTTCTGGCAAAGTGGCCTTGCCAGTCATTTATAAACACTGTGAGAAAGGACTCGGCTCTGCTCTGTTCTCATCCTCTGAGAAGCACTGCTGAGACTGCAAGCCAGCACAACATGGATGTATCAGTATCATGCATGCTTGCAGCTTAGAGGAAACTGCTTCCAAAACTCCAGCAAACTGGCACTCAGCACAGAGATATCTTATTATTGCTTCAAGCACAATAAAATATTGCTTCTTATCTTAACTTCAATTTGTCCACAGTTGTTCCTCATCCCAGTGCGATACCCCTCTGGAGTATGGGGCTCTTTGAAGCTTGATGCAAGTCTCTTGGATCAGGGAAGGGAATCGCTGCACATCTCTGCCTTTCTGAAACTACGTATTTTATGTCAGGAAAAACATCCTAAACAATAGTTCTTTATCTTGGTTCAGAAGGACTTCTGAGTGTCTTACAAGCTGGAAATGGCCCTGCAGAAGTCAGCTGGGGCTCCCCGAAAAAAGCGACTGGGATGTTCAGTCCTTGGATGGAATCTTCATTCTGAGGAAGTGAGGGAGCTTTTTGCCATTGACTTCCCAGGGGAAAGGCTGTGTCCCTATTGTTTAGCATTGGCTTTATCTGCAGTCAGCATGTGTCAAATGAGTCCAAACAGATTTTCTGTGCCTGCATTTCCAGTAATTGCCTATTTAGTTTTGTCTGGAGGGTGCAATAGCCACTCTTGATTATTGCTTGCACCAAGCAACACTATGTGTCACGCAGACCTTTACGAACCCTTTCACTTCTGCTGCGGTGCAGACATGTTGTACAGCTACACTATTCAAAGGGTTCTTGAAAGTTCAGAAGTTCTATTTTTATTAGCTGTTAAAGTTCCAGTAAGTGAGAAATGTATCCGCTCTGAGATAACACAAATATAGCACACGAGCGAGTGGTTAACAGGATTTTTACAACACTTGAAAAATGTCACAACAAAACTTTTTTCGGTGCTTACTAAACTCTCAAACAACTTTGCCCTCAGAGAATTTGGGACTGGTCCTGCAAACACTTACTTGTCACCCACCGCAATCCTAGAGTGTGCACTCAGTGTGAGCCGAAGGAGTCTGCTGAGCGCATAAGTAACTTAAAAGTTAACCAGTAGCCTGAGTGCTTCTCTGAAGAAAGGCCAGAGCAACCAGCATCTTGGAGAAATAAGCTCCCAGGCTCAACAGTAAGAATTTGAAGGGATGTGCCTATAATTCCTTAAAGTAAATCCAGTTCTGATCCTGAAAGCAGTCTAAACAAAATTTCTGTAGCCATCTTGTGTCCCTTTTAAAAAAATTCCTGCATAAACAACCAGACAGCATAACTTCATAGGGTGAAATCAGCAACTGCTGTGCTCACAGATGATTATTTAATTCACACAAGTACCTTCATTGAAGCTAAAGAGTCTATTTGGGTGAGTAGAGATTTACTAGATTGACTAAAGAGCTCCTACATATTCTCTTTAGCAAAAGGTAAACACTTAACAGCTTAGGCCTGAGAGGGACTTCTTGAATCAGTAGTTGAATCATACATCAGTGTGCCAGCTCAGATGGGGAGTGCTCTTTTGGAGAGAAATTCCCAACTGTCTCCTGGTCCTGTGCTGTGGTTTGCTCCAAGGAAGGATATATACACATGAAGGTGTGTGTGAATGGGATTACTTTTGGATGAAATTGAAGGGACAGATGCATTCCAGCAGCACCTTCACTGCACTTCAGTCACAAACCAACATTTGATACTGAGTCCATAAGACCTCTGTAGAGCTTGTCTGAAATAACGGTAATTTAAAACCGCAGAGATGTGTAGAGCAAAGATATTGGACCCTGAGCAACACCTTTTTCGCCCTGCATATGCACTTCCATTGCTCCTTACTACTTGCTGATGTGAATGTAGCCACGGACTCCAGCATCCTGCTAGTGGGGCTAATTTTGGCATACAAGCCCTCTCACAGAAGTCGATGAATCACAGCACTTAGGAATGGCTTTACCTGCCTGAGATCTCATGGCTTGCCTCATTCTCAGAGGTCCTGTTGCAGTTCAGTACGCTTTCCTCAAGCTCATTTCAGTTCCTTCAGATCCCCTTAGTCATAAACTTCAGTTCCTTCAGATCCCCTCAGTCATAAACTTCCACTTTTCTTGGTCCCATCTTGTCCCATAATGAAATTTTAATTAAAATATTTTCGTGAATTATTACTTCAGGGCCTTTGTTGTTTCCTGAAGTTAATCCTTTTACCTGAAATTTTTATTACAGTATGGCACAATCATATCCTTCTGTTAGTATAGGCTCTTGCATGGAGTACCTGCTACTGTGGAAAGTGAAAGTAGCTGACCCTGTTACTCTGTACAAAACAGTATTATATTGGTTGTTGCCCTCTAATTCTACAGGATGGAAACACAATGCTTACGGTAGATCCTTTTGCACCTGGTGCTCGTGCATTTCTATTGACACTCAGTTGAGTCTGCTGTCATCAGCTGCTTCTCCATTGCAGCTGGCCTTCGTGTCTTGCAGCATCTTTCACCAGACTGCATGCTAGAACAGCCTGTGATCCACTGGGACCTGGGCCAAAATAAGACAAACTCAGCTCAGCCTTTAGAGCCTGCTAGCTTGCTTTTTCTAAAATGGACAGGAACCTACAACTAGGTGTTATCTAAAGGGAAATCAGGGTACAGTGAGACACCCTCAGAGAAAGACTGTGTTGTTTCATAACATAAATACATTATAGCCTTATGTACAGAAGAAGGATGGTCAAACAAAATTCAAGCTGGATTGTTTCAGCCACAAACACAAATCTGGAACTGGTCCTTGTGACCTAGAAATGTTGTTTATTTTCCAAAAAAGTAGGCTTTGAGGAGGGAAAAAAGTGAATTGTGACTGCCATCTGCAGTGGCGCCATCTGCAGTGGCACTATCTGGTGGTCCCCGTGTCAGGCTTCACGCCCCTTCTGAAGTCCTTTGTGTGCCTGGAGGCAGAAGCTTTTAAGAGCCACCAGTCCTTCAGCTCGTCCTTGAAACCCAATGCCTTGGTACAGCATGAGAGGCTCCCACACACACCCCCACAGATATGCGCTCGATCTGCATCTATTATGGAGAAAGAGAGACAGAACAACGATATGATTGTACATTCAAGCAATTGCTGTCCCTGTCCCCAGCAAGGACTGCTGAGGCAAGCAGCAAAAAAATCACTCTCCTGGGTCTACAGAGAGAAGGGTCCTGAAAAGCACCATCTAAACAGTTAAACAAAAATAAAGGCTATAAGTACAGCTTGTGGCAATTTATAATTGCCATTTCCACATGGTACTAAATGCTAATGTAAAAAATACTGAGGACTCCTTTCTAATATGTTTTAAAGCAAAATTGGAAACATATTTCTGTGTAACAAGTCACTAGGCAAAACTTCTTGGGGAATAATGGTCAATGTTTTATGAGATTGCTTGTTAAAGTTGTTTCTAAATGGGAAGGACCCCAGGGAAGCTGGCATGAACAGTAAACATTCAGAGGAATAATTTGTGGTGACAAGTGATTCCTTCAGTATTTATTTAACATTTAAAATTTGTCTGAATGAAAAAGGAGGACAAAGACTGACTAGCTCTGTGATTTGCTCCTGACTGTCTGCCCCTGTTCATCATGGGTTTCTCCAGGTTAAGGAAGCCCTTGGGATGCTGGCAGGAGATAGCCCAGCTGATTCCTGGAAGCTATAAAGACGATGCAATTTACTCACTGTCCTATGTGGTTAACTGTGCTCACGCGGAGCTCATAATGCATGCCACGGTTTGGGTCATTTCCCTTCCCCTAGTGAAAAACACAAGAACAAAGTTTGATTCTCACATGCTTCATGAACTGCATTTCCAAAAGTGCAACAGTATCATCAGGACCCAGGGCACCATACTGCACCTGGGAGGCTGTTTCTGAAAAAAAGTAGAAATATGAGGAATAAACAGTCATGATCCAGCCTGCCCCAAAGTCCTCCATGATTGCATCCATGCTCACCCCCCCACGAGTTGGACCATATGCGTATGGCACTGAGACATCTG
>Ga0181612_179592_pt1 | contig 14877 bp, 8 predicted proteins | sample HoacroProtozoa21_FD_119630 | JGI IMG/M metagenome (GOLD analysis project Ga0181612, IMG submission 119630) | Hoatzin crop microbial communities from Cojedes, Venezuel. Combined Assembly of Gp0051906, Gp0051904, Gp0051908 | reverse complement strand
TGGTGAAGGTCATATGGCAGCTGTAGTCTCTATCATTATTAGAACAGTTATCACTCCTACGTGCAGCTTTCCTTACCGGTGCCTACGTGGCGTAGCAAAAGTGAACTTTAGAAGAAGAAACGTAACTTCAAGAGTTAGCTATGCGCAGCCTGTGTTGTGTAAGAGCATGCATGGGAAATGTGATCAACAGGTAGCAAAAAGTTGTTGATATTGAAGGCAAAGCTAGGAATGAAAATAAATGAAAACTAAATGTTAAAATATGACAGTTATACAAATGCTGATAACTGCTGTCCAACTTTATCCTTCGTAAGCTGTCATTTGTAATGGAAGTGAAGACTCCAACTTATTCTCACTGTTCACTTTTAGAATGAAGTAAACGCAATCAAATGGGATCCAACTGGTAATCTTCTGGCATCCTGCTCTGATGATATGACTCTGAAGGTAACGGGAGTTCTGGTACTGGCTCTTGTTTTTGTAGGACTCTGGAGTGCACGCCATTAGCTCGGGCAATCCAGCACTATCACTGTACTTGCTGTGTCTTCTAATATTTGTTCTTTTTTAATATAGCAAGATTAGGCAATCCTAGCAAATCCTTGTTAATTCAGAGCCAAGCTTTGGTCCAGAGAACTTGTTATGGGCTGCCACCCTGAGACCTGGAGCGTGATTTATTAGGTGCTTTTAGCTGTTTACAGAATCAGGTCATCAAACTTTAAGCTGTCACACTTGATGGTTGCTTTTGGTTAAAAGGAGGAGTTGGAATGCAGGTCATGTAACACATACGAGAACGGGTGACTAGCTCCCTGCCTGGTTTTCTGCTCTTTTCCCCTTTCTAGTTAAAATCTTTGGCATATTGTTGCTTAAGAGACGGTGTGTACTCCTTGGTTTTTCAAGTTCAGCAGGAGTCCTTCTGCAGTTCCAAATAATTAAAGGCAACATAGTTTCTTGTAGAACTGGGGCAAACTTGTGAATGCAGAGGATACTGTAACTTGTGACTTCAAGGGGCACTAAAGATCCAGACAAAAATGCAACCAGGTTAGATGCGCCAGAAGAAATGAGGTTGTTCACGTGTGACAGGCCTGTGCTGTTTCCATGTTACAGATGCTTTTCCATTACCCCTATGCTGCTTTGTAGTTAGTGGGTGTTTTAGCACTATGTTTGGTAAAGTTTCAGGATACGGTTTTTTATGTTGACAGCACTGTCCTACTGGTAGCCCATGGGACAGTTACTTCCATCTGGCTCACTGTTGTTTAATCAGAGACAGGGAACAGCTGAATGAGGAGCCAGATATCCCCTCCTGTGCTGGCACAGTCAGGCACTTGCAATGGAAATCACCTTATCTAAATATAAACATTTAAGCATTAAGCCTCCAGTCTAAACCTAGGTGTCTAGACATCTTTAGTCAACAGGGTGTCTAGCACCACTGAAGAGCAATTCATCCTTGCCGAAGTTCAGTGTCCAAGTCAGGCGTGATGAGTAAATCCCTGAGAGGATCAGTCATTCTCCGCTGGCAATGGATGGAGTCAACATAGCCAGCTTAAGCTGGGTGTTTGATACTTAGGCAGCTCAAACTCAGGTGAGATGAATTCCAATCTAGAGCTCAAGCTGTTGCAGCTGCCTCTCAGTGAGTGGAGAGGTGACAACTGGGAACGTGTCACCATTTGTGGGCTCAGGCAATTAACTTCTTGAGTGTTGTTTTGAATTCAGCTTGGCCTGGAAAGAATTTTATCATTTTGTTCAGGATTAACTGGAAGACCAATTGCTTGTAGATAAGCCTATGCATCACTAATCACTTGTGGATCAGTTACTTTTCAGTGGCAGTAGGACTGAATGTCAGATTTTGAAGCATATGGAAGATGCCTAGTGATTGATTGATTTATTTTTCTGTCTTGTGATGCCGACTTGATATTCTCTAGGGCAGCTAATATGGACTCTTTTCATCTATACTAGTTTTGGAAAGAGAAGGTAGATTTTGATCCCATCAATTTAAAATGAAAATACAATTTTAATTCTGTCTGCACATTGAAAATCAATTTCCCCTTCAGTGAGGCACCAGTTCTGAAAAGCATCATTCATTTAAACGTACAGCTCAATTACTTCTTAAATACAGTTGGGCTTAAACATGCTCCTGTTTTCTAACAAAAGGTGAGCTAACAGCACTACTGAAACAAATACCATTAAAAAATGCATTCAGATGGTTAGCTACCGTATCAAGTTTCACGTTTAGGAAAAGGTGTAAAAGCCTTTCAAAATCCCTTCTGTAGTGGCAATGCAAACTCTGAATAAAGTTAGTTTGTTGAAGGTTATCATGCAGGAGTTGGAGTCCTGAGGAACTGTGTGAAGTACTGAACAAACACCTGGCAATGCAAATCCTAGTAAGCCAGGAAAATGCCAGAGTGGTTTTTGCAGTGCACATCAATCGCTTTGTATTAAAACACAAATTTTGCCAACTATCCCTTTATGTCACTCGGTCTGTGTAGCAAGTAGTTCATTTAAAAATAGGACTGTGATATTTTGTCAACTCAAACATGAAGATATACGTACTGCTTTTCTCATTTTAGCATCTGTTCTCATCCCTGCACTTTGCAAGGGGCTCGTAGTTAACGTGCGCAGGTTGGTTTCTGTAGACAGCACCTTTGTTACTCGTTAACCCCATTGGGTACTTACAACTCAAAGAGCGGTGGGTACTGGAGTAATACTTGTCATAATTACTATAGAAACCCAGCAGTCATCAAATGTTTTGGGTGGCCTAAAAAAGGCAGCAGTCAGGCTGCAAACGATAAAGAAGAAAGATGTGAAATGTATTTTAGTACAACATTGCGCTAAATGTCTTTGATGTTTTCTTCTGGTTTTATCATAGATCTGGAGTATGAAACAAGACAGTTGTGTCCATGATTTACAAGCACACAACAAAGAAATTTATACTATCAAATGGAGTCCTACAGGACCGGGAACAAATAATCCAAATGCCAATCTTATGTTAGCAAGGTACTATTTAATCCTGTTTTTAAATGCCCATTAAGCATTATTTTCACAGAATGTTTTGAAGCATGTAATATACTTTATCATAGTCTGTTTGTATTAGAAACAAAAATGTGTCAAACTGAAATGTAATTAATCTGGTTTTTTTCCCTCAACAGTGCATCCTTTGATTCTACCGTTAGGTTATGGGATGTAGACAGAGGAATTTGTATTCATACTCTGACAAAGCATCAAGAACCTGTGTACAGTGTAGCTTTCAGTCCTGATGGCAGGTACCTGGCCAGTGGCTCCTTTGATAAATGTGTACACATCTGGAATACACAGGTATAGCTCTTCTGTCTGCGTAGAAGTTTGTGTTTTGGTATTTTCCGTCAGCACCCTGCCAAACTGTGTTGCTCCATCGTGTTTCGGGCACAAAGAGCTTTGCCGTTCCTAAGATGCTGATTCGCTTTCTCTTTGTTCTAAGGTTACTTCTGTTAATGGATGTACATTTAATTTCTCTCTTTGAATGTTTGCCTGTGGTGAAGTACTAATTGTCTTTACATTGTCTTTACTGCTGGGTGGGGGTGGGGGGGAACACCAAAACCCAAACAAAAAAGCCCCTAACCAAAAATACAACAACAACAAAACGCATTCAACAAAGTGTCTCCGATAACGTGTTGCATCCAATAATTGTCTTTGTAACCTCTGAACTTTAAACCCCTGATAGCTCCTGATAAAACAGGTTTGCTGTGAAAAATGATGACTGGATGTAGACACACAAATCTGATAGCTATTTCATTGAATTTCACTGAAAAACAAGAGAATGTGAAGTGACAATGACGACAAAATGTTTCTGCATAACTTTCTATGAATGGAGACTATTATTTGTTTTGGATTTCTGGCAAAAAAAGGGCTGATTGTGAATGAAAGTATAAAGACGCTGTTAGGCAAAATGTGAGCTCTGGCTACTGGTAATTGGATATTAGTTTTTGAAAGGCTCATTTTAGTAATGGGGAGTAGTCGAAGGAGTAGACCGTCCTCAGTTTTGCCTATCAAATATAAGAGATGAAGGTACAATAATTGTGTTTGTCACGTCCTTTAACACGCTGCTGAGATTGCCCACGAGTCTCATCTGGACCGTTTCCTCTGAGAATTTCAGCTTTCAAAAGCAGCGGAGAAGTTTTACGTGTTGTAGAAGTCTTACTTGTTTACTTGAATTTTGTGATATTAATTACAGGTTTTGTCCCTTTTTAGACAGGTGCCCTAGTTCACAGTTATCGGGGAACAGGAGGGATTTTTGAGGTTTGCTGGAATGCAGCAGGAGACAAAGTTGGAGCGAGTGCTTCAGATGGTTCAGTAAGTGCTGCTTGACTTGTTTGACATTCTGACAACAAGCATCTTCTGGAAGTCTTTTGTCTAACGATGGAGACAAAATTTCCTTCTTTAGCTGAAGTTTAATACAGCCAGCTCACCTATAGATTTTCCATAGCAGGGTGCTGCAGTGTTGAAAGGGGAGTATGTCTGTATTCCAGCTTAATGCGTTACTGTTCTAAACCCTCCAGAAATCTCAGAAAGTGAAGATGCCTTTCATTTAAATTTTCTGCCCCTACTGGGGCTTACCGTGGAAATGTGTTCATTGTGGCTGGTCTTTTCATTACAGTCTGGAATCAAGGTTGGCTTTGCCTCTCTGCCCTGTTCCAGTGAAAATGTTCAGTGCAGTTGACTATTGTAATGCATGGGAATGAAATATCTCTGCATTGCATTTAGCAGAAGAGCAGTAAAACAGACTTAAGAAGTTCCTAAAAATGGCAGGAGCTATATGTAAATACCAGTCTCCTTACTTTGCTTAGAAGAAGCAGGGAATTAAATCATATAGTTAACTAATCATGAGTGCACCCTCTATCACCTCGTAGCAGTCTATGGTAGCATCACCTCGTAGCTCTCCTGACACTGTCCTGCGAAGTACTGCAATGAAATATTAGCATGCGGTTCTTCATAACAAGTACAGTGGTCTCTTTTTGCTTGCACCTCTTTTGCCATGGTTTTAGAAGAAAGGAGAAGAGAGCCTGAGGAACAGCAAAATTACAATAAAATAGGAGTAGTAAAGGAATTGAATTTTGAAACGCTGTAGATTAAAGTAACAAATGTCAGCAAAAAGCAGTCCTAGTCGCTTTGTAGTCCAGAGTCTCGGGTAGTATCTTAACACAGGTGCCTGAGTGTTCTCCTGTCCTGCATGCTCTGTGCTGCAGCGAAATCGCTTTGTTAGGGTGCAGAACAGAAAACAGGGAGTTCTGAATTTAAAGTAGACTAAATTCTAGAGAATAAATTTTGATAGGTCTTTCATATCATTTTAGTCTTGTAAGTACAGACAATATCATAAAAGAATAAAAGCTCAAGACATATCCTGAGTAGATACACATAAACATTCCACCCTAGATGACCCTTTTATATACGTGCTGTAACCTTTCCAGTCTTCCAGGTAATTTGACCCAAGAGGCCAATTGCACTTGCAACAGATTGGTTTTCATTTAGTTTTCGCTCTTTTGAAATTGTTGGGTTTATTTAGTTTTACATTGTTTGCTAGTGAAAGCACTCCTCATCCCCTTCGTTTTAAATATACTTATAGCTCATAATAACTAAGCAAATAGAGGCACATGGTTGTATTCTACTAGTAGATTTCTGCATCTGACAGAACTAGAACCAGAACATCAACTAGTTGTTAATATTCTGATAGTGATTCATTAGGCAGCAGTGCCTTTGGCAGGTCTGGCTGGGTGCTCGTAACCAAAGTGCTCACCTGGTGATTTTTTTCCTCCCAATCTATTGTGAAGAGATACAAGATCAAGCTCGCACAATGCATTTTGTAGGTTTTGCTCAGGTATTTCACACAGAACTGTATAGATGTGGAATATTGTGCAATGTGCCCTTTCTGTATTTGTATTTCTTTTTCTTACAGGTTTGTGTATTAGACCTACGGAAATAGCGCTACTAGTTGGAAGCCATGGACCGACTATGAATGTGTACATAGCCAAAATGACTGTCCCTGACCCATGTACTGCTATAGTCCCAATTGAACCATGGCCAGTCCACTACAGCCAAACGTAAAAGAAATATATACATATACTGTATATAAAAAAGAGGAAAAAAAAAAAATTACACCCTGAAGAGGATGACAGAGTTTTGTCACAGCTTGTGAATCCTGTTCACCAAGTGCTGGAATCTGCTGTGCCCCAAAATAACATTTAAAGGTTTTGGATATGAAAAACAGAAGAGAGAGCGAGAGAGAGAGAAATATACCATGTACAAGAGCAGACCCATATACATACCAAATTCAGAAGATACTAATGGCAGCCTTCATTACCCCTTCCCCCCTTTAAATCCATTATGACAATGGATTGTGGGGTATTTTTGTTTTCCTTCTCAGTAGTTGAGCAGTTTGTGTGTACAGAGAAAATGGACTTACAGAAATCTGCAGCAGTAGTTTTTTCTTTGCTTTTAAACATTGGGTTTTCTGTGTTGTTTTGGTTAAGCTTACGGATGCATGAAGTAAGGGAGTGATTTAGTTTCTTGTTTATATTTTTTTCACCTTGGGAAAAAACGTTTCTTTGAAACATATTTTAATGCATTCTTTGAAGAGATAGATCGAATCTGATAATGTTTGGTACATTTTGTGGCTCCCAGAGCACAATTTTGTGAACAGAGGGAGGGTGGAGAAGGGATTATGGAGAGAGAAGAAAAAAAAAATCCTTCTTCGAGGCGTGATACTTCACGTCCTGCTCATCTACAAAGTATGACAGTAATGGGTATAATGCTGTGTTTTATTTTCTGGTGACATGGCTGAAATGCAGTAGTTTCTTATTTGGGACATAATTCTGCCAAACTCAAGAACAGAAGGGCACAAAAATACAGAAAAGAAAAACACAGGGATGCGGGAAAAAAAATACAAAAAAAAGGAAAAAAACGCATCTCTGTTGCTTTAAGACCATAGCTAAAATATGGTTAAATTGTGCACTATTGTGAAAAGGAGCAAAGTATAGCTGGGGGATCGTTTTTAAGAGGTTAAGATCTTTCTGGACAAGAGTTCACACCACAGCTTCTCTGAGAGTTGCCCATCATTATTTGTAGGAGCTTAGATGTATAATTGTAACCAAACTCCAGTATTAAAAGTATCTCATGTAATTTTTCGTTATTAAAAATAAAATCTTTGGCATATATTTGATAACACTGCCATTAAGAGGCAAAATGTTTACTACCTTAGATTTAAAAACAATCTTAAACAGAGGACTTGCTTCAAGTTTATTGTAATAGCAGTGATTCAGCTTATTTAAGATGAATACTTGCACTAATTCCCCTGCTGCTCCAGTCCTGCGGTTTATTGTATCTTGTGACTACATTTTTTTCCAAATATAGGGTAGATGTAAGCTGCTATTTTTTTAATAATCACTACTATATAGTGTCTTTTACTCTGTTTACAATATCAAGTATTTTTCTTACAATGACAGATGTATATGGCAAACCTTTTTCTGCTCATGTGATTAAAAGTATACTGATAGTGATTTTATTTGTAAATGGTAGCATGAGGTTGTGTTTACGCGTATGTGTAGTCGAAAAGGTTGCATCATGTCTTGCATAAGATTCCAAGAGTGTAAATTTATAAAAAGAGAGGTTGTCAAATTTATGTCACAGGCATTTTACTTAAGGAATGGTTTATATTACAGAGCTTTGCAAAGTTATCAGTTTTTATAACACTATTTCAATCACAAATAATTTTGTGGCTTATGATTGCTAGTCTCTAACCTTTTTATTTTTTTTTTAGTTTTGTTTTTTTTCCCCCTCCAAGTTACGTATAAATTGATTTAATTGAGATAATGCAGCTTTGACATTTTAACCATTGTTCTTTAGGCATTGATTTCTGCTATTTCCATGGAATAAACACGACTTGAAGCAAGTCTGAGTTTGGCTAAGGTAGGGTAGCAATTTGCCAGTGGTAAAGAGAAGTCAGCAAAGCATTCTTTATATATACCCCAGGATTATAATACTAGCATACACAGCATTTAAAACCAAGAAAAACTCATATCCATAAAGACAGTCATCCGCGGTGGTTCGGTGCCAGCTATTTTTAGGGTTTTGGAACATATTACAAGTGTTTAGAGCAATTACCCTGTGAGTTACAGTATGTAGGAAACCTAATATATTGAGTGTCTGGCACTTGAAATACTGCTTTTATTGCTGGAGGTCCATGACTGTGGCTGACCTCTGTCATTTAATGAAAAAAAAAAAAAAAAAAAAAAAAAAATTCTGTGCAATAATTTTAAACTGTGCTCCCAGGAATAGACACAAATGTTTTGAGTATGTTTAAGCTGCATTTTTCGTTTAGCAATGCATTTGTCAATTGCACTGAATTTAAATCTGAAAGTCAGAAGTGATTCTTGATAGTACTTTTGTATTTTAATATGGACAGTTTATTGATTTTCATAAAAGTTATTGGATGATTCTTTCAGCCAATCTAAACAATCGTGGTGGAATTCTGTGACATAGCTGCAAAACCACACAGCCGTGTTTTAGGGTATTGCCATTTTCCTCTTTCTCAATCATCAGCCGTTTTGGTTGCAATCCGAGTTGCTTAAGCATAGTATCACATGCTCAGAAGTAGCTGAAGCGGAGCTGCAGCACCGCGGGTCCAGGGCTTTCAGGTGTTGGCAGCGCAGTCCCGCCGGACCGTCAGATCCGGTGACTGGAACGAGTGCTCTGGACGTGCAGGCGGAGACCCCCAGCCTGGCGTGAACCAGCAGTGCCCCACTGTCGCGGGACGGTGCCGGCTCCCACTCGTGAAGGAGCTGGCCGGTAGATGTTTTATTGTTGTCCTTGACTAGCATGCCACAGTGCTGCTCCTGCTCACACCTCTGCTCGCCCCTGGTTTGGTACGCTGTCCATGCATGCATGCAAGGTGTGCTAGGTTCTGTGATTCTGTGAAGCAAAAAGGAAAAAAAAAAAAGAACCAACACATTAATTGTAATCTTTTGTAGCACAAAGGCCTCGTGTTCAGTAGTGAGGTAGTCTGTCCAAATTGTTCCTTTAAATTGAGTACGCCAAGTGTCAGTAAGACCCTAACTTGGTGTAAACGTATGCACATGCTTAGTCGTACGTACCGAGTAATTCCGTCGCGCCTGTTTTCCAGCTGGAAAGGCAAACGTGTGCATAAGCCTTTGCATACATTACAGTTCCTGGTTTTCCCAGTTCAACACGCTAATGGGCGGATATCCAAAGAGAGGATGAAAGGAGGGAGAAAAACTGGGCTCAGAATTAATGATGGAATCAGAACGGAACTGCTCTTTAAGTTCGCTGTCTTTCTATGCATCCATCTCAGAATCGTGTTTATCATTTCTGCATAATTAGGTCCAGGTTTCTGCAGAGTTCCTCTTTTTCTATTTTCACTTTACCTTTTTCTGCATTTTTAAATTGATGTAAACATTCCCAACCAGTGGACTTTTTAGTGTAGTTAAGAGAATATCTAGGTCCTCATAAAAGCTTTTTTAGACTCTTTGTAGTGTTGATAAAGTCAGTTTATTCTGGGACTACAATTGTGCAGGGTTATTTAGCGTGTCTACTAGATGATTGGAAATCTTATATGAAACACTAAAAGTGCCTCTTTTTCTGGGTTGGGTGGAGGGAGGTAATAGTTACCAGAGTCAGAATGACATGGCATTTGGAAGCACGTTTCTTGATTTCACGACACTTTAATGCATCTTGAGAGAAAGGCCAAAGATTTCTACCAATTTTAATTTTAATTTTAAAAAAAGCACTCCTTTTTCCTTACACTGCTTACCTCATGCTAGGGTATTTAATGGGACATTGTACCTTCAAAGTGTTCTGTGTGTTTAGGAAGAACAGTAGGTGGCAGAGGGCAGTGGTGCCAGTTTGCCTCCAGAGCCATCGTAGCAGCCGACGCTTTTGGTTCTGTGGAATGAAGGAACTTCATTAAATTCGCAAACTGGGTTTTTCAGCTTGTAAATAGAAGGTTGTACGGTTTTTTTGTCTGTTTAGCAAAGAGGAGCCTTGGGACGCAGTTTTGTTTTCCAATCTTTACTTAACTAGAAACCCCGTTGTCTTTCACTTTGTGAGCAAGCCTTGCCAGAGCAAGCGCTGGAGGTGTTGGGTCTGCGTTGTGCCACGAGGGTGGAACGAGCCGCGGCGTGCTCGAGCTGTGGCTGCCCTCGGCCGCGGCGGGGCTGCGCCGGGTTCAGCCCGGCGTTCCATTCTTGTTGACAAGCGCGATAGCTTCTCCCTTCACAAAGTCCCGTAGAGCCGTTCCCCGGTGGGGCTCGGTTTTGCACCCTCCAGAAGTCTGAAGAAAGCAGAAGCAACATTGTGGCATGTTAGAAGCAAATACGGCTTGGGGAGACAGCAGTAAATCTCCGTCGAGATCCCTGACGTGTTGTGCAGGGAGCGAGCCGTGGAGCGGTCTGCACTCCTCCCTCGGGAGAAAGCCCCGAAACAACCCCCCGTTCTGTGCCGGTGTGGCTGTCTTCACTGTCAGGCTGACGGGCGGCAGGCGAGCCAGGGAAATCTGCCGGTTCTGGCGGGTTGCAGACGTAGTGTTAATAGTGCTTCAGATCAGTAGTTTCGAGTACGTAATTCGCTTTCTCTGCCTTTAAGTTTGAAGCTTGACAATAACTTGAGGCTTGTTTTTGTTTTCATTTCTTTTTTTAAATAACCATTTTTACTTCATAACTTTTTTTGACATTTGTGGGTAAATCCAAGCAAACAGTCTGCATGTTGTTGCTAGTCCAGTGTACTTTGCAATCTTGTCCTCAACAGACTGCGGTGTGCAGAACAGTAATTCTAGAATACAGAAGTAATTTTCTCTCTCTCCTGACATTGACATTGTAGTTGTAATGGTTTCATTTGGAGTTACAAATCCTTTGGGTCTAATTCTGTGAGCCTACCTATAGCACTGGATTAAAATGTCTGCATCATTTCTTCAGTTATCCAGTTAAATTACAACTGTTGTAAAAGTGTAAACCAGCCCATGACAGTTTTTTGTACTTGTTTAAAGGACTTTTATTGTTCGTTTTTCATGATTATTGTCTAAAGAAGACTGATATAGATGTTCTATACTGTCCTGGACCATGTTAATTACACTTTATGATGTATTTTGGTTCTACATCACAATGATTTGTCCCCAAGGCCCTTATACCCCTTCTAGGCACATTTTCTGTTGCAGTTTCCCTTTGCATTGTATTGCTTTGACAACTGTAATTTGAATCAGATCTGAAAGAGGTCCAGAATAAAATATATTTTGATATTACTCTGGCTGAATGTTATATAGCAGTAATTTTGAATGCTTGGTACAGAAGATTTACAGATGATGAAGTTGGGGAAGTGAGAGACGAAACACTGGGTTTAATATTTCTTTTGGCACGTTTTCACGTGAGGCAGCATGTAAGAAGCAGCGGGAGGTGGTGCCTTGTGCAGCTGTGTACTCTCTGTGAACACCCAGTAGAACCTCTGAAACAGTGACGCCATCCCCTGCCGCCGTTTATTTACCGCCATGCGTTTTGGTGTAGACGAACTGATTTCTGATGCGTGTCTCTTAAGTGCTTCGCCTTCTCCTTCCCCGTACGTTGTGGAAGAGAACCTGAGCCTGGGGACACTCACAGCTACCCCCAGCTGCACAGAAGACTTCGGAGCAGGCTCCTGTGTGGTGACACCATCCCGTGTCAGAGCGGTCCGTTCTTACGGAGCGGTTCAGTTTGGTTATGGAAAGGAATGTTGTTTGTGTTCCTGTATTTCAGACATTTGAAACCATTTAGGTTTGCACCAGAAATAATATGCATCCGTCTATACATAATGATGTTTTAATTCCTTTAGAATTGTGGGTCATGTCATGAGCCAAGAGAGCGAACCTGGATGAGTTTTCAGTGTCACTAGAACTTTATGGTGATATTACTGCTTTTTCGCGTAGACGAGTTATTGGCTATAATATGTGCAAAAGTAATAGCTTTCTTATTTCAGTAATATTATCAGAGTCAATTCATTTTAATATGTTGAAGCTTGCTGTTGAAGCATACACAGTGGACTGAAAATGCAGGAGGGACTGTATTTTATTTTACAAGTGTAAAACCAGTCTTGGGTTCCCCTGGAGCCCGAGTGCACTTCGGGATTTCTCTGTTATGTGAATTTTGAGAGCGCGATATTGAAGCAGTTTCACAGGTTTGAGACAGGCTGTTTGTACCAACTAATGTCACGATACAGAAAGCTTCTGTGTCTTGACATTTTGCCAGCACAAACGCTCGCCTCTGGAGCGCGGCCGCCCCAAGATGTGGAACCACAGAGCGCTGTGGCAGCGCGCAGACTGTACGCTTGCGTGGTGGTGATGCCCACCTCTGCTCTGCGAGGAGGAGATGGCCGGGTGCCTTAGCTGTAACCTGAGGGTAACTGACCTATCTGGTGTTTATGAATCCCTGAGATCACCAGTTCCTACAGAATTACAAAGTCCCCTGACTCGTAGGGAAATGATTTAATGGAAGTCTAAGCAACATCTTTGGTTCCCTGATGTTAGCAGAGGGCAGCTGTTACAGAATAATAATTCAGGAGGGATTTATTGGTGGTTCTGTAGAGAATGATGATGCTCCAGTTAGCACAACGTGTCCTTAAGGACCCAGGAGATCTGCAGTGCAGAGGCTTTCTTATTGATTTGACTAACTGAAAATTGGTACTGAAAGGGATTGTTTGAAGGATTGGAAAAGACGCAGGTTTTCTTACAGACGTAATGTGAACATGTGCAGCTCCTGGATTCATTCTTCAGATACCAAGCGAAGATTTTGGTCTCAAGACGTCGAGAAGTCTCAATAGAGGTCAGGTACTTTGAACAGACTATTTTCTTGTTCCCACAGATATTTTCTGACCTGTTCTAGATGCTGAGAACCCTGATTCTTACCTTGAGAGCACTGCATTTCGAGCTTTTGGAATTATGTGTTCTTGAATGTTTCAAGACTTCTTCTCTGGTCTGGCAACAGCTCGGATTGAGTGTTCTCCCTTCCCGTTAAGAGAACGAAAGGTCCCTGCACACAGCGGTGCTGAGGAGAAGTTTCCAGGGGCTTCAGTGCAAGCAGAGCTCGGGCAGCCCTTCTGAAAAGAACTGTTGGTGGATGAAGGGGGTTTTTTTCTGACAAATATTAAAAATCCATCTGTTAAAGACCATGTTTCCCATTCCACTATGTCAAAACATAGATATAACATATCTAAGGCACCATTTGCTCTTCTTGCATGTTAACTCAACCTTGATACAAAAATTAAATCTGCAGGCCTCATTTAGTTTAATTTCTTCCTTTGTCCCTGCTGCAGATGTCTTCTGTTGACGAGAACATCTGAAGGTGTCAACGTTCAATAAATGCCAGGCGCAGGCGCAGAGGTGGGGTGTGGGTTGTCTGAACATGGCTGTTGGTTCTGCAAAGCTGTGTTCGGCCTTTACGATCCCTTCCTTCCTCAGAGCTGTGGCGCTGTGTCATCTGCAATGACAAAAGCTGCTAGGAGCGAGCCTCATGTCTGCTGGCGGTTACGCTTGAGCTGCATTGTGGCTTTGCACTTTATCAATACGGAAAAAAGACTTTTTTATGATATAATAACCAGGCATTCCTAATACTGAAATCGAGAACCTCAGTAGATCCTGACGTATATCACTTAATTTCTTGTAAGTGAATGATTTTGTAAGGTAAGAAATTCCCACCTCAGGAAAATAGTGAAGGATTGCAATTACTGATGCTTAGTTTACTTTTTAAATTGTTATTTGAAAGTTTTGCAGTGCTTTCACTTGCTATTGCCACATCTCATCTATCTTCAGTTTGCTTGAACACTGCAGCAAAGTCAGAGGCTGATGAGGTGGATAGGAAGAAGCTGCTTCCTAGTAGTGAGCAAGCCGAAGCCAGGAGCCCCTTCCCAGGACAAAGAAGTCGGAGTCTGTGTAGTTGGTTGCAATTGCCTTGTTTACCATCTCGTGCTCAAATAAGTAAATCTTGCTCTGAGTGCTGAATTAAATATTCTGTTATTTTATTCCATTAAATGTTCACTTCCTGCAGCTAATTTTACAGGAAATCATTCAATATAGCATTTATAGAGAACAAATTCCAACTTTACGCTGTGTGTTTTTAAAGCAGGGAAATTTCCTGTTCGGTACCCATTCGAAATGTCAGTTACATAGAGGTGTGGTGTGCTGCGGTTGCCTGGACAGCGGGCGTGCCTCTGAGCTTGGCTTTACCTGTGTGATTACCTGTCTGGAGCATTCAGGTGTGCAATACTTGTTGACCCATTGACTTCTTTATCTCCTGGCTTGCTGCTGTTTGCTTGGCTGGGTGGGCAAATCAACTTGGTGTTTTCCATCGGATGCTTTTCTTGTTGCAGGTAAGTTGTGCCTCTGAAATGGATCAGAAATAAGAAAGAATAAGGAAATCTGTGCCCATGGTGCCCTGTTAGGTTGCACATCAGCCCATTGCATGGATTTCTGTGTCGTTCATGGCTGGATCAAATTTTAAATGCACAGATACGGGAATTAGGAGAGTTCTGCCTCCAGCTTTTCAGCCATTTTTTTCCACTTTGTTTAGAAGGACTTATCGATGAGCAGGATCAAACTGAATATTTTTGCTTTCGGAGATTTTGAAAGTTTGAAAGCAGCGGGGTCACCACGTCATGAGGAAGGCAGGGGGAAACGGCTGCAGCTGGAGGTCTGGAAGAGAGCTTGGCAGTCCGACAGGCTGCACGCCCTGTTCCTGACGGACAGCTGCTCGTCTGGTCTCAGAGGCTTTCCTGAGCAATCTGTTCTGATACTGAGAGAGCCTTAATGCTAAAGCACTTTTCTGTCTAATCTGAATCTTCTTTGTTGCAATTAAAAACTTATTTTGTCCACCCTGAATGGGGGGG
>Ga0181612_173372_pt1 | contig 14877 bp, 9 predicted proteins | sample HoacroProtozoa21_FD_119630 | JGI IMG/M metagenome (GOLD analysis project Ga0181612, IMG submission 119630) | Hoatzin crop microbial communities from Cojedes, Venezuel. Combined Assembly of Gp0051906, Gp0051904, Gp0051908 | reverse complement strand
TGAGAACTAAATTGTAAGGAAGCTAATACTTTTATGTACGTATTTTTCCGCTTTCTCATTCAGACATAGTGAGTATTGTTAAGAATCTTGGCACTGCTCTTTGCCTTGACTGTCTCTGCAAATCCATGTGCCAGATGTCATCAGAGAGTTTTTTTCCAGCTGTACATTTTTCCTGATATACTGGTAGACCATTATAACAATGTAGGATAGTGGAGTATGGTCATTATAGCTCCAGAAGCCTATCATAGTATTTTTCAGTATGGATTTGAAAGAAGCTTTTATTGCCCCTCCCCATCCTCAACTGGCCTCTTTTTCTTCTAATCACACCACAAAGAGTAAGGTCAGCAAAAAGATGTGAGAGAGGTTTAACAAGAGGGTTCTCTGAGGATATATTCCAGTCTATAAATACATGAAACTTTACATTTCTTTCTGTGAATGTGCTGCAAGGCTGGAGCCCAACTGCTTTTGCTGAGGTCTGGACATAAATGCTAATATTTTTCTTAACATTTTGCAAGACACCATTGTCCAAATGCATTGTCCAAATAAGACATGGGAGATATTAGTGTGCAATCTGGTGGATTTTGGAATCTAGCTGGCATGCTAATATTGTATTTTAACATGCACTCTCATATGGCTTTGGAAGCTAAGCTTTCTTTTATAGGAGAAAAATGAAGATAATATAGTATTATGGGTAAAGGAATTATTTTAAAACAGAAAGATATCCTTGGAAACATAGCCAGATGTAAAACAATGACTGGGGCTGAAAATTTGTCACTGATTTTCCCTAAAGATCACACATAGGTTATTTACTGTCCCCTCTACATCTGGCCAGGGTTATGATTTTCAGCCTGTAAAAAACATTACAGCAGGATTTTCTTTTTTCTAAGACTTCGCTCTTAACTGAAATCTATGTGATATGTTTGTGTGAGAAGTGGGAAGCACAGGAACTAAAGGAATGATAAAAAAACAAAAAGGAAAAATATTTCTTTTTGTCAGTTTGTAAATATGTCAAAATAACCTTGAAAACTTGAACTTAGTTATGGTCAAAAAAGATCTATTCTACTGAAAAAAAGAAATTAATCTCTCCTCTGATTTTTTTTCCTATTTCACTAATATAAAATTCTTTCATTTGCTTCTGAAATCTTTGCTTTTCCAATTTTGACATGCTAACCCTTGCAGTTAAGAGAAGATATTTAAGTATCTTTTACCCCCCCAAAAAAGGTGACTTGCAACACCTTGCTATCAGAGAAGCAATAAATTTTCTTGCAAGCCTGTATCTAAAATTGGGGTTGCAGAACACACAAATCTTGTAGTATTTAAAGTCTCATTTTTATGGACTTAGTGGAAAACAACAATGAACTCACTCATTTCTTCTGTGTTATGAAGCTCCATTTTGTATTATGTCTGGCATTCAGCATTAAACAGGCTGTAAAATTTCACCTATATATCCCTCTAGAAAGCCAAATTATTAAAACATGACTTCCAGGTAGCTTAGATTTCAAGATATTGACATATGTTTGATTCTTGATTTGGTATTTTTTGTGTGTGATTATTTGTTCTCCCCCTAAAGATTTGTGTCTAATTTCAGACTGGAAATTCTCTGATGTGAACTTACAGCTATTGGTTCTTATTATGCCTTTCTTCTCTAAATAAATAGAACTGGATTTTCAAATTTAAAGAATACTTGAAATTTGAGGAATAGTGAGATTAGGATTATCTGGAACTTCATGAACCCAGTAATGTATTTCTACATAACATTCAGGTCATCTCTCATCCCTTCTGAGAAATGAAAGAGACTAAACTCTTGAATGAATTTTCTGAAGACTTCAAAGGATAGTGATCGTGCTTATCTAAAACCTCCTGCTGTTACCTTGTAGTCCTATAGATGTTATGAAGCCCAGAAATTAATGCAGTATCACTTCATTAGTTTTATTTTCCCAGGTACAATAAATCCTCTAATTTACTCATGACATCACTTTCATACATCCAGTGATTTCACTGGCTCTTGGTATATTGGTTCCCAAAATAAGTAACATATGCCTATGTTTTGTTAGGTGTGGTTTTTTGAACACCAGAAAGTTAAATCAGAAATCCCATCTACGTTAGACAACTATATTGCTTTTATGCAATTGTCTGTATCAGCCAGACTATAATCTCAGTCATATAATGCAATCCCTTTTGTTTGCATATATTGTCTTCCACAAAAATATGTTGACGTAAAATCATAAAAATTGCATACCTATGAATTAATTTCTTCTCAGTTGTATCCTCATATGTTTTCATTATTTAGCCCAGAATTAGATCCAGGCCAGCTAGCTTATGCATAACCAGGTAATTTCATTTGTCATTTTAAATATTGCCCCAACCTTTTAAATTACCATTTCTCTGCTTTTCAAATACGCAACAAAAACTAACAGGGCCAGAAGTGGTTTTCCTGGCTCCTTCAGGACTCTTGGTCGCAGGATTAAATTGATAGACAGAGTTTTAATCCTGCAACCAAGTGTTTCTTCAGTCACGTGTTGTATAAGTGCTTCCAACTTTGCTCCAAACAAAAACCAGATTTGTTTATTACCCTTTTGTCTTTCCTGCCTTACTAATAGCTAGTGGAAAACATTTCCGAACAACTAGCAATTGAACTGTTTGAGAAAAGATAGCAGGTGGACACAGACAAGCAGACAGAGGCAGAGTACAAGGAAAGCACATTAGGTCACCAGGGGAGCAGGTGATCTCGGCACACTGGCTGCTGAACCACTGCCAATCTCTGGCAGGCATCGCAGCAAAGGAGAATTTTAAGATAGACTTGAAGGATAATAACTAACTGAAGGAATCTGAGTCCCTGACTAAGCATTTGCTGCCTGGTGTACTGGGGCAGATGGCAGTTACCTAAAGCATTGAAGAAAGAGAAATTGAGACATGGAAGGGCCAGAACCTGTCCTTGTCACCTCATCACCAAGTTGTGGGTAGTATCGTTTTTGTCAAACCACTTAGCAACATAGTCGCTATCAAAGTTTGGTGTTTTTTTTTTTCCCCCATATAAGTTTAAACCTCCTCCTCTTGTACAATTAGCATTTTTCAAGTGGAGCTAAGTTAGTTGAAGCAGATGGTTTATCTTTTTTGGTAGTGCTTCTAGTTGGACAAATGAGACTTATATCATTTCTACATCTTCCTCTCTCTTGCAGTGCCTCCAAAGTCATTCTGCATTTACGCACCGTGTTTTGACTTATTTAATGCAGACGTATTTTCCCTGCAGTAAACATGATTATCCAAATACTTTAACTAGAGAGCTTCTGCTTTCCTCTCTGGTATAATTACTCACACTGCACTCACACTGCATTTAAAGGGGGGAGAAAAACCCACACATGGAGCATCTTGCAAATGTGCCTATAATCCCATACAGCTGCTTTCTTCACTTTATTCTTTTTTGACTGCTTATAGAATGAAATTGCTGCAGCTGGGCAGCAAACTGAGCAAAGTTGCAAAGACACCTCTTCTTTCTTTTCTTTGTGGAATCCACCCATTCAGGTGTCGAGGGATAGCTCTTGATTAGCAATAGCTTAACATGGGGCTAAGTTTTCTTGGATTCTAGCATTGAATAACTTGGCAGGATTTCTATTAGGTTTGAATTTCAAAGCCAAAAGAGTGATCTGAGATCGCATACTGCCAGTTCCACAGTGGTAATTTCCATGTTAAAAGAATACTTATCACCAGCACCACAGCGGAAGAGGCAGCGTTACACAGAAAGGGCCTCTTGTGAAATTAATTTGGTGTTTATTTTATTAAGAAGCTGTTTCCAAATGTGGGATTTCTTTTTCTTTCTTGAAAAGAAAATTGTTTCTGATTATGCTGATATTTTTAAGGCAAAGTTGTTTAAAAAATGTTCACAAAAATTCTACTGAAAGAGTTTTTCATTTGTGTGGCCAGCATGCTTTTTTTTCCTGCCTGCTGGAAATGGAGCAGGAGATGCAAAAGGAAATGGTCTGTATAGATTCAGTAAGATATTGGCTTGCTCAGTTTGGCTACTCTAAGTTCAGTAGCAGGCTTGCTTGAAAGATTATTGAAGGATTTACTATTATTAGGCGTAAAAAGAATAACCTCCTTGACAACATAACTTATGGATAAGGAAGCAAATGTGCATTTGTTAAGAAAAAACCCCAACAAGTGTATAAAAGGTTTAAGAAAATCATTGCCATAAACAATATGATTTACTTACTAAAGCACTGGCATAAAGAACAGAAAACCAGGTGAGATTCCCTTACCCATCCATAAAGAGTAAAATGCATCTGAACTAGTAGTTGTCTAGAATCCTTTTGCTGCTGATAGAAAGATATGGGCATTTCCAGGTCTGTTTCATCTATTCTAAAAGTAGGTATCTAATATAGGTCAGCAAAACAATGTCCTGTTCTCTACTTATTTCTGTCTATTAGCTATAAATTAACTTTGGGCACCTTCTGCAGACGTAGGCATCTAAAGTCAAGTGAGATTAATTCCACCCTTTGGTTTTTGTTTTCCTCTTACACTAACATGCTATGTTGCCTCCAACTAATCCCACCCACTCAATGTCTTGCCTGTTTGGACAAAGACCTCTTTCGACACAAGGCAATACTGTCCTGTGTGCTGGTACAGTGCTCAGTTTCTGCAGAAGAAATACAAGAGTTTAGAATTCTTGGAAGCATTAATGTACGCTAAGGAAGCAGCAATCAACAGACATTAACCTGTGATTAACAGGCAAACACAGGAGTAGTATCTTCGATGGACATGTTAGAGGAAGGGTAAAAGCTTCATGGAGAGCTCTCTGTATGTTAATACCAGAGGTGAGAGCATCCTAACACACAATGCTCTCTAAGCAACATTTCTCTTATATAAAAAAAAAAACAACCCACAAATCTGGCTTATATCAGGCCTTCTTCAAGCTCTGAAAAAAAAAGTTATCCATATCTGACTGTATTTGCCAATGCATAAGTAATTTCTGATGGCACAGTTTGAAACAGACCACTTTTTAGAGTAACAGAGATTACTGCAACATATTTAAGCCTTTTCACCTCCAAAGTGACTATTAATATTGACCTGCTGATACAATAAAGCAATAAGCTGGTCAAAGTATGCAGGGAGTTAAAGAACTCGTCAGTTGTTGCAGGAGATCATTTCATGCACTGAGAAAGGATCACACGAAGTGGCAAATGCAGAAATGAAGGTGTCAAAGGAAAAAGGCAGTAGGATCGGGACTGTCGATTTGAGAAGATACAGCTCTGAGAAGCAGATCTGAGAAACAGTCAGTTACTGAATCCATTGCATTATTAAAGAAGAAAACCTAACAAGCGATAGATAAATAAATGAACTTGAGAGTTTCCGACTTTGAGGAATGAGATTGCAGTTTCTGAGCTAGCCCCTTGTCATTTAAACAAAGGATATTTTTCATATATTCTTTTATTTTTAGAAGATAACGCAGCTAGAAGAAATGCATAGCTATGGTACAGAGAAATGTTTTTATATTATTCAGTATTCAAAAAGATAATTGCTAATACATTTAGAAGAGAAAAATTTGATTCATTTAAAAGAGCTGCGTTCAGAAGATGGCAATTATTGTTTTATTACTGCAATTTTATTAGTAGAGTTTTATTCTTATAATTATTATTTTCCTCCCCTGCCTGACTCATTCTTATAATATTTCTTTGCTTCTTTATTTTTGAATTTTTTTCTTTTAGGTTATAAAAGGTATCTGTTCATTCTCCACGCTTTCTCCAAAGCAGAACATATATCTAGCAAACATTTGGACTGAACTCTCAACCCAGCCCTTTAAAAGTAGAATCATAATTAGGCAAAGTTAGTTTTTCTGTCGCTGAATGTAAACAAGTTGAATAACTTCATTATTTTCAAGTTTTGCCCTTACATTAGAATAATTCACACTACTTCAGGGAAATGACACCTGCTAAATAACCACAAGCAGACAAAGCACTTTAACAGCCATAATCAGTCATTTTCTCCTGCAGTTTTAAAAAGATTAAAAAACAAAAGGAGAAAAGTTCAAAACTTTTCTGTCAAGATGTTTTCATGACTTGTCCTCTGGAGAAAACCTTACTGCTTGAGGTAGACTCAACTATAATAAGTCATGCATCCGTTCAAAATAGGAAAGAAGCAGACACATATATACCCCCTTGTATTTTACACAAACACGTGTTTGGGACAGAGAAATGACTTCACTCCAACCAGAAGTAGGTACCTAAAATGGATAGTACGTATGGTCATTATGTATTTCTTGGATGACTGGTCTTATTCCTAAACAAGGTTTCTATAATAATGAACCAGCAACTTCCTGAAGTTCCCGCCCTTTCCATTGACAGACCTTGCCTTTGATGTACACATCGGCATTGTAGGTGTCTGAAGTTAAGTGGTATAAATCACAGCCCAAAAATCCTGTCCCCACATAGTTTATATACAACATGTACAAGAAAAAGAAAGTATTGGTGAAAGAAAATATTAAGAATAGAAGACAAATATCTTACACAAATGTTCACTGAAAGTCTATGATGGAATGAGAAGCTAAACCCAAACTACTAGAGTCCTGCCTCAGGAATTTAGTTACACTTTTTTCCCCCTCTGCTGTCACACTCAAAGACCCTGCAGAATTCAATTAATTTGCAGTAATTTACAGAGTACATGTCCTAGTGGGCTATTGCATTAACCAAGACTGTGCTGATACTCTGCAGAATTGAGTGAAAAGTTAAAACAAGATCAATAATCTTTGCCAGAAACAGCAAAGCCTTCTAGCTGTTTTCTCATTCACTCAACACCTATGCTGGGTTGGAAAGAGCTGCTTCCTGGGACATACTAGGAAGAAAAACCTTCATGATAAAAGTGGAAGACATACAAGAGAACGGTTTCACAGTAATTAGTAGTTGGCAAGCTAAATAGAACACTACTAAAACCAGATAATACAGTCTCAGTTCTACAGTAGTATGGAGAGGAAAATGAGCCCCGGAGAAAAGTGCTGAAACATAGGAAAAGATATTATGGAAATCCATTTAAGAAACTGCGATTGTGAATGGTATTCCCAAAATAAAAGGAGACTCCAAGGACAAAGGAAAAAGTCACAACCTTTCTGGACATACTCCAAGAGAAGTGAGCAATTTTGATACTTTCATTTTATTAATGAGAACTAGGTAGACATTGTTATATGGAGATGGTGAACAGGCTTCAGCATTACATGGTCTTTTCCCTATCACACAACTCAGAGCATGTTGGACAGCCCTAATGTTAGACCTTTAGTCCTTTGTCCCAGCTGGCCATCTCTGGACATGTACTGATCCCTATAGTTATTTTTCTAGATGTCTGATACCTTTTCACAATTCCTGAGTCAAATTAGAGCGGTCTTTATTAAAAACCTGTAACTTTCTTAACCACAGCTTCAGCTGTCGCCACAGAATAGTTACACACTTTGATCAGCTTATAAATTTATATGATGTACTTGAGCTGCCAGGAAATCTCACTCTGCAGATCATCTAAAGGATTCTTTGTATCCTTTGTTTAGAGAAATTCTAATATCTCCATTGCAAGGCTTTGTAATTTGACATGTGATATCTCTTCGGGTGAGAGCAGTATGTTTCCTTTCTATGATGAAATTCCACACAGATTGGCTGAGCTGTCTAGTGTTGAGCATTGCCACGTCCTTAGCTTTTCCAGGAAAATACTGATTATTGGTGAGGTCCTGGAACACTCCAGAGAACCTCATGCAATACATTACTGAAAAAGCAGCAGGAGAAATGAAGCAAATGGCACTGTTCTGGGAACATCGAAGGAGAAGTCTGGTTGTCATTTGTGGTAGATAGTGACCCAGACTTTCTTCTTTTCATGTCTTGAAATTATCATATAGTCTCAAGATGACCAACTCATGCTTGGGCAACTTTCTGGGAAGGGAGCCCTGCTGCTGAGGGACAGAGAGCTGATCTCCTGGACAGGTAGAACACACTGATAGTCTGTGCTGTGGTACTGGACGATCAGGTTTTTCTGGTATGTGTTGAATTCTACTTTTTCTCTACCAAAATGTGTGCAAAAGTACTCCTAAAACAACATTGCTTAGGCTGCAAAGTCCGAGTTCTGCGGATTAGGGGATCTCTAAATAGCCTTAATTTGTCGCTGTCTGTAAATGTATTAAAAGGTCCCATAAAAATCTGACCTTGCCCAGTATTTTGAAAGTACGTCAGACACAGAATTAGGGATGGATGCCTATATATTTGGCATTTCCTAACATTGAATTCACTTTACAATCCAAGTGACTTTCCTTTACTGTGGTATTTTTTGTTGCAGACATATATATACACACATATGTATATGCTCATATAAATTTATAATACTGAGAGAAAGGAAGCAGTTTTTTCCATTCAGCGTGAAGACACATCTTGATTAACTTGCTTCTCTCTAACGACTCTTGAACAAGGCAGGTAAAATACAAAGGCTAAGGACCTCACAAACTGTATGCTACACCTGTAATTGCAGTACTTAAGGGTTCTTAGCCACAGTGCAGAAGAATAAAAGGAAACTATTTCAACACAAGCACTCTTGGATACATGGTAAGTCTGTTCACTTTTTTCTTAGACCACCAGCTGACCCAGTGAGCAAGTCCCTTCTGACTTCAGAAGAATCTACTCTTCAGCCATTCCAGCTGGGAACGAGCAAGGTTGTATGTTGCCATGGCAGCAGTTAGACTTAGAAGAGGATAAGTAGAAAAGGTGGCAAAGGCAGCCAAAAATATCAGGTTATAAAGAAGCAGGATTCTGTTTATCTGCGGTTAGGTGGATGGGGTTAAGCCCCCACTTTGATGCCTACGAGCCCTGCTTGTGGAAGTGTTTTAAACCCCAAGTGTCAGCATGGGATTTGTGATGATGGGTTGTTAACCTGTGGGATCACAGGCATTTAACAAGATCTCATTTGTCCAGTCTACAGAGGATCCTCTCTTTCGGTGCACATACCCATCCTCCACTACCCGTTTATTACTCAGCACTGTACAATGCAAGCTGTGGTTCCTCTGTACTCCTCCTTGAGCAATGTAAGCTCGTTTAATTCCTACAGAGTACTCCTTGAGCAACAAGAGAGTATTACTATGTAACAACAGTTCAGAGATTTGGTAATTTTCCCTCTGATCTACCTGAGAGTTCATCACAAAATCATTCCTGGTCTGCTTTGATGCAAAGGAAAGAGTCAAGTCCTTGCAAGCAAAATCCTGGTGGAAGAAAGATTGTCCCTAGTTGCCATTTTTAAATGTACACTTTCCAGTTGGATATATTTGTACTCCAATGGTTTTGGTTAGATGGTGAAGTACAGCACACTTAAAAAAATAAAAAAATCTACAGGCTTGCAAACCTACATCAGTAATTGCAGCCAGACAAACCATGCAACTCGAAACCCGCCAAAGAGATGGTGTGAAGCTGGAATCACCAAGGGTTTTAAGAAGTTTAAAGAATTGAAGAAAATACTTGTGACAATTTCATATAACCCAGCTATTTGATATATGGCCAATGTAGGATCTAATGTGTGGCTGGTAGGCTGGGTTCGATCACAAAGTACAATTAATTGTCTGTATGATTGTAACTACTTATTTCCTCCTTTCCTTTCTGAGAACTCCATAGTATTTTCTTCACCATGTTATAAGCTATTAACTTGTTATAAGGGATGGATAAGTGTGGTAGTCATGGGATGGAAAAGGGCATGTGTACCAACACACCACTCAAGTGTTCTTTCATATAATCAGAAAAGAGCTGATCAAGACTTACCTTGCTTTTGGTCATGTTATGAGAGCTTGATGTATACAGTCCCTGAGTACTTCCATGTGAGGCTGCATGTTCCCCATTAGCTAAAATGCAGCTCACTGCTGCAGATGGCTGAAGAGTGGTTACAACTTAAATTATATAAGACTTAATAAATGAGATGGTATTTTAAATGTGTCATTGATAATTTCCAAAAATGTGATTGTCTTGATGTCATTCCCACCCGCATATGCCTGACTTTGTCCATTTTTTTTTTTTAATCTTGCTTTTTTACCCTACAGCAACTTTGTCATCCTCCTCAACTGCCATCTTCACTTAATGATAAAAGGAACATCAGGATATGTAGGCCTCAAGAAACAATGAAAAATATAACCCAGGTTCTGCTGCAATAAAGAAATAACAAGGCAGAATGTGGAATAGTCTCTGAACACTCATTTATCTGAATAGCCCACTTATGTCAATCAGACTACTCAAGCAACTAAAGGAATAAAAAAAGAGCAATATTTTTTTTTACAGTGAATGTGGTAATTTGGCTTTTAACCCTCATTTGTATTAATCTAATCAAACAATCAGAAATGGGTTCCTTGGTTTGCTGTGGAACTTGCTGACTTGGTCAATTAGAGTTTAACTGTCATAGTACTTGTGGTGACCACAGCAAGGACAATCCTCTCCTTCGGAACTATGAATTCTGCTTGCTCGAGAGCTTTATCACCCTTGGTACAATCTTTTTTTCCCTGCTGGACAGGGAATGGGCCAGCACCAAGACGAGAACACAGCAGATCAGCATGTTACTGTGCCTGCCTGCTGAGGTACCACCAGCAAAACACCACTGGACTTGCCACTGCCCCACAGTTCTCTGAGACAGTAACCTAAATTACGTTTGCACATTGATTTGAAACTCATTGCAAATACGCTATCTGTGCAGTGGACTGCAATAACATATCCACCCTTCTCCCTGTGCCCTGGTCCCTGTGCGAAGAGCACATGTGTTAGAAGGGAGCTGGAGTGCTCCCAAATGGTGACCATGGAGTGGACCTGCCCTGCAGCGTAGATTCAGCCAGAGCTGCTGCACATTTGGAGTAGATTTGCTTCATCTAACTCAAGGGGTCAGCTGTTTACATCTCAGCAAGTCATACCTGGCCCTTTTAAGAAAACAAAAAGAGTTTACTGTAATTGGAAATAAGTAAGCACCTCTAGAGTGCAAGTTGAGAAAAGCTGAGAAAAGTAATTTGAGGTGAAATCACTTTCCACTGAATATAAATTTAGCTGTACAGAAGCTGACTAGCCGAGAGCCAGCCGAGTGTCTGACAATGAAGTGTATGCTGCCTTCTGTACTTAATTGTAGAATATTGACAAATTTGCATAAAATATAAGACTATGTATTTATGGGTGCATAAGCTTTGATAGATGTGTAATTGCCACACATAAGACCTGAGCTTTGCTTGTTGGAATGTCGTGCTCTCTCACATTGTAGTTGTTTTTGAAGGGCAGTAATTAGTTTACAACATAAAGAGTCAAACGCCCTGTGTGTAAATTATGTATAGATTCAGAGAGTGGTTTACAAAGTCAAGATTAAGTTTTATGAGCACATAATGTAATCCCCAGAATTTTGCACCATTTTTGCACCATTTTTGTACCCTTTTTGAACCCTTTGGTAGTTTGCAATTTAAGTTTCCCAGTGCAACTCACAGAAGTATGGCAATAGCATATGTTTTGTAGCTTTGTCTTGGAAGGATAAAACAAAATGTATTTTAGAAACAATTAAGTTATAACATTACATTTTGTTATTTACTATTGCAATAGTATGATGTTGTAGGAACTAGAAATTGAAATAAACCTTGGAAATAACTTACATTGCTTTTTGGGATTCACTCATGAAAATGAAAATAAAACCAAAATTTATTTCTGTGAAAAAAGAGAACATAATGGATCAAAAAGTATCACCGCTTTTGTGCTCTCTAGGGTTATAGAAAGGACTTCAGCGTCTTGAAACCCACCATTTCTTAGCAGCTAACAATATAAAAGCTAGTACTGTCCGAACCATTAGAACAATACAGCAAAGCAAGAAAGAGACAAAATTTGTCAGTTGCTGTCAACCCTTGTATGGACATAAAGCTGCAGGAAAGAAGCAGTGCTCAAAAAGTGTGCTTGATTGATTTGTAAGAACTTTTTTTTGGTCAGGTTTGCAGCTCTTTCAAAGAAACAGCACATCTTTCTCAGATATTTCTGGGTGCTCTGCTCTGTTGCTGAAGCATTAGCAGACTGACAACAATCGGCCCAGACTGGATTTAAAATCCTGTTGTTTAAACATCCCCTACTTCTGTACATATTGCTCATTCTGCATGCTGTAAATGGAATAGAATTCTCCTTTTCTTGAAAAGTAGTCTCTTAGCATAAACGAGATGCCTGCTTTTCTGATTTGGAACATCTAAACTCTCACTTCATGAACAGTCATGAGTCAAAAAAACTGAAGAATATTATTGGCACGTTCTGAGTCATATTGCTATTTTAATATCTACGCATTACACTTGCACAGATTCTCACAAGAGAATGAATTACCTCCAGACAAAAAAAGAAAAAGAAAAAAAAGAAAGAAATAGAATACAGAAAGGAAAAGAAAAAAGGAGGCGTAGTAGATATTTTCCTGATCTTCTAACTCAAACTTTATATAAAATTTTTCTGAAAATGCATTTTCAATCATGAGCAGGTTTTCTTTAGCCCTTAAAATATATGTGTCTAATGAATTTATAAAGTTTGCATAGCATTTCATTTATCTGGATTTACTGTACTTAGATACCGGGAAAGATCAAGGAATTGGTTACATATAATGAGGTAATCAGGCTTTAATGAAAATCAACAGTTATTAGATAATCAGTCCAGCTTGGTGACTGTTGGTCTGTTATTGCAGGACAAGAATAATTAAAGGGCACTTAAGGTATGGAAAAAATGGCAGCCAGAAACTGATGTGCCTAGAGAAGTCTCCAAACGACAGACATTTAATAGCCCTTTATATGTTACTATAGCAACACACTTTGATAACTCATCTGCCCACACCATAGTAAAACAGGGGCACAGGGCTCCTCGGAAAGTGCAATCTCTTTTAAGCAGATCTATAAGCATTGCAGATGAACAGAACTCTAAACATTCCTCCATGAATATTCATGAACTAAGTTGTTTTTTGTTGCCTGCCTAGTCAGCAGTCACAAAACACATGGTGTGTGTTGGCAGCATCTTGCCTAGGTAGAGGGCTATGGACTGAGGCAATGGCAGGAACCAGGACCTGTGAGGCTGACTGACATTTCCATCTGTAGCGAAGGCTGGTAATTAACAGGAAGGAGTGTGCCTGCAGCATTGCACCATCTGCTAGGGAAACGGCTCAATAAGAAAGGAGCTGGATATCATCTCAGTGGTGGCTCGATCTGGTTCCGACATGAGGCTGGGCATCTGTTAGCTGAGGAGATAGGCTATTAGGAAATTCGACTGGGAATGAACAACATGGAAAGAGCACTCTGACCTAGCCCATAAAAGCATCTCTTCAGAAATGGTGTCTTTTTATCTTACTTACACAAGTCTTCTGAAAATGGTTTGCTGAGGGACCATTATGGATCTGTTTGAAGTAACACAATAGTTTCAGAAATGCTGCTTAATTCCAACAAGAAATTCTTGAAATCAGGATACAGCTGTCATCTTTCGACAATAGAGCTAATTTCAGAGTGAGGATATGAGGTTAAATTCCTTCTTCTGTTGTTTGTTTTTTGGGGGCAGGAAAGAAAATTAACTTTTAACTATTGTATATTTTAACTCTCAGAACACTGTAAATCTGGGATACTCAAATGCATAACACACAGACATGAAAGCATAAAACCTTTCCATTTTCCAAATGCAGGATTGTGCAAAACATGACAGTCAAAAAGGATATTGATATACATTCTCTGTGTCTATATACCTGTACAAATATATATGTAAATAAGTTTCATAATAAACTCCTTTTTTCCTGATAGGAATTTCAGTAGCTTGTGGTTTGCAGAAAGAGGTTTTCAGGGATGAGTTTTGTAATTCATGGTGTTAAGATATGATAGTTCTTTGTGCTAGGAGATTGGTGAATATTCTCTGTTATGTAATTTAAAATATTCAGAATGTAAATAGTGTCATTAATGGCTTTTTAAGCATGATAAATTGTAGTGTTCATGGAAATGAGTGTCTGACATTTCCCAGACCTCTGCCAATGTACAGATTTAGCAAAAGTTGAGTAAATTTCTCTCTTTCTGTTTGCTGACATCCTTGAAATGGCTTTGGGTGAGGAACAATCTTTCAATCCTTTTCCTCTTTGGCCCGTTGTGCTGAGAGCAAATGTGCCCATGCTGTATGTATGTGTAGCAACACACTCTGTTGATACCAGCATTGGTTACATTCCATCAGTGCCTATGGACGCAAAGCAATCTCAGGCTGTGTTTGTGCACCTATTCAGTGCCCAGACACCTACTGTGCTGCTGTGACTTAGCAAGATGAAGAGTGAAAACCGTCAGTGCATGTTTTATTATCTATCTATCTATGGCAAATGTGACACAGCGTGATTTATTGTAACTCTCACTGACTGTAGGATGAAGTAACTCCAATCACGCTGCATTCACAGACTCTGAGAGCAAGTAGGGGTACTGCAGCTGTGCTGCTGTCTGCTTAGACTGTGGTAACCTGATCGTGCGTCAGAGTCATCAGGGTGACTGTGGTCATCTGTGCAAGTTTTCCGGGCTTTGTCTACAGTCAGTGAATAGAGGTAGCACTTCCAATAGATAATTCTGCTGTTTCAAGGGGCTGATGTGACTCCGTGTTGAGCTTAAGCCTGACACCTACCTTTTAAATTCCCCTCCAAATTGCCATTCCCTTCCCAGAAAGTTCATAGAAACATTGACGTGCACAAATAACTGCTGGGGAAATGAGCTTGCATCAAGAATCCGGGTAAATAAACTGAATGTCCAGTAGAGACCAACTATTTCTTTTTATGGGAGCTTAGCAGATAGAAAGATGGTACATGCCAGAAAGCAACTGAAATATCTCTGACAAAAAAAGGAGAAAGTTTTACTTGCATCCATTTAATATTTTGTTGTTGTTGTTTTCTGTT
>Ga0181612_139932_pt1 | contig 14877 bp, 10 predicted proteins | sample HoacroProtozoa21_FD_119630 | JGI IMG/M metagenome (GOLD analysis project Ga0181612, IMG submission 119630) | Hoatzin crop microbial communities from Cojedes, Venezuel. Combined Assembly of Gp0051906, Gp0051904, Gp0051908 | reverse complement strand
CCTGCCCACGGCAGGGAGGATGGAACGAGATGATCCTTAAGGTCCCTTGCAACCCAAACCATTCTAGGATTCTACAATTCTAAACAGTCCTACTGCCAACTCTTCATTCTTGGAATGTCGTTACAGAGTCTGTTCCCTTTGTTACAGTCACATCACACAAAATAATCTTTGAAGCAAGCAGAGTTACATCTGTTACACCAAGAGCACAAATCAACCCTCCATGATGAAATCTAGTATCTTCTACTACACATTTAGAGGCAGTTCACTCTTGATAAAAAAAAAGTAACATGATAACATAAAAGTGGGAATAAAAATAGTTTCTAAAAAATAAAAGCCTTTATAAACAGCAGAAAGTTCTATTTCTAGTCACTTGACACTCATTTCTTCAATCAATGGGTATCTCCACACGATACATGTTAAACAACATGGTAGAAGACATTGCTGGAAAGATCAAAACCCAAAAGAATATACAGTGCCACCTCTAATAATTTAATTTAAGGAAAGGCACAATGGGATCATGTAACATTTTATAGGAGAATAGAGGGAAGTGAGGGTCAACCGTGTTCCAGAATTAACTTTCATTTTTGCCGTTAGCTATTGCTGACTTTGATTGCCACACATCATTAACAAGTTCTTAGACCAAATGAAAAGCAGTCAGAAATAAAATGAGAAAAAAACAACCCTGGAGTTATACTTGAAATGGGAGAAATGCACATACTTTTAACCAGATGGTTTTCCCTCTGAGTTACAAGACATTATAATATGAAATCATTACTCCACATAATAAGTATTACTATTCTATTGCTTGCACACATTTTTAAATTCTAAGAAAACCTAACAGCTGCATCACCTGCAACGGACACTTTCAGCAAATGTTACAAATCAGGATACTGGTCCCTTCAGTGTCAACCTGTTTATTGACCAGCAGCACAGAGCCAGAAATCCAATCAACTGTGCCATGGGCATGAAAAAGAAAAAAAGCCGCCATTTGGTCCAGAGATGATGTTAAATTATGGAGCTGTAGCCTAGCCAAAATGTCTCATCAAACCAGTCAATGGGTAAGAATTCAGAGTACACTTTTACGAGACTCTGGGTATGACATAAACCTGAAGTAAGAGCAGACTGGCAGACAGAAAAACCCTGGCTGTAGTAACTTCATTCCTTTCTGAACATGCAGGCTTAACCCCTGCTGAAGTCGGAGATAACACTATAGATTCCCTTCACCCAATTTTCGGCACCCAAAATACCTACTGAGGTGATTAATGAAAGATAAACATAACCTGTGCTAGATAAGGCCTTTTACAAAGCTATGAAGCACCAATAACCACAGTTAAGAGCTCAGTCGCTGAAGGACCCTTTCAGAGGCCTTCAGAAGAACGACCCTGACCTTTAGCGGACTGGACCACCACTCTGAGCAACCCCGCTCCCACCTCAAGATCCTTGGGTAACTGTCTAAAATAAACCCACATGAATCCAGTTCTAACATTTCTGGTCTGACATATGAACAAAACTAACACTGGTGTCCATACATCTCTTCCAATGTACCTGTTTTCATTTAGACTCTCTTTACAATCCTGCCAACCAAATCAGCAACATAAAACCTTCAGACAGTTGCCTATTCCACTTAAACAGTCCACCAGAAAGCACAGTTAACACCTGTGACTTGATTTCTTTCAAAACAAAGACAGGACATCAGCCCTAATCAAAACGCCATATGGTGGTGCAAACTTGTATTTCTTGTCATTCTGAGAACTGGTTTCTCAGAAACAGGAGAGCACAAATGTTTGGCCTTCTAATTCACCGGAAAGCATTATTTTACGAGATATTTCAGTAAATGAGGGTAGCCTATCAAACAATGTTTCTAAAAAGTATAAGACCAAGTTGCTATGTATTTTTCAGCAATAATTAACTGACCATCAACTTCACAAATGCCACTTACTTTCTTTCATATGAGAACTGCTTCATCTCTCGTTCCAATATGCAACAGCCTGACAGACACAACTGCAAACAGCTTTCCAGATCATTGTCTTTGGACTCCAATGCAAGCTGTATTAATGTTCTTTTCCCCAGTGTTAAATGTTTTTGATAGCTAAGAGAAAGCCTCCATAGTGTAAGAGCTAGTTACTAGATGAGGGCATCCCACTGTGGGCTGTATTTGGCACTTCTTTCCTATAATGTGAAAGCATGACACCCATTAGTATAATTGGGATTTACAAGCCTGCACAATGAAGCAAAACTTATAAAAGACCCAAGAGAGTGAACATAAGCTATCATCAACAGGAGTGAACTTGACGCATAAGCCATATTGCCGCTACTAGAGCACTGGCTTTCAGTAAAAACAAAATTCTTAGTAATGTTTGGTATTCATATAGTTCATCTGTTTTGTGCTTTTATCTCACACTAGTTTTTAAAAATAAAAGTGAAAAACCAACATAAAAAAAGTTATCCTAAAACAGGATACAGCCACACATTAATAAAAAAAAAAAGGAGAAAATGATGGAATAAAACCTGCAGCGAGACAGATGTGCAGGTCTTTATTTCTTCAGCTTTCTTGTTAGTTACTTCAAAGGATCAACCTTTTGCAGATGGCACAGTTTGAGTAACTGATTTTTCTCTGAACTGCGCTTGTGAAAGGATTTTTTATTAAAGAGTCTATTTCTTTTTAATGCTGCTCAAAATGCAATCAAAAGCTGGTAAATCTAAGCCATGGTCCTGCACATGTCCAGTAGAACTTGGCTTCTCTCATATCCAAACTGAGTTCAAACACAATGGCTTATCTGCCCAAAACGCTGCCCACATACTGTTGTGTTATTTTAACTCATACTGTCCTTGCAATCTCATCCTAATAAACTGTACCTATCATATGTCCATTTACACTCATGAACAAGTCATGCTACCCTGACTCAAAAGCAAGGACTGGTATTTACAAGTTTCCCTAGAAGCAACCTCAAGCAAAACGAACAGCTGCCCAGGTCAGCAGAGAGGAAGAATTAAGGAAGTCAGTTGAGGTAGACATCTATCTTGTCTATATCCTTTCTACCCTTCAGATGGTGATTACAAAGCCAGTGAAACACAAATATAACATACCTACTGGAAACAAAACTACAAATGTAACTTCTGGGCTGTTATTGAATGGAGATGATTGAACTGTTGACACACAGAAGACAGCCAGGAAAAAAAAAAAAAGCAAGAACAAAACCAGAACTGTTTATCAAAGTGTTCTTGTTTTGCAGGTCGGAAAAGACTCCTGCAATGTAGCCATACTATTTCTATTTCAAAAATTACTGAGGAAGATGCTAAAGAGCAACTCCTAAAGCATGACACTTTTAGGACCAGCAACTTCTGATAATTTGTATCCAAGAGTTGTAGACAGGAAGGTCAAAAAGTCTGTGGGAACTTCAGGGTGTTGTTCAATAAAATTTGGAACAAGAGAAATTTTCCCCAGAACTGATAAAAGTCAGTGCTGGCGTAGCATCTGCTGAGAGAATGCAGCACAACACAGGACATCACAATCATGTCAGCTTGACATGATTCAGAGTGGGCAGGAAGGGAAAGAAGGAAGGACAGCTGATATTAGCCAGACTAGTAAAGAATTAACAGCAGGAAATACGGCCAAAGCCAACTTTATAAACAACAGATCCTATCTAATGATATTACAATTTTTACATTTTCTAATCACATTTCCTAAAGAGATTACAAGTTTGACCAGTAGAAGATACAGTAGGCTTATGACACATTTAGGCTTTGTAAGGCATTTATCTTGGCACATTTTGATGAAGAATGATTTAAAAGAAAATCAATACTACACACATTCCACTGATTCAAAACCTGTCTAACTCGCAGAGCTTAAGATACAATTATAAATGAGGAGTCATTATCAAGCAGATACATTTCTACCAAAACACTCCGGCGGTACCAATTTTGCCCCTCCAGGACTGAACATTCTTACAAAGCTTTGAAAGCCAACATCAGAACGTTCCTGGTGCAGTCTGTAGATAATACAAAGACTGCACAAATCAGGAGGACATGTGACAGACACACAACCACCACAGCCATTTGTAATCTGAGCGCCAGGAGACAGCACAAATTTCTCTATGTTCAAACAAAAAGTCACATAACAGAGAAGTTAAGCCTCATGAAACAAGGCTGTAGTCTGCAAAGCAGCAACTCTGAGACTCTTGGTGTCATCACCTTAGAGTGGCTGAACACCAGCTCTTAACAGACCTCTACAGTCAAAAGGGTTAACAGAATCCTGCCAGACACACAATAGGATATTGGACTCTCTCAAGGAGCTGCCACCTACTGCTTGCAAGGGCCTGCTTACATGTCTGCCAACTCTGCTTCGCCGGAATGACACAGTTACGCTACTTTCACCAATACCCAGGCTTCTCTTGGCACACAAAAGCTTTGCCAGAAAGCAGGCACCAGGATAGTATTGTTTATTTTTTCAGAGCTGCCACACCAAATGACAAGAAATTTACTTTTCAAAACTTCAAAATTACATGTTTCCATCTACTATCATACAGCAAGCAGTATGACTTCTCATAGTTTTCTCCATGGTCTTTTTGTTTTCAGCTGTCTGTACAGTTAGACCTTTCCTTATGCAAGCAATACTTACTACAGCCTTGTTATTCTTCCATTTGTCAGTGCTGATTTTCTCATATCAGCAGGCTAGCTTATGTTTCCCCAGAAACGAAGAAAAATACATCTTTCTCTGTGGCACAGTGACTACCACTGCTTCACCCTTCACTCCAATCTTTGTATTTTGGCAAATCCAATGCAGCATTTATCTTTCTTTGCGAAGGTACACATCAGCTCCTGAAAAAAAATAATCCAAACTGTTTAAATCTGTCTCCACTACCAGCCCGTCCATTACTATTCATTGACATGTCTTTCCGAAGTGACACGCACGCAGTATTTTTAGGACAGAGTATAGTGGGCAGAGTATGCAAAGAGAATCCGTTTTCCACCTTAAACTGAACAGTATATATTACATTTTTAAAAACTACAACAATATCCCAAATCGTTGTGGATGTGAATTCCATTTTCTGGGTAGGACGCAGTAATTAAAGCAGCAAACTGTCTGCTCTGATAACGGAAGTGGGGAGTGTGCTGGTCTTGCATTCTCATGTCAGACATCCAATTTCTACAGCATACATTTGTGAATCAAAGCAATACGGAACAGTCTGAACTGCAGCAAGCAGACTTCCAGCACTCACAGGTACCACCTCCACCAGTCATCTGCACCCCCCACTACTGCTCACAACATCAGGATACTATTCCCAAATGTTGCACTTTCTATACCATCCCACCCCTGGCTTCTCCTGTCTGTCTATTCTAGTTCCTTACAGAACTTACCAGACACCCTTCCCAATTTCTCTCACAGGTGTGAAAGCTTTCCTGCAACCTTACCTCTATCACTAGTAGTTACACAGACAATTCACTTCAAATTTTCTACGAAGCACCAACTCCAGTTTCAAATGGTTCTGAACTATATTTAGTAGTGCCAAATAAATATCAACACTATTTCTGCATACAGTTCTTCACAAGACCACACAAGTAACCTGTGCTATGTTGAAAATGCTGCTGTTATACTCTTCAGTAAAATGCTTTGTCAGATTGTAGATCCTGCCCTTGTGTGACAGCTGTGTTGTCTAATACCCCTGCAAAAATGGAAAAAATATTTAGAAGCAGTACGCTCTTGTTTCATTCTATGCAAGGAAATCTGCATAAACACACAGCCAAAGACCTAAAGTCACTCTGAGCATATGAAAATACTCAACATCACATTACGGTGATTACCCTTTTCTTGGCTGTGCAACAAGAGCAGAAATTAGGCCTTAGCTGTGACTGACTTTTGCACATATCCTTATGAGTTTTTATGGCTCAGAAAATGTTTTGCTTTCGACAAAAATCCTTGCCCTTCTCCTGCTACAAACCCCCCTGGAGATACTATGCCACACTGCTGCTACACTTCTGCTTAACTAGCCCTTGTGTAGAGTAAATTCACGCACAAACCCAAATACTTTGCATTTCAACACTGCTTTAATTTTATTTCACAACTGGATTGTGCCAGCAGTGATCGGGATGACTGGGCAAAGGAGCCAGCTGGCCAGTTTGTGGGAGCCAGGAAACCTGCCAGAGACTGACAAGACTCACCACTGGCTTCTGCCCACAGAGGCAGCCAAGAAAACAGAGCCAGGTCCCCAGCAGCCACGGGCACCCACTCCACCTGCTCAGCCTGCTGCCCAGCTGTAGTGTCACTCCTCCATTCCCAGCCCTGACCCTGGCACCTCTTCTCAGCTCCAGCGGGAGCAGTTCTACCCATTTTACAGAATAAAAAAATCTGGCACAGTTACTGAGTCAAAAACAATGCAGTGTATTACCTGGGACTACTGACTCTTTTCCTGCTGTAACCACAGCACGAAGCTGCCCCTCTGAGTAAATCATTGCTCTAATAACACACAATGCAACATCAAGTACTGTGTTACAAGCCAGCCATTAAGTTTACGCTGCTGCAGAAGACAGATAGAATGCGTTTCATTCTTCAGTGTGACAGTAATACAGAAAACACATTTCATTCTTCAATGTTACAGTAATACAGAAAACCAGAGATAGTATTTGTCTCAGCCTCTGTACAAGACAGATCTGGAAGCACTACCAGAGTATTTTCTGTGATGTTGTCCAACACTTTCGCAGAGCCAAACAATTACAATTTCTTGTCGTCAGCATCAAGTTCACCCCTCTCTGTTCTTACCACAGCTGCTGGAGTACAAATTAGCCTTTCAGAGATAAAGAAAGCAGAAACTAGAAAGTAAGCACCATGTCTCCTGTCTGACTAAAACCAGTGCAAGTCTATTCAGAAAAGAATCCAAGCCAGAAAGTAAATAGTTTGCTGCCTCACATACTTGCCCAGTAACTTCTTAAAGTGAAAGTTGACCCCAAAAGCCTTTCCAGCCCTGGCAAACTCCTCAGAAAATAATTCTCTCTGGAGTTAATCTGGTTCTTATGATGCAGAATTTAGCAAGTACAGGCTTCTCTCTCTGCAACTCCAACGCACTGCGATCATGTAACAGACCATTGTAAGAGATATTATCTTACTTTTGCAACAGAAAGCAGTGAATTTGAATCCTCCATGAAATGAACACCAAAAAGACACGTGATAGTACTAGAAACTGCAGTACTATTAAGCCTTTTGGACAAAGGTTTAGTGAGCTTCAGAGGACTCTGGGTAGAACCTATAGTCACTCCCAGGTCACTCCGCTCTTGCTGACAAGTAAGGATACGGCACTGGGAGACACCAACAAAGGATGGTAGGCAGTAATTGGAGCCCATCTAATTATAAAAGTCAGAGGCTGTATTTAGAGTAATTCATCTCCTTCCCCTGCCCCGTACTCTTTTCACTCAATGTATGAGACCTCTGCTCTCAATCAGCCTTCTCCTACAACCAAACATTTCTGATACTGCACAAAGGTGCCACAGCCCTTTGCTGAAGAGAAAAAAGGATGCCACCGACTGTGGGGAGGCAAGGCGGTGCCCAGCCTGCCTCCAAACCCATCACTCTCCTCGTTTCTGGACTGGAGAGTTCAGGCAAGCAGACGGCCCCAGCTGCAAGCAAGGGTCAGATGGAGTAACAAAAGCCAGAGAAAGCAATGAACGGAAGACGGCTGAGACACACCACACCGAGCAGTCCATGGCACATGACAGGCGCACCTAAAAGCTGGTATTATGCTACAGAATCGCACTCACAAAGCAATGCAGCATCAGTACCTCATCCACGAAGGGGCAAAAGGGGTCTTATGACAAAGTTATGTGAAGACAGATGTTAATTTGCTTTAGATGTCACACACTCTAAGGTATGGCTAATGGATACAAAATACCACGGCAAGTACAGTAGGATCAAAGTAAAGGGAAAATTTTAAGAGGACCTTTTTCTTGTTTAGTATTGGTAAAAACAACTATGGTGGACTCCTGCTCTTTAGTGCATCCTGCCTGAACGATCCAGCAACCCTCATGCTGTGTTCAGAAATTGTTCTTTTGAATGAAAGCTGGCCAAGAAGATGCAACTGTAAGGAGTGGGAAAAAAACCTGCTGAAGCTCACCCCATTCAGCATTTCCAGAATGTTGATGCTCACAGACACTGCTTTTATCAGGCTGTGCCTGGCAAAGCGTAGCAGAGCACCCCACACAATCACTGCTCCACCTGTCAATGTATTGAGATGCTTTCTCCTGCTTTTCTGAGCTAGATGCCCCAGTAACCTATACTGGGTTCTCCTGAAGGGAAGAGGTTGGGCAAACATCTGATGAGGAGAGGATGGTATTTGATCAGGTCCACAGTGCTGAACCCTCATGCAAACCCCATTTTCAGGATCCATTTTATTTTCTTTTGCTGTAAACCAGTACTGATCAGTAGAGAAACACTTAATACTAGGGATCAGAAATGCCCGAGATGGGAGGGCAGACAGGACAGCCTGAAAGAAGCCATTTGCAAATACGCTTTTGCCCCAGAACAACATTATCTGCCACAGCCAGCAGGAAAGAGGTTAATGCTAAGCCAGACTCCACAGCTGCAATGCTGTGGCATCCACAACCTGCTCCCCCTGACTGAAAGGACCAGAGAATTATGCTACAACACCCCTGAAAAGCAGGGCACATTTCAGGTATTTTGCTGAGAAGTCCTCAGCAGTTCCTAAAATTCTGCTGCAGTCTCCCTAAATATCCATGTTCCCAAATAAAGCCACTGGCGAGTGGATGCTCCTGATGCATACCACTGTGAAGTGCTCCCTCACACACGCCCTACAGGAATATTATGTGTGCTCACTGTCCTTTAGATGTATACACACTGTGCTGCCTCAGCTTCTGTATATAGCAGATCCAGACAACTGAACTTTATGGCTGCCAAGATCTTTTCTCTGGAAACAGTTACAGGAACAACACCCTCTCTCTTTTCTTTTCTTTCTCCTTGTCTTAAAGTTCCTTCTCTCCTTTACTTTTTCTCTCCTCTCTTTCCCTGTATTATCCACAAGTGTGTTAATTCAGCTTATGTTAGGTATCTCACTTGGTTCAGCAGTCTTTTCAGTATTTGTGGGCTTATACTTGGGAAAGGTGCTGGTTTTCATTATTTATTATTCATTATATGCACTCATACCAAATACATGCACGCTGTGCCCTGTAGAATTACCTTCACTCTCGCCTTTACATCCTTAAAAGAAATACAATGTTGAAGTGAACAAAGTCCACTTGTGAAGGAGATGTTTATCAATCAGATTTCAAAGACGTTCTAAAAGGGCATGTCTTGACTTCCTGAAATCCCACCCTCAGATAGGTCAAGTACGCCTAAATCATCTCCCACAGTTACCTAATCTCTTATGCTCCAATTTCAAAGCTTATTTATTTTTTCTTAGTTTTCCAGGTCTTCCCAAGAACATTAGCCTTCTTGTTCCAAGAGTCACCTGTGAATCATCACAAACCACTCTGGTCTGAGCATCCAAAACAGCACTCAGGCAGGTAGAAATGGGACATGAAGCGAAATCCTAAATCAACAGATCCAGTTGCCAGTTCTCCATCACTTAAACTAAATCTCTCATGTACGAAAAGCAGGACTGGCTCAGACCAACACTTCTTACCCCCCATCCTATTTTCCAGAAGTGCCAAATGCAGACACCTGGAGAATACAAAACCAAGATGTGATACTTCCCACTAGTTCTTTCCCTGGCTTTTTCAAACTGAGTGATGAGAAATGCCTGCTCTAAGTGAACCTTTAGCCATATTTTCCCTATTTTTCTAACTTCTGATCAATCCTATTAAAAAAAAAACAAACTATAAAGCAAGTATATTCAAGTCTTGGTCTTACATTTCCAACAGATGAGCTTTCAAAAGCAGAAATTCCTATTATTTGCTAAATTTATGACTTCACACTCCAGACTACAACACTTGAATTTACTCCCCCTGCAACTTCAAGTCTAACATTACCTGTTTTAGTGATACAACATCCCGGTCCTTCTCTGTACTGATGACACTTTTCAGTTTTGTGTCTTAAGCAAAGACCATCACGTTCCGTATTCCTGTCCCATGAGTACCAACAAAAATTTAAAATAAAAGCAGCCCCAGAACAAAGACTTTAGGGACTATGTGAAGAGTCTTACTTCTCCCAATAATTTCCCCTCACTTGATATTCTCCCATTTCACAGTCATGAAATTCAGCAGACATACTTAAAAATCTTTGCTGTGATATTTACAGTTTTATTGGCTTCTTTCTCTAGTACTCTAGAAATAAAGTTGTTACTGTCCTTTCCAGGACCTGTGGCAAAACTGTCTCACCACAGTGCGGCTAGCCCTGCAAGTAGGTTTCTAGCACACCAGGAGGTTTCTGCTATCGGTTCTACCCTGGGGTCTGTTACACATCCTGCCACAGTCAGAAAACCTCTGCAATCACCAATTACTACCTCCTTGTTGCTAGCGGTTGCATCCAGGTTCCTCTTGACCACTGCCAAATTAGACAAATCTGATGTAGGTGCACCATGCAAGTATATAAATCGGTGTCCTGATTCAATTCTACAGTGGACAAATGACAGTGAAGAATACTACTCAGTTCTCTGTGGCATTGCTACAGATCTAACACAGATAAACATCTCAATCTACTGCCATGATCAGGTTAAACACCTAAGGAGATCTTGTCTTACAACCAAGAAAAAAAAGAGGCCCTGAGCACACTGAGGTGGGGGGGGAGGCAGGGATTGGGTTTGTGGAGGTTTTCTGGTTTTATTTTTTGGTTTTATTTTGTTTTTAAATCAGACCAGTCTGATCTCATGACTTGGACAGAAATGTGACCCAAGTGACTTGTTTAGTCACAAAAATAGCCTGTAAGAGGGCTAAGAGTCAGGAACGCCAGTGGCAGACTGACAATTCACAAATTCCTACACTTCACAGAAATCCACCCACTTTGAGAGTCTGAACTATTACGCCTAATGTTTTTCTGATTTAGACTTTTAACTCTCCCAAGACTTACCTATTTACAGGCTTTGTGCACCACTGCATCTCTATGTTCTGCATTTTGAGTCTTCACACTGTAGTGTCTGGATGAATAATGAATTCCCATGCAAGTGTAAAATAGGACTTCATAGTTCACAGAACAGAAATTCTTAATAACGGGGAAACACAGAACATTTGTCAAAGGATGAAAAGCACAACTCAGTTTGGCTAGCTTCAGTCTCCATAAAGAAGCTCAACATAAACAAACTTGGCTAGTTTATACTTTAAAATACCTAATTGTCACTCAAGCTCTTTACAGAACACAGTTCTTGAGAAGTGTTATGATAATCAACTAGAAAAAGCACTGTCTAAAGCAACATTCACAGCCATAAAATGAAGAGACTATGCCAAAAGCTGCTCTGCTACCTGCGAGAAGATGACGTCCTAATTACAAGGAAACGGTCAAAAAGGTAACACAACTAGGTTGGAGATCATATTCCTTTCTAATGACCAGAGCAATTCAGAGCACTGCTACAAAACAAATTTTATGGCCTAAAGCCTCACTCACCTGGGTAAGTCAGTGTAGCTGATGATCTGGTATTACATATTTAAATAATTTAATATTTATTATTTATATTTACTATTACTCAACTACTAATTTATTTATAACGTATTTATAATACATTGTAATGTATTTAACATTACACTCTTTCAATACAGTTACCCCTTTTCCTGGAAGACAGTGATTACTACTGCAAGCAGGGGCTTTGTGGTTACTCACAGCTAATTCAAGCTCTTCAGTTTCTTTCCCTCCTTAAGTTTGGATTGCCTCCCACAGGAGCAGCAGTGGTCATTTAGCTTTATAACTCTCCTTGGCATCTTTCTCCTGAATTTGCTACTACTCTCACACTTTTGAACTCTTCTCCAAAGCCAAGCGAAATCCATTTCCTCCTTTGAAACAGAACACTTAATTGGATAAACAAGTGGCATGTTGTTCCTGTAGCTTAGCTAGCAATAAAATAAGAAACATGCATTTCTCTGTGTAAGGAGGAACCTGTACTTTTCTAACTTATTCCTTTTTTCTGGATGTTGGGACTGGGGTCCTAATCTTTGAAGAAACAGCAGTAGCTTCCGCTGTGCATTTTGATACAAAAAAGGTTATACGCACCTGTCATTTTTCGCAAGCATCTGCTACCAGGCTGTAATTTAATTAGATTATATAAAGATATATCAAAAACTGACAGTAAGTACTGAGACACTCTGAACTGACATGATATAAAAATCCGTCAAGAGAAGAAATATGGCTTCTCCTTTAGTTATGAGTTACTAGGAAAAAGACAACGGCTGTTGTAAAATGTGTAGGCAATGCAATTCAAATGCTTTGGTGTCATCTATAGACACAGCAAAGACTGTTTAATGCAGATTAAGATCTAATGAGGCCCTTTGAGGACAAAGACCAACAAAGGATATCCAGATGTCATGTGGAAAACAAAGCCAGAAAGAACTTATTTTTAAAAGAAATTGTCATGTCATGGCAGCAACTGCAGCCAATTCTTGTTTTCTGTACCATGCACAACAATTTTCAAAGAAAGGCACCTATATTAACAAGTAGATACAGCAAAAATACTCTGGATTGGTGAAAATCCATTACATACCCTATGCCATAAGAACATGGAAATGGGCAGACTGGATTAAAATAAAGATTTCTTAGACCCAGTAGCCTTCATCTGGCAGCAGTCAAGAGCAGTTTCTTACGGAAAGGCTGTAAGAACAGTACAAGTACAAAAGGACACAATCACTGACCGCCAGATGTTCTGGCAATCTTCCAGTTAGGGACTTCTCAAGTTAAAGGCTGCTTTCTCATGGCTTTACTGGAGCTTTCCTCCATCAGCTGCTAATGTGATCCATTTACTACTCTGCCATCCAAGATCATCTCATTGCCCACATATTTACCCACCTTCTAAGGTGAATTTAAAAAGTAGATTTCGTCTCACAGTTAGTAATTCTGAAATTTTATATGAATTCCTTTTGAAAAACACTTCATCTTGGTAATTTTTGTTTTTCGTTAAATAATGTAGCTTCTCTGCTATGGCTTTGTCTCCTTCAACCATTTCTTTTATTCTCAAACACACACTTGTCAACAGAATCTCAGGAAGGTTTCCTGATTCTGAGGTGTTTGAAAAAGTTCCCAATTCGTGCACCTTTAAGCACAAGCCTTTCTTTAAGACCTTTTTTGCTTATCCACCATTTTTTTCAGTTATCTTAGCACCTTGTATGTTAATTTTCATTTTTCCCCCCACTTGAATATAATTACTGTATTTGCAAGAACAAAATTTTTTTTTCCCCTCTTACTTGCTTTTACTTCTTACTCTGTTTATTCCCACCAGGTTTTTATGTCTTCTTTTTTTAAGAATTAAGACAATAACCATGAATTATCACTTGTCTTGAGCTTCCAGGAAGATATCATTAAACAAGTCCCATACAACTTCAGTATTTCGACCTACCAGCTACTTCTTAACCCTTCATCATTTTTAAGCAGCTTCCCTTTTAGAAGTTAAGCACACCCACAGGGGACACACACTAGAGCTACAGGATTAGGAATCAGAGCTGGAAGCTCCAGCACAAGTTTATAGTTACAAAATATTGCTTGTAATTATGACAGATCTGAGAGTCCTAGTCTTTCATCCAGTACCTAATTATATTCAGCACAGCACAAACACACAGCACTACCCCTGACAGTCCCAGTGTGGAAAAGAAGTGATAACAAAGACTGAGAAGCACAACATTGTTTCCTTTTTTTTTCTTAATACTGAAATACAATGCATCTCTAACACAAGCACAGTTTCCTCTTCCTCTTTGTTTAGTGCACCTTAAAACGGCATAAAGACTGGTGAGGGCAAATACTATGTATTTAATACCTGTTTTTTACAAACATTTAAAGATACAAATAATCTTCCTTGTCAGAATAGGACCACAGGTTAAAGAGGTACTCACTGACAGCTGTTGTAGTAATAGCTAAGTTGGCCAAAGAAACTTAGCTAGCAGACAGCACAAATAAAATACTGCAATCTCAAGGGCAGTTCTACTTTGGCAGCTGGTTTATTATGCCATGCTGCACAGCTGGCAAGGGGGGGGAAAAAGTAACAACATGTCAGTGAGGCTGCAAAGAGCAGTTTTATTCCATTCATGATTCCATACTCCATTTAAGATGCTCAGGTACACAGCCATTGACTAAGAAGTGAAGCTACTGTGCCAGATTTAATTGCCAAGGTGAAACAGGGACTACACACAAGACATCGACTCCATCTGTGAGCACAATTCACTATGATTATTCACGAATCCCATTTGGAAGTCCTTTCTTCTGAGACATAAAATTTTCCCTTTCCTGAAGGAACAGCAGGTTGTAAACCTACACACTCGCCCCAGACAGGTCTCCAAATACTTTTTGCCTCATGCTCTCTGTGAGGCAGGCTGCTGGGGTCATTGGTTTTATTCTCCATATTGTTTCGCATTGCACCACAACCCAGCTTCCCTGTGTCTGACAGAGCCAATGCCAGCCAGCTCCAAGACAGACCCGCTGCTGGCCAAGGCTGAGCCCATCAGCGATGGTCCTAGCAGCTCTGGGATAGCAGTTTTAAGAAGGGGGAAAAAGCTGCTGCACAACAGCAGCGTGAGGAGATGAGTGAGAATGTGCAAGAGGAACAGCTCTGCAGACCCCAGGATCAGTGCAGAAGGAGGGCAGGAGGTGCTCCAGGCACCGGAGCAGAGGTTCCCTGCAGCCCATGGAGCAGACCAAGGTGAAGGCAGGCTGTCCCTGCAGCTATGGAGGCCCACGGGGGAGCAGATCCCCACCTGCAGCCCAGGGAGGACCCCACGCTGGAGCAGGGGGTGCCCGAAGGAGGCTGG
>Ga0181612_167601_pt1 | contig 14878 bp, 7 predicted proteins | sample HoacroProtozoa21_FD_119630 | JGI IMG/M metagenome (GOLD analysis project Ga0181612, IMG submission 119630) | Hoatzin crop microbial communities from Cojedes, Venezuel. Combined Assembly of Gp0051906, Gp0051904, Gp0051908 | reverse complement strand
GGGGGAGTATGTGGCTTGCTCAGTAGTCCCTGGCCTGCTCTTGGCTCCTGAGGCACGTTTGTGTGCCGAGGGAAAGTCTCAGTGCCTCCCGGCCAAGGCCCGGAGCAGATTAAAATGCAATTTATTGTGTGTGGGGGTGCGTGCTAAAGGCGGCCTCCTTGTGCGGAGGTCGCAGCCCGCCGATGGCATCTGGAGCATGGCTGATGGGCTGCGGTGGCGGACGCCGGGCGGGGCCGTGGGTGCCGGCGGAGGCCCCGAGCAGGGACGAAGCGTGTGTGGAAGCCGTGGGCACGTGTGACCGTGAAGTTCCTGTGGGGCAGCTTCATGTGCCACCAGATTAATGTGCACGTTGTCGCCAAAAGTGGACGGCACAGAGACGTGTCTGCAAGGGCTGCATTTTGGGGTCTGCTATAGCGCCTATGGAAGGGTTTGTAAGAAGCAGTACTTTGTAGAAAACATAAAACGTATAACAAGTATTTTCTTAATTCCGCTGCCATTCAAGCTTTTTATTCCAAACCATCAGCAATGGTTTGAAGCCGTCTGACGCGTTGCTGTAGTATCCCGGCTGCTGTCTGGCCTGCAGGCCCGCTGGCTGCCGGCGTGACACACTGAGCTGTGTGCAGGGCTGATTACGTTCAAGCAGTCGCTGATCATCACCCGGCCATTATTTCCAAATAACATGAAAAAAGGTGGCTTCTGCTTCTGCCAGAGGAAATGGGTATAAAATAAACTTTTTTCTTTTTCAGCTCGTTCTTGTTGCTCCTTTTCAATATATGATGGGCCAAACTCAATTACACTTTACCAGCAATGTCACTGGTCTTGTATTTGCAGTAAGAGGAGATACTTGGACCTTGTGTGTGACAAGCTCAAACTTGTAGGCGTGCATAAATTGTAAGCATACCCAAGCTGGGCTGAAAAGCCTGAAGCAATATTATTTTTAGTATAACAGAGCCATCCACAGACTTTGGAATTAAATGGTTGTCACAAAAGAAATGTATTATCATGTACTACAGAAGTCACAAAATAATACTGCAGTATTGAGTTTGACTTTAGTAATAGTATGGCCTTAGTTTCAGCCAGTTCCCAAAAGCATAACTACAAGTAGTCTAGAGAAACCTTTACTCAAGTAAATACTGTTAGCTGATTTATTTCTGATATAACTGTTCTTATTTCTGTCACGTATTTCTGTGTAAAGCTGTTAGGGAGGGGAAAAGGGCCAAAATACAGATTTGAATTAATATTAGCTGAAGGAAAACAGAGGAAAATATTTTCAGGGAAGTAATTTAGTAATAAATGAAAAGGAAAATATAATCAAATATGTTCCTAAAATTGATACGTTAACGATATTTTTCAAATACTGTTTTCTTTTAGCCAGATGAAATGCACCATTATGAAAGAAAAGCACTTTGATATGGGTGTCATTCAAATAAAAGTATTGACTGTGATGGTTGCATCTGCAGGCTGAGCCTGAACAGCTGTGGGGAGAATATTATGTACGACTTGAAACAGCATAACATTATGCTTTGAGGCCCTTATAGAAACTCAGTTGGTATGCTTTCTAACTGGCATTCAAATGTGAATGACTTCCTGCTAGAAATAAATGCAATAATGAATCCATGCTTTACTGTATGCATTGTTATTTAATATCATATATTTTTATGCTAAATGTGATAAAACTCACAAAGCAAACACTGCGCTCAGATACAATGTGTAAAATCAACAGCAAGGTCAATAAAACTCTGGGTTTACGTTCTGAAAGCTGAGGAGGATTTGAGCAGTATCTGTCCAAGACAACTCTGCAAGTCACTTCTACTACATCCATCCAGGCTCTTGATTTGCTTTCTGTCTCTGATATAAAGTTTTTTAAAATTAGTATTTGAATTTAAAACTTGTTTGTATTTTCATAAAAATTAGTTGTTGTTTTATATCAGTTCTTCCTACATCAGCAGTGAAAATGCATCTTAATCTGTTTGTCCCACAATACTTGCTATTATCTGTAGTTAAGATAAATGGTGATACTGGTAGACTTTTGTCTCTGCAGCTAAAAAGCAAACCAGGGTTTCCACAAACAGAATTTTTCTTCAAATGCATCATACTGAAAGAATATTCTAGAGTAAGACTTGTGTGGACAAGAAATTACTGACAGGATCTACAACAGATAACACTGTGACTGAATGGCACTGAGTAATTAATGAAAAACACAGGAGGAAATTCACCTCTTTCACTGAGAGTGTCTGTTCCTACAGTGACCAAATTCTGACCTCAATTATAGCTGTGTGACCTTATCTAGCACCACCTGTTCAAAAATGCATGCCTACCTCCTTTTTGCTGTCTCAAATTTTTGGTAAGTGTGCTTTGAAGTCTAATTAAGTATTGTAGTTATATCTGTAGTTTGTTTACATTTTAAGCTTGATTTTACTTACACTTTCTAATATTAACATACACAAACACACAAAAAGCAAATCTGAGAATAATTTTCTTAATAAAAATAATCAACTGTTTGATTAGCATTTGCTATGGAAACTTACCTAAGTGTGATTTTTTTTGACACCTAAGATTTTGAATCCATCATGCTTCTAGTTAAAATAGATTTTTAAATGACTCAGTATTGTGGTTTTATGTTTTGAGCAGATTTGTGGAACCACTGTACTCCCAGTTTTAAAAATTCTTTTTTTTTTTTTCTTGATCCCTTTCATGGCTTCTTGCAGTACAGATGTTCTCTCATTCACTGAATGACAGTGGGAGGGATGAAAAGATTTATTCATGGTGAATGTCTCCATCATCTACCTCTTAAATCTTCTAGGAAAGACCCTTGTGCCCTCTCATGCTTGAGAAGAGCTGTCTATAAACATTTTCAAAGCTACTTCTTTATCCTCACCTGAATCCTCCATAAAACTCAGCATCAGCGTGAGGTCTGTCAAAATGTGAAACGTTTAAATCGCATGGTTATCCAAACCTCTGCTTCCCATACTATTTTCATGTTTTCAAGTCTTCCCCAACAATCTTCTTCTGAGTGTTACGTGTTCTCTTGTACTATAAGGGCTTTTGGGTATGGGTTGTCATTTCATTTTAAGTTTGTACAGCATATATCACCAATGTGTCCTAGCTTAGCTCTCTTTGATCCTTGACAATTACATTAATAAGCATAAATATCTGTAAAGAGAAAAAAATACAGATGCTAATTATAACCAGGCAGCCATCAATAATAACTGAACAATAATGAATAGTCACGTATCCATTGTTAAATTTGCTTTTGTTACCACTTTTTTTTTAACAGATTGCTAAGTTACAGTAGCTTACTTTCTTACTTTGTAACCTCTAAATAATTACTACATGTCACAGAATAATATGTTCTTATAGTATTATTTTGGCCTATTGTAGCATTCTGTCTCAAAACAAGTTATGTGTAATATATTTCCTATTTGTAATTGCTGTACTGGTCCACTGCAGTAATAAAGTTGTCGTATGGAACATGTAATGGACCGCTTCACATTGTTGGAACTGCTTTTTTTATTACGACTCCTTGTAACTTTATGATGTCTTCATAAATGTGATCCATGGCAATACTAAAGTTGTTGGATAAATACAGCAAGTTGCTGTTTGCTTCCCCCAAGTCTGAAAGTTATCTTGACATTGTTAAATAAGCATACTTACAGTTTTCAGTGTTGAGAGGAAGGTAACCAGACACTATTATTATACAAATTTTCTTTTTTAAATATGCCATCTTACAATGTCTACATCTATTTCATGCAGCTGGGGTACGCCTACCAAGATTTTTAAACAGGATCCTCACGTAGTAGTGATTATCTAAGACTAGAGGGCATATGCAGCACTGTGGTGTTTTGGTGGTTGCAGTACCCCAAAGCACTGGACGATTGCTTTGGGAGGTACTTTACAATGTGTACGCCCAACTTCGAAAAGAAAATTGTGTGATATCTGTCCATAGTGCTCTGCCCAAGATTTTTTTCTCTGTAGTCTCTGTTAGGACAAACTAATGCCATTCTGTGTTTTTCCACCTATAGGTACTCTGTACAAACCAAGCTCCTTGTTTTGTACTGGCTTCTGCATCTCATACTCAAGTTCATCCACATAAAGCTTGCTGAGGTATCACAGCCCCATCGTGTTTGGTGTAAAGATGGTTGAAAAACTTTGAAGGCAAATTTTAAGAATAGGGCTGAGAAGTGATAAAGAGCCAGTTCCTACTCCATGATGTCTGAACTGGATGTATCCACAGCACTGCAGCATTTCTAAACCACTGAAGAAGTGTACGAATCAGGTCAAAGCCATTCTGAGAATCTGTTTCAGCAATGTACCAGCTATGTAATTACTGTCCTTTGCAAGTTCCACTGGACTCTGATACTAACCACGGGGGTTATTAAGTGGGAAATAGATCTTTTTTTGCCTTCAGACTGACAAACTAGAATCTCGAACAAAAACCCTCTTGATAGCGTTTTAACAGCTATAGTTTAAGATGAAATGGCTGAGATACAAAGCACAGAAATACAAAGTTGTGAGCTACCACTACATTTTAAAGTTCATTTTTGTGCCAGAAATTGACCTTCTGTACTGATTAAATCATAGGATATGATGCCAAGAGACAAGAGGGCAAGCCAATGGTTAAGCAGCAGGTGTGAGTCTGAATTTACTTACTTTGCGAGGATTTAGTCTGGTTATTTGAGTATAATAATGTCAGCCTTTCCTGGTCAACACCACAGAATACAAAGGAGACTGTGTGGATTGAAATGAGCAGAATTTTACTTCAGATTTTGTGTGTTTTCCTTCTATATAAATGTTTCTCAAATTCTAGAAGCTTTTACTTGAGAGAAAGGAGTTGTTTCATGCACTTACTGTCATCTTTGATACTCACATTTGGAATAATGTTATGAGTTAGAATGATCACATGTTCTATATAAATCTCAAGAAAATATATCTTCCTATGTTTTCTTTTCTCCAGGGCTGAGATTTTACGATTACTTTTGAGATTTAGATTTTAGAGTCACGTTGAAAGGGTAGGCTATGTTGCTGTTGTAGCATAAATACAAATGTAGACTGTGAATAAATAATAGTCAAACTGACCTTCCAGACCCTCACTGCTGTGGATGGTTCCATTGGCTTCATTGGAGAAGTATCTGGTAAATGACTACTCCCTCATCAGCAGAACTCATTCACCTATGAGGCATACAGGGCAGTTGCCTGGAGCTCTGTGCCATGCAGGGAAGCGGCTGGCTAACTTAGGTAGCCTTCTGAGAAAAAAGGGGACACATACCTAACCTTCTGACCTGGGGCTCCCTTAGTCTGTAACAACACATGTGGTGGTGTGCAAGACAGCAGTTATGGAGTTCATTTAGGATTGTCTGTGGTCATCTTTACATTGTCTTGACTTTCGTAAAAACATTCATATACATATTTTCAGAAAAACATTATCGAAAATGTTAACCAGAAACATCACTAAGCTCAAATTGCTAAAAATGATCAAGTCCCAGTGTCTTTATTGTTTGTTCATTTTCCCAATAGCCTGCTAGCTATTCTTTCTTTGGAAGAAAATCTAGTTTTGCTCCAAAATTTGAAATTTTACAACCTCGTCAATCACTATAGCAATAACATCACTTAGACTTTACTTATAGGATCTTTAAGACGTGTTGAAAAGCTGAATAATGTCATACTGAAACTATGATGTTACTGGACAGACCCTCCATCCAAATGTCTTAATTTTGAGCTACACTGGTACCAGATGCCTTTATTACGACTCAATAAAAATGATCAAGCTTCTAAATAGAAATAATGCCACTTTGATTTGGATGTAAAAAGAATCCACCAGAATTTTCACTTAAAATATATACATGCATAAATGTTATGTATTTTTTATTGAGAGGATCTATGTTAACAGCTTTCCCCTATTTATCCAAACATATTTGTTGTATTATGTATTCTACCATGTGTTCTTTGCAATCATATATATGATGGACAGCTGTGTAGCTTGGGGGATATATGTTGGGCTATAGTATGGATAACCATATGGTACCTGACTCTAGCTGACTATATTTCCACTGGAGATTCAAATTAATAAGAACAAACAATACAAATATAGGATTGTCTCCTATTCTACAGGAATTACTCCATTAGCTTGTTTTAGTGAAATCCATTTTAAGACTTTCAATAATAGTGAATTGCTGCTTGGATTAACCCTTGTGCTGACAATTCACCAGAAAACACCCAGAATTTGCATGCTTATGTTGCTCCACATAAAAGGACTAATTTATCACATCTGACTCCCTTGTAAACAGAATTATCAAAGATGTAGACCAAAAAAACCTGGTTTATATTTACAAATTGATATTTAGAGGGAGTACCATATGACATTTCAAATAGATTGTAGTTTGCAGTAGAGTCATGGACCTAGCCTAGATCCACAAAATTGTTGAAGCTTCTGACTCATGCTTAGGTTCCCAAACTACCAACTATGTGGAACTACAGACACGACAGGAGGTAGGAATCCAGAACCCTTTGCAAGTGTGGTCTGGCCTATGGCTCGTTTCTGAACAACTGAATTAAATCTGACTTAAACTGAACAGCCTGGACTTAAATCTAGAGCTGTCTGGACACACTGGCTCTAGAACTGCACCTTTTACTTTTGAGAGATGTGCAAAATAACCTGCAGCCCAAGCCCATGCCTCTTTCACATCAGTAAGATCCACAAGTGTTTTCAGAGGACTCTTTGTCTCCTGGCATCCACCACTGACAGCACAGCTACAGAGCATCTCTAGGGAAGACAAATGAAGACCTGAGATTTAGTATGGCTATGACTAAAGAAGTCACTAAGGAAGAGCAGCACACGTTAGAGGAGATAATGAACAGAGCTATATAGAATGGGGTGTGGATGACTGAAGTACCTCCACCCTGCTTCTTAAGAGCGCAGTATTTTTCATTTCTACCTACCAAAGCCATCTTCAATGAACTTCTTCTTTTCTATTTTCTGTATCTTTTTTCTCTATGTCTATTTTAAGCAATATGATCTCAGTGCAAAAAACGTGTCTAAAAATCTGTTGTACACCATAAAAGAATTGCATGCATTGCTATTGAAATAATAGTAATAATAATAATAATACTGATAAGGATAAAAGGGAGTGATTACCTGATAAAACATAACTTATTCAGAAAAAAACCCACATGACAACTGAAATGTTTTTGAAAATTTACGCATTAAATGAACTTTCATCAGACCTTAAGTTACTGAGAATATGGCAGCAGGGAGGAGGAACAGGGAATTCTGAGGTGTTGCCCTTGCCCTGTGTTATAACAAATTGAACAAAATGTGGCTGATTTTTCCACGTGATTTATTTTGTTAATTTCTTTCTCACACTGTAAAAATTTCCCATAACCAGTGAATTTGATGTTTTGACTTAATCCGTAAGTGATACATTATTGAATGAAATTTTGTCCAAAAGGCCTATCCAAGCAAATATTATTTAAGATGAAACCACTTACAGACTTTGAGAAAATACATCTTATTATTTGTTTAGAAATATTTTCTAACATTTGTTAATTTCAGTAATCCTTGAATTGGAAATGTGACGATGGCTAAGTAATGTACCAGCTGGGAGATACTTTAATCAGTAAAACTATTTTGGGAACAAAGATGATTGCTGTCCTCTGAGCTATGACTGAAACAGTGCCATCACTTTTCTCTAGCACATTTTTTAAAATTGTGTATTAAGTTTTATTCATTGTTCTTATCAGAGTTTGTTCCAATCAAACATGCATTCTAGTAGTGTACAGTTTCCTATCAGACGTACGAATTGTATTTAAACAAAAGAAGTGTACAGAATCAGGGACTGCGTTATTTTCTAATACCAAAAATACCATCTAGTGCTTTGTTAAAAATGGCTCCATCTATGTATGATAGCGATGGGCCATTCTTTCAGATGCTTACTCTGGCAGAGGATTCACCTCCTTTAAACAATGGCTGGCGTCAATTCAGTTGATGATGTTTATCACCTCGGCGGTTTCAGTTTTCTTTCTTGAAAGGTATGTATTCAAAGTTAAACTGTTCCATGTTTTCTGTAATTTCCCCATGGTGATGTGTGTACTGCTATACCGTCGTATGGTCTGTGGCACTTCCATTGCTACTTAAGTATGTAAAAATACATAGAGACTAAATCTGTTCAGCACTTTTAAATAAAATCTAGAATATGAATCCGGTATTAAATAGATCAGATAATATGTAATGGGTGAGCCTCTAGTTTTAGAAGATTGGCATGTTTTTTTCTGCAATTTATTTTTTGTTCATTAAAAGATATTCCAACAAAAGTGTCTTCTTTGACTAGTATTTACTCCTATAACTATAGAAGTCTTAGTTAGAAGCAATGCCTCCGCTTGTATTTAGAGAACTTACACTCATTAACTTTGCACATATTTGGCTTTGAAGTAGCAAATACAGACTCCTGCTAGTCTACAGACAGTATGAAATTATGATTCTATCTGAAGTCTGTAAGAACTAGCAGATGAAAGAGCATGTTATTTCAGTGTCTCACTCATAAAACCAAGTTTCAGTCAAGGAGAAAAACAGATTACAAATCAATCCATGTAATAAACATAATACCCAGAAACTGAAAAATATATCTAGAAGATATAAAAAAATTCCCTTGAAAACCAGATGGGACATGGAACTTCCTTTCCATTCAACACTGCAAGATGTGTGTGTGCACTTTCAAGCAGCATTTTTCATTAACTTCTGAAACATAAGCAGCATCTGGTTCCATACACTATGCATTTGAGTGCATTCTGACAATTTTATACAAACAAGAATGAACCCAACCGAGGAAGAATACCACTGAGAATGACCCTTAATCAGCAGATGACTTAGTAATTAGATACACAGCTGGATCAGCTGCATCTGGCTCTATTGTCTACTACTGTTACAGAGGGCAGTAAAGACTGTAAATGTATATATGCATGCAAACTAACAGATGTTGAAGCCGAAAAGTTATAAATTATAGGTTATCACTTAATTGCACCCTAATGCCTGTACGTATCCACTTAAAATGAAGGACATCACTGCAAGGAACTTCTTCCATTTCCAGCTGATGGTGAAGCACTCTCTGCCTTTTACTGTTCCAGAAATGTGAAATCCTAATTACAAATGGAACAATACTAGAAAAAAATTCTGGTCTGACATATATGTCAGGAGTAATTTGCACTCATGTTTATTAGGAATTGTATTTTTGTATGCATATATCCTTCTATATAGACACAGTCACAAAATAAGCCAACAGCTATAGCATTACATTAGTCTCTCTCTGTAATGATCCAGAGTTTTCCAAAAAGGCAATCCCTGTCAAGTAATTAATTTTGTTATCTTTTGCTTAGGAATTGGATGTTTCCTGCAGGAAAAATAATGACAAACTGGTCCTTAAACTTCTCAGGTCTTGACATTGCCTCCTTGATGGAGAGTGGTAGTGAGGAAGATGTCATCTGAAACAACTCTGTTGACAGTTGGGGTGACTGAGTACATTCAAAAGTTTTCAGTACAGCACTGCCTGATGCCTTCATAATCTCTGATCAGCACATTTTCATCTTGTCTGCTCTTGTCTGGCATTGCCATGTCCCATGTCAGTCCTTAAACTGCCTTGAGCATGACATAAAAGCTCATATGGTGGTTGTCAAGATATCGCTTGCAATTTGTCAGTCCAGGAGCTCTACCACGTATCTTTCATCCCCGCACTCTATCTTAGAAACTATGGCAAATCTTCTGGTAGGCCAACTTGCTGGTAGCAGAATCCAAGTAGACCAGCACAGTCTGAGGAGTGCTACATTTTTATCTAGGCAGAATTTGGACTGCCTCATCACTCTGAACAAATCAGATTTAATGTCACCTAGGCATAGGTGGTTTGATGACAACCATGACAGAGCGCACCACATAAGGTTTCTATTCTTCCTTGACATAGGTGGCAGCATATATATATGATTTACCGGGTAAAACTTACATCCATCAAAGTGGATATATCGCAAATAGACTTATAATTGTGCATATGTGCATTGTGATTAGGCAGGGCAAGGTACACATGCACAAACACACACGCAAGTTCGAGGATTAAGATGGTCAGTGAATACCTGTTTACACATCACATAACTATCACAAGGGAGCCAGAAATGTGAATTTTCAGGATACCTGTGTCATAAAAATACTGCCGTACACTCCATTATTTTATTTTAATTGAATTTCCAAATTTATTCACTAGGTGGCAATGCAGTATGTAATTTGTAGCAAATTTGCAGCAGAGCTGTACTGATCAGAAATAACTGCACTAGATAAATGTTTTACACTGGATTGCAATAAAGAAATGTTGATTAATTCATAGTCCTACCTTTTTATTTTATGCTTATAAGAATTCATACTGTATCTACTGCTTAAGTAGAAAACACATGAGGTTGTGGCCGATTGCAAAGCCCACAAGAGTCATGTGAGGTGTTTAGAGGTAGCTCAGGAGAGCCAGTGGACCCCATCACCTTCAGTAATTATGCCTCAGGTGTCCGGGATGGAGTGTGGTGCCTCAAGGAGCACGTGCAGCTCAGTCACCTCAGTGGGAAGAGTTAATTTCAGTCAGTGAGAGAAGCCTGATTGCAGCCAGGAATCATAAATATTTTATTAGAATGAGTTTTTGAAGTGTATGTGCTCTGGTTGTGTCTAAGCACTGGTGTGAAGCTGGTTCAGAACGGAAGAACGTGGATAGCTTCATCTATGAGTTCCCTGTTTTATCTCTCTTTTCTCACAACACTGTGCTCCGGAAAGTGGCCAGAGGAGTCTCAGAGATGTGGGCTAGAGGTAGTAGGAGCACCAGCCCAATGGAGCTGGTGAGAGCTGGTAGCAGCTCTCTCCTGGAGACCCGCGGCAGAATGAGGCACTACAGGGCCAGAAGAAGACACTGCAGAGGTGGAGACCACCGGCAGGATCAGTTACAATTCCCCTTTTAAGATTTGCTGCCTATGCAGTTGGTAGGCTGCCTGTATGATTTGATCACTTCAGTATTAAATTTTCCTTTTGTAGAGAAAACATGAGGTGTTAAAATACAGATACTACATTATATGGAGCCAGGATGTTCTGTTTCTCATTTGCCTCGTGAATTAATGAAATACTTTATATCAGGCAGATTCCATCTTTGCTGTTTTTCTGAATGACCTCATGCGAGGCTAACCGTCTGCCCAGTTCTCTGTAGGCAGCCTTTTGCTTTCTCAAATTTCATTACGTGACTTGACTGGTTAATTTGTTGTCTTTTAAGCTGTCCATATTTTTTACTCTAGGGCAATGGGCAATGTTTATATTTAGAAGTTTTTGCTGCCATGGTGCTTTATAACACTGATGGTTTAGTCTGTCTGACCCAGCACTCTTTTGTCCTGAGCACTTTCTGTCAAATTGTCTCAATTATCCCTCCATTCCTTTGACGGATTGTACCCCTACTGTAATTGTCAAGTGGACAATAATTATATGGGACATTTAATTATTTTTTGACTAGGTGTGTTATATATCTCGGAGTTTCCAATGCTTATTATGATTTGGTATTTTGTAGGAGACCAGCTAAGAAACAGCTATCGGCTATTAGGAATATCTATGCTGCAACTCAGGAGAATTTGTACTGTACTTTATATTTCTTTTTGCTGTCCATGATAAAAGTAAACAAACCCCCAAAACATCAGAAGTCTTTCACAACCAGAGGTGGCTCTTGCCTTGGGGACAGAGGGGTCCGATCCTACCAGAATATTATAAAAGCTGCTAAAACTTTTCTTTGTCCTTCTGTTTTAACAGGCATGTGCGGTGACAACATAATGCAACAGAAGTATAAGAACAATACAAGTCGTTCATTATCGGGGTAAAACTAATAAACCAAGAATATTTACCTATTAAGAACGGGAAAACAGAAAAAAAATGGCCAGTCGCCTATGAAAACTGTAAAACTTTTACAACTTTTTGTTACAACTCTGAACATCCTCCATGTGTTGTCTGAGTTGCTACAGGCTCTCCAAGTGGGGAGAAAACCAGTGAAGTTCCTAACATGTAGCAACTTGTTAAAATATGTGATAAATTTCCATGTTTGTCTCTCTATCTATGATGAAGTGTGAATGCACAGTTTTAGGACACTCCAGAGCTTCCCAGTAGCCCTGAGTGAGGTCTTTGTTGAGTTACTTGCATGCAAACAGATACACATGCAGTTGCACACAAGCCTACTAAAAGTTTTTCTGTTGACATTCCCACCAGCCAACAAGCTTTAAAGCTGCCACTACTTGCATATCTGTGAAATATTTTTTTGACTTACGAGGTCTTGTTCATATGCCATACTGTCTTCTCCAGCTTCGTTCAAGATCAGTGACACAAGGAAGAACCTGTTGTTGCAAAATGCCAGCTTACGGCACAGCAGTTACTACAGCAGCGTTTGCATCCAGAATGTTACATAGTGTGAAGCTATTCTGGTTTTAACATCTATGTAGATTAGCTAATGGTTTCTATGCATTGCCCAGTAAAATAACTCATACATATGGCCAAAACCAAACCCAGAATATCATGCAACTGTTGCTTGTAGCATTTTTGCTTGCTTTCACGTAAAAATTCGGTCACATAACCAGTAACTTTCTTTGGAAAAACAAGTAGAAACCTGGAGTATTTACCTGAGTTAAGTCTGAATCCTTAAAATGTATTTGTTCTAAAGTCATCCGTACTTTGACCACAAATTGAGTAAAGAGAAGTAATTTAATTGCGCAGGAACTGGTTATTAACACTTTATCTCTGAGCAATTGACCTGGATATGAATATTAGTATATTTCACTGAAGAACAGGAAAGGATTTCCCTATATGGCTTTATCCAAGTTTCTTTTTTTTTCAGCAAAGCATTCTTCCCATAGCTTTTAGACACATCCATGGATTAGTCTTTTCTAGATTGAATTTATAAAATTTTTAACTGGATATTTGGAGAATAAGGTTTTATTAGCTTTATACTGGCCAACAGAAGTGCAAAACTTTTTTTTACAGGAGCAACATAAATGCAAAACTTTTTTTAGAGGAAGAAATACATTTCTCAAATCTGCTCTTTATTTGACTTAAATGTTTTTTTTCCTCTGTAGTGCCTTGTTTTCAATTAGAAGGTTATTGTGCTGGCTAAGAAGTTTACTGTCTGTTTTCAGCTTCCTTTGCATTCCTTCTGTACATGGATGAAGTGCAGACACCAAGCTGTAGTGACTGTGGCCCTGGTTCTGCAGCAAGATGTATATATGTTTACTTAATTTAAAGCATACACCATGACACCATCCATCATTATTGCATCGTAAGCCTTGCAATATTTGTTGTTTCTATTAAAAGCTCACTTTGTGAATCATGTCATCAAGAAAGAGTCTCAGCTTTAAGCTAAACAGAAATACAAATGTTTATCTTCCTAATAGGAGAGGGAATTTTGAAAATCCGACTTGAATGTAGCAAAAGGCTTTTAATAATGGTAGATAAATTAGAAAGATAAAATTATCCAGAAATTATGGATGTTTAAGAAAAGCTGCCTGTTTTTTAGTTGGGGGTGATTGCTGAATCCTGGACATTCAGAAGACAGTGAAAAGAGCTTTTAAGTGGAGGAAAAGCATTCAAAAATACTAGCAGGCAAAATTATCCTGTGCATTGTTGATGTCAGTGAAGTTGACTTTCCAAGTTGCTGGTAAGAAAACAGCTGATTTCTGGTAATGATAGAATTAGTGTCCTGTACAATCTGTACAAACATAACATGCCCCTAAGAACAACTAAGGCTCCTAGAATATAGCAGCAATGGTATTTACGTTACGCATACTAGGGAATGAAACTGGTCAGAGGCTACAGCCAGGATTCTCAGGGTTTTGAGCACTGATAACGGGATTTCTTCATGATGCGTGTAACTGGTAATAACAAACAATAACTACCGCTTGTTTTTTTGTGCATTTGGATCCATATTTATTGAGCTGAGCAGACCTGTTGTTACATTTTGCCAGCTTTATGACTTTGCAGAAGAGATCAAGTGGAATGGAAAAAAAAGCTGACTTAAGTCAAAGATACAGAAGATAAAGGGAAGTTACAATATGAACAGTTCTGAATTTATCTTAACTGGTTCTGTCAGAGGAAAATATATCATGCTGCATCTGACAGCCCGAGGGAGGTGAGGCTAATGCAATGCCCCCAGGTCCAACAAGCAATGAGTCTGAAAATGTCTTCCCAGTATGCACGAGCACACAGGGCACCTGGATACACCACACACCTGTGTATATGCATGGCTGGCCACTCAAACCACAGACAGACACGGAGAGCACTCATGTGAACACAGACAGCACTGATGGCCTCATCCTGCTCCCTGCTCTGGCTGAGAAGGGTAGAGGTCCATTAGTGGGAATCTATCTATCTATCTATCTATCTATCTATCTATCTATCTATCTATCTATCTATCTATCTATCTATCTATTTACCTACATATCTATCTATCTGTCTCTCTCTATGAGCAGTCTGGATCTCTTCAGCAGCTGGGCTCACTCTGCCTAGTAGCTGCCCCTGGTTCCCAGTCTCCTCAGTTGCGAGGACTTAGACGTAGAAATTCCAGAGGCTGCAGCCCTGCTCCAGTACACAGAATCAAAGAACGGCTGAGGTTGGGAGGGACCTCCAGACGTCATCTGGTCGAACCTGCTCGCTCAACCAGGGCCGCCTAGAGCCAGTAGCCCAGGACCAGGTCCAGACAGCTTTTGAATGTCTCCAGGGATAGAGACTCCACAACATCCCTGGGCACAACCTCTCTGTGAGCAACATGTGCCAGTGCTCAGTCACCCTCAGAGTGAGGGTCACTGCTGTTCAGACAGAACCTCCCGTGTTTCAGTTTGTGCCCATTGC
>Ga0181612_178092_pt1 | contig 14879 bp, 14 predicted proteins | sample HoacroProtozoa21_FD_119630 | JGI IMG/M metagenome (GOLD analysis project Ga0181612, IMG submission 119630) | Hoatzin crop microbial communities from Cojedes, Venezuel. Combined Assembly of Gp0051906, Gp0051904, Gp0051908 | reverse complement strand
TTTTGTTGAAATGGGAAAAAAAAAGGACCTTTTTAGGGAGTATTTTGAATTTTTTCTAAGAAATTGGAGGAAAAAAAAAAAAAAGAGAGGGGCCCGGAAGCCACTAAAGGCTGCATGCATTAGCACCCCCTTGGTATCGCTGCCACTTCAAAGAACTGATCAGCTAGCAGGCAGGATGCTCGATCGCAGTAAGCAGGTGCTTGGCTGCAATCAGCAAGGACCTGGTGCACTTCTGACGCTCCCCTTCCCCTGGAGCTGCACAAAGCCGGCTTGCTGCCTGGTAGATATAAACCTGTTCGATTATACCAGTCACAGAAATGCTCCTTTAAATCTTTACTTATTTAGGAGCGGTGGGAATGCGATACGTTCTGGCACTGACACACAGCTGAAGCCCAAGTCCCTGCCCGCTCCTCTGCGAAGGCTGAGGAGCAAGATGTATCAATGTGGCCGTATGGACTTCACACCTGAGGCTCCTTTCATCTGTCACTGCAGCTTTCTGACTGCCTGGGCACTGCCTCGGCAGACCAGGCTCAGGGGAGAAGGAGTGACGATCAGGCTCCTTCACGTTTGATTTTAATTTGTCATGTTCCTCTAGGACATGTGATGATTACCAATTCTAGTTAAAGCAATGTCAATAACTTTCAGATCAAGCTTCCTAACATGATATAAGCTAACCAAAGAAAACCCCAACAAACCCACAACCAAAAAAAACAAAACTTTGTGGATCTAGATGAAGATGTGATCCCCGATTCCAGAATCCTACTACAAATGTGTTAATCTGCTGTTTGACAAGATATCAAGTCATTTGTGGAGGTACAGATGCCTTTATCTCCTAGGTAACTTCATTTACTGAAATGAGGAAAGCAGCTCGCTGCTAGCTTCAGTAATGCTGCTCTTCACGGCTCTACTATCTGCAAGGGGTCATCAGCAATTTCAGATGCTGAGCTGTTAAGAAGGAAAGGACTAGACTAACCTGAGTTTGCCGGAGGAACGATGACAACTGGCGTAACGCACAAGGACACACTGGTCACTTTCAGGGTTTAAATTCCTGAGTGCATCTAAAACCAGAAATAATCCTCAGAAATTAATGCATTCTTTTCTTTTATGTGCACTAAGAACATTTAAAACTGTTGAAGTGATGAGTAACACACTGGGTGAGATATTTGAAAGATGCAGGTATCTAACCTGGCTTTTAGCACCAGGTGAACCAGATGCATCCTGTCCAAGTTGGGTTCTCCCTGCAGTGTTAGGGAGGGATGCTTACAGGCTGCGTGCTTGTCCCGCGGAAATCAAAAGCAATGAGCGCATCACGGGCATTGTTATCTACATACGGGTTCGCACAGTTTGAGTGACTGGGTTATTCCTTCTGTTCCTCTGGATGCAAAGGCTGCAGATCGCCCAAGGAGGATAGAAAGGAAGATACTCCACCTCTATATATCACCTCCAGACAGCAGTGAAAGCCTTTGAAATGCGTACTTTTTGTAAATTAGCTTCTGCGCACATGGGTGCTACCCATTTCCCAAAGCTCCTTCAGGCAAGCTCTAGCTGGGCTAGTGGACAAAACCCCTGCCTGTGCGGGTTTGCAGATCTGCATCCCATTGGCATGGGAAGAGTAAGGGATAATAAAGGAAGGCTGGATTTTCTAATATTCTGAGAAACCCAAGACAGAGTGGAGCTGAATCCTCAAGTTATTTTGTAAGGAAATTTCAGCAAGATAAACTAATGTTTTTACTCCTTGCTCACCCAAAGCACTGGATAAACTTTAAAGTTGTCTCTGTCTTTTGTAGGTTCTTCATGAGTACAGCATCAACCTAACTGAAGAGGAGTTATTCAGCATTTTGGAATACCATGATAAAACTCTGTCTTCAAAAATATCCTATAATGATTTTCTCCGGGCATTCATACAGTAGGATTTGGTCAAATGCAAGAAACTGTAGATAAAGACAGTGACTGACTTATAATTTCAAATTTCAAACTAATAAATTAATAGAGTATGGCTTTTTTGTGTCTATTCATTAGAAAACTCAAAATACTTTATAATTCTGACATTGGTCCTGTGTTGTGGATTAAATCTACATGGTGAAGGAATTAATTTTGCATAATCCATTTATCAAAAAAAGAAAGAGACAACAATTAGCATTGTCAAAATAATGCTTCCTAAGACATCTCCAAAAGAAATTCATTTAAGGAAATTCTTTTTTCAATTTTACGCATTTTATTAATGACATATTCTTACCTTCAGTAAAAAGGTTTATAAGAAAACCTATTGAATTTCCTCAATTGTCATTTTCCAAATGTATTAGTTTAATGTTAGCCTTCATTATTCAAAGAAATCATCCTGTTTCTCCGTGTGTCCTTTTCCTCTACTTGCAGTGCCATATGTGTATTGTCAAAGACATTTTAATATGGACCAGCCACTGAAATTGGAGCAGATGCCGACTGTGTGTGGACACCAAACCTTTCTCTGTGTAAACTGTTTTTCTACATCCTTCAGCACAGTTTAGCAAAGCTTACCAATAAGCATTGGCTTCTCAACTGCAGAGGTATATTCCCATTGTTAGCTGTGAGGTTTATTTTAACAATACTATATATACACTTCTACAATAAACAGTCAATTGCAAGTAAAACCTCTGGTTAGATTTCCCACTTCTAAAAAGAATCTGTTTGAATATCTCGTGAGGTTCTTGGATCTCATCAAGGAAATTAAAAGATAATTGTCTGACTGTTGAACTCTTGTGATAATTAAAGGATAATATGATCATCAGAGCCTGCTTCCTGGCATTATATCAACAATTAAACACTTACCTGCTTTGAAGACTTGTTAGATAAATATTGCACTGTCTGCTTCCGGATCTAGTTTTCAGCAGTACACTGCAGAGCCCGGTCCTCATCACCTGAGCTGATTTGGTATCTTTCTTTCTCCCGAGTAACATCTAAACATAAATCAACAAAAATCAATAAAACAAAAAAAAGAGCAAGCTATGGGTGTACAAACACACACGCGCATGCACACACACACGTCTCGGGGAAGTCTTTGAAACGCGAGGGGAACGCAGTCCTGGTTTTCTCATTTTTTCTAGTGAAGATGTGAACTTTTGAAAGTCTGAAAGATTCTGAAAGATTTTCAATGCCGAACACTAATGCATGTTTTCTAGGAAAATGTTCCTCTGCATCTGGAGCTTTTCAGGAGATATTTTGAAGGTCTTGAGTAAAAAGCATTGAGAGGTTTCAGGTGGGATGTTCTGTATTGTTTCTCTTTTAGCTTCTAAGATTTGTGTAATTTGTACTCTTACTATAAAACAAACACATTTGGAATTGGAGATATCTGAAATAGTAAAATTTAAAATGCTTGCTAGACTTTTTTCCAAAACCAATGGCTATCTGTAAGTGTCTGAAATTGCTGCTTAGGTATTCAATCAACAGAGGAGACAAATCACCGTTATTTAAGGATCTTCTCCCATACTATATCAATACAAAAATTCCTAGTTCTTTTAATAGAAAACAGTGGGGTTTAAGAACGCATGCACATAGATCAGCAGGCAGCTAAAATGGCTGGTCCTTGTTCGGCTGCCGGAAGGCAGGCGTGAGCTGGCTTTCCCCACCCGGCCGGCCCCGCAGCGATGTCTCCAGGGTCCGGGGCATCTCCAACGGCAGTCGGTAACTGTGCTTCGGCAGCTGGGCTGAGCCCAGTTTAGCCCCACCTAAGATCCAGTTCGTCTATTTTGGTTTAATTTCATCCCTGTAACTGGTGTGAAGCCTCAGACTGCCCTGTTCCTTAATGCCGACTTCTCTCCTCCTCCCAGATCAGGTGCAACATGCCAGATTTAATTGTTATTATTTTGTACAGCTCATGCACTGAATTAATCATTCATATTCATTAAAGAAATATTTGTGTTGTAATCTTAGGTATTCCAAAATATCAATTATGACATTAATTATTTTTAAAATAGTGGATTTCACTGTACAGATCTAACCAAGGAGAAAAAAATAACTACTTCAGTGATTATTGGGTACTGTTGTTCACGTTTGGTTTTCTTTTCAGAATCTCCTATACCTCCTGTGTGATAATTGGGTCCAATTTTATACTAAATACAGTAAGACTTCCATCCCCTCGCTGCTTTCTGGCGCGGCTGCCTTGCTTCACGCAGGGGTGCAGGAGCGGCGTGCCTTGCTCCGCTGTTTCCAAGCCCCCCCACCTCCAGGAGAGGCGATGCGGTGAGGGGATGGACGTCTCCGGGCTTCCCGACACATCCTGCCAGAGGATTTTTCATTAGTTCGACTGGCAGGAGTATCAAACCCAACAACTCAAGGGATTAAAGAACAATCTTTTCACTGTACAAACAAATCAAATCCTGCTGGTTTTTTTAGTGAGTTCTGGAAGGCGGGGATGGCACTTACCAACTATTTATCCAACCTCAAAAAACACCCAAGCAAACTGAATTTCAACTACCAGCATTTTGAAATAACCAAGGTAATTTTTCATATTAAAATTGCAAACTGCTGGATGGATAAGCTTTGTAATAGAAGATGGCTTTTTTTTTCTTGCAGCCTCTCCCCCTTAACCAAGGGTCAGCCACCCAGCCAGGAGGGTCTGGCATCTCCAGTGTTCCCACTGTGGGGCAGAGAACGTCAGTGGCATTCAGCATCACCCCAGGGTACTGCCAATCGTAAGTGCTGTGGCAAAGCAGAGGTGGTTACAGAAATAAAAACATCCATGCAAATCTCAGAAATTCCATTTCCAAGCGGGGGACAGCGATCCCGTGTCTGCTCCGACAGGATGGCCGCTTGCTCCGCCGTCCCCGTGGGCAGCAGCACCAGCCCCTGGGCTGCAGCGCAGGGCGGGAGGTGAGGAACGCAACTCCTCGGAGGGGTTCTGGCAGCATCTGCGGCCACCGACACGGGCAGCAGGCGATGGCCTCCTCCCTGCCCTGCAGACCATCCAGCCGCAGGGAGCCACGGCCAGCTGCTCCCTCCAGATGCACCTCTCCGGGCTCAGCAGAGAACAGCTCCTCACTCCCTCGCCGAGGGTCCTGCCACGGGCGATGGGAAGCGAGGGGCTGGCCCTCACACGCAGGAGCTGGGACATGGCCTCCTGGCTGCAGCCCAGCCCTTGCACTTGGCTGTGCAGCAGGTAGCCATCAAGCCCCTGACTGGGCCAACACAATTAACACCATCAGGCACCCTGCGGGGCATGAAGGGAGGCCAAGTACCCCCCCATAATCGGGGAGATGTCTGCCTTCAGCAGCCTCTCAAGCAAAGCCTGGAGAGCAGCTGACAGAGATCCCCGGGGACAGACAGAGCTGCAGACAACAACCTGCTCCCAGCAGGAGCATTGCCAGGTCCCTCCACCCAGCCTCAGCCTTTCCCTGCTGCTCTGCCCCCAAAACCGGCAGCCCCTGGGACTCCTTACGTGCCTCTCCTGGGCTGGAGACAAAAGGCTTGCTAAGTCTAGAGGAAAGCGGGTCTTTCAGCAGTGCTTTCACACCGTTAGAAGTTTCAGTTCCTTCACTCCAGAGCAGAACAAGCTCATCGACGGAGACTGAAGAAGTCACTAACAAGTCTGCTATGGCTGCACAAGAGCCCCACATCACTGCCATGTCACCAACCCACCCATCTAAACCCTCTTGCTTCTCCACCTCCATGTCCAAGTTTCACTCCTTGCTGCATTCCTCAGCAAGACATCTGCTCACACGTGGCACCTCCAGCTCACCACTGCCAAACGGTGTACTTTGTTCAGAAAACACTTTTACAGTAAGAAAACACCACAAAGAAATACTGGCCACCAGCATATGGAGAAGCCCCCCCAGAACCACAGCCTGCCCAGAGAGACCAGGTCACCACTATGATGACCCTATACCAGCCAAGCTTCATAGGGCTTCCAAGGCAATTAAAATACAATCTAAATATCCCTTACCACACAGAAGGTGAGTTTCATGTAGCAGCAGACTACAGCAGAAAAGCCAGTGTACGTCCCCAGATTTTCTTCCTGCTCTGTCTTTCCTCCAAGGTTTTTCTCCCTTGGAAGCCGCTGTAAATACTGACACTCAGCAGCACCACGTGCTGCTCATTAGCTCATCCTCAAGCCCACCTGAGCTACCTGGGCTCCTCAAAGCCCCTGTGCTGAGGGCAGCTGCTGCCCTTGCCAGGTAGTGGGGGCTGGCTTGTGGGAGGGGGCAGCTCCAGAAGAGCCCCTTTGGAGCGGGGTGGAAAGGCTAAGGCACAAAAGCTCTTTGCCTGAAGCGTGAAGAAGCAGGAGGTGAGAAATGAAAGATGGGAATTAGTCAGAGGAGGGAAGGAAGCAGAGGTTTGTAGACTCAGCACCAGCCATTTCTATCCTAGGGCCTGGTGTGGAGCCCGCGAGAGCAGAAATAGAGCCTCTCTGTGCTCAAAGGATGGAGAAGTAGGGAAGGGCAGAGGGAGGACTGAGGCTAGGCAAAGGAACAGAAGATGCAGGGGAGAAGGAAGAGATTCATATGGGCCATCTTCTACACCAGCAACTGGCATAAAGCCTGCAAGGCTAGAAATAGAGCATGCTTTGGAAAAAAAAATTAAACTTCTTCAGCATGGAGTCATTTCATTTGTTTGATTAAGGCATTACTGTGTGAAGTACCTATATCTCTGTGCAATTACTGTTTTTATCTGGATGATATGCAGCAGGTCATGAGCAGTAAGGGATGCTCCAAACATAGGAAAATGAAAATCAGATTTAAAAAAAAAAATCCATTTTCTACAAAATAAATTTCTTCTGGTTTTGAGTTTTTCTGTGCTAAAGGCTGTCATGCAATGGAAAGAGCATTATTATGCCGTGAAAAGAGTCATAAAAAGAATTTTGTATTATATCAATACTTAAAATATGCAAATATGATAGCTTCACAACGCCCCAAAATTATGCTTGGCACGAATTCTTAGCAACAATACAAATATCATCATCCTCAAATAAGCAGGTATAACATGCTGCTCAAATAGCTGTAAAAACAACCTCATCACTGCTCTGGGAGCATCCAGATTTCATCTTTGATGCAAGCAGGCTTGAAGTAGAAAAGGGAAGAAAGTTGTCTTAACCGTCAGGGTGCATTTGGCTGAGCCTTCGTGGAGCAACCGCATATTTAACGCGGAAAGGAGACCTGCTGGTGCCTGTTTACAGAGCAGCGGTGGTTGTAAAGCCCCAGTTCTGGTACTGTGCGGGCAGAGCGACGGGGGCCGGTGCCGGGCACAGCCGTCTCTGTCGCTCCCGAATCCCCGCGGATGCGGGGCGAGCCCCAGGATGCTGCCCAGTGCGCCGGAGCCGCGTGTTGGCTCGTGTCTGCCTCGGTCGCTGCATGTAAATTGGCTGCGGTTCTTAAAAAGTGAGGGGGGAAATAGTAAAAACAGCAGAACACAGAAGTTTCCTTGTGGGGTGGACACCCTTTCGCACCTGCTTTCAGTGTAAGTATTTTTACAGGGCTTGATTCTGATCTCATCAAATCAACCACATACTGTGACTCCCTGGCTTTGGGGGATTTATCCCAGCACTGGAGATCAGGATCAGACCTCAACATTTTCTTTTCTTCCTTTTTTTTTTTTCTGCAGTCAGTTTTTCAAAAAAGTAGCAGCTATTTCTGCTCGCTCCAGAGCAGGAGTGGCGGGAGGGCTTTGCCTGAGGAACAATGCAGCTTTCTCCATACACTGTACAGAATTCCAATCTTGTGCATTAGAATAGATGTTGAAACAGTTCTAATTAACATTTTTAATTTGCATTTTAATTGCCTGCCAGGGTGTGAAATGACGTGTCTGGGTAAAGGAGCGTTTTTCTCGGTTCCGGTGGTTTGCAGAGTCCCAGCAAGGTGGCAGGGAGGAAGCACTGTGGACACTGGTCGCTTTGCAGCGTTCCCCGTAACTACGCCAGGGCCTGATCCAAAGCCCAGTAAGTTAAGCTGAAAGGGTTCACATGGGTGATTGTTTGTTCATTTATTTTTCATGAATCTGACTCCCATAATTAATTTTTGTCTGAAGACACACATAAGATCTTGATTTTAAAATTGCCAGTTGCAAAGAACCTGCTCAGTCATTCAAAGGTTGTCTTAGTTGCTAATTACTCTCTTTGTAAAGAAAACACCATATACATACATATTAATACATATATATGTATTTGTACAGTGAGGTTATTTCAGATATGAATTTGCCTCTGTGCAGCTTCCAGCTTGTGCACCCTGCAGTTGCATAAAGGCCACGGTGAAACCATCCTGAACCCCTTCCTTTTTCAGCAAGACAGAGCCAGCTCCCCAGATTTTCACGTCTTATGGCAAACTTTCCAGTCCTTTTCCCATTTCCATGGGTCTTCCTGGTGCCGATTCCAACTTCCCAAAACCATGCTAGAGTTGGAGATGCCTGAACTGGGACAATTTCAAATCTCGGCCGTAGGGATGGCAAACGCCAAGGACGTGTAACCTCCTTCTGCCAGCTTTGCCCACTCAGCCGCTGCCTTTGCTCTTCTGGCCGCGGCACCGGTTGGGCACACCAGGTGCTTTCTGCCAGCCAGACCAGTATCCCAGTCCTTTTTTTTTTAAGAGCTCTTCTCCCTGAAGTAAAGTCACTCTGGCCCGTGTCCTTGTGCTTAGGGACACAACTTCATATGTGGCCATGCTGAAATGTAGACCAATCTGCTGTACCTCATTTTCTAAAAAAAATATCTGGATCAGAGTGTACCTGTGAGCCACCGTATTCAATATTTCCTGCAGTCCAACACTTGCTTCATTTATAAAAAGTTTCAGTAACACCTGGTGGGGGGGAAGGGGGGTGGCAGGTTTCCCGGTCAAGATCTAGCACTTAAATCATGTCGGGACAGGAACAACTACCTGGGGGACCCTACAAAACATATAGCTTCTTAAAGATAGTCCCTCATTTAATTACATTGGTTAGGTGGTTTTTAATTCATTTAATGTCTGCCATGTCGGGATTATATCCTTCCCGTTTCCTTCTCAAAATACTAGGCAATGGTGCCAAGTCATGTGCCTTACAGAAGTCTATTACCTTCACACTATTTCATTTGTCATCCAAACTTGTAATCTCATAAAAAAGATATCAAATTAGTTCCAGAAGATCCATTTTACTTAAATCCACCTTGATTAGCATTTAATTTTATTAGCCCCTTTTAATTCTTTATTACTCAAGCCTTGCACAATCAATCCCTTCACTGCTTTTTCCCAGGGATCAAAGTCAGGTGAACACTCTCTCACTTTGGCCATCCTCTTTCCCTTTCTAAAATGTTGGCACAATTTCAGCTTTCTGTGGACGGCTGAGACATCTCTCGTGTCCTAAAGTGTCTGAAAATTCATTGTTAGCTGTTTAAAAAGCTCCTCCCCCAACTTCTCAGGTACAAAGTTCTGATTCAAGACTTTGGTGATGGCGGTTTAACACGCTGTTTAAGGACTGCCAGGCTTAGAAGTGCTTGGTCAACAGCACTGCGTGACGTCCCGCTACCACCTGGCCATTTTGTCTGCACACAGAAAAGACATGTGTTTAAAAATTCCACCTTTTTAATGATACTGTTGATGAACTCCCATTCCCATTTGCTTTTGTGTTCTCACTATTACTGTTTCAAGCCATTGACACTCCCTGCAGACATTTGCTTTCCTCATCACTTTTTAACACGGCTTTCTTCCTTCACCAGTTTCGTATGCGTCTTTTTTTCCCTCCCTCTCCAGTCTGCTTTTCTTCACCCTCAAAACCAAGACGAGAGCTTTGCTGAAACTAGTTCGGGTCTTTCTGGATTCTGGGACTGTTCTTTGGCAAACTTGACCAAACAGTTTTCAAATACCATCTATGTTTTCCTGCTTAAATGTTTTTTCTCCTAGCTGACGTTACCATTTCGCTTCGTGAAATCGCCCTTTTGAAAAACAAAAAGTTTATCTCACTTGTTGTAGCTCCTTCTTTTACGTTCACACAGGGGATGTGATCAAAGTCATGGCTGCTGCTGTCTCAAGCTGCTTCAGTGTCCTTGGTCTGTGCACCGGTTCTCCCTGTCCACCAAGATGAGACGTGCTGTAGATGTTCCTGCCGGAAGCAGCCTTTTTGTCAGAAAACTGTCATGTGGGGGTTTTAGCAACTCTGGCAGACTGAAACCTCCACTCCACACCTCTCAGAACGAACCGCCTCATGATGACGAGTGTGGGGTATGTTGCAAACATTACTGATAACATGTGTGAGTAGTAGTCATCCTCTGTAGGCATGACTCCTAAAGCACAACTGGATTTAATGGTGACAAGCGCGTGTCCCCTGGAGTGGCACCACAAGCTTTACTTCTTTGGTCCAGTGGACAAACAGATATTCCCACTGACTGACTTCAGAGTTGTCAGCACCAACATTTCATACTCTGAGCCAGTTTTACTTCCCTTTTGCCGAGCTCATCTTTTCTAAAGAGACGATAGATAACTTGATCAACATTCCTGTCGCGTGTCATCCTATTAGGTTTTATGAATATCAGCTAGTTCAAATGCATGTTTCTAAACAAGTAATTTCTATTCCTTGCATTTATTACCTGGGCTTCTAATCTTGATACATAATCAATTTATGAATTTCTACACAGCATAGTCTTTGTTATACATTGCCAACACAAAGATTTTGTACAGTCTGAGGGTTTGGTGGTCCCTTCTTTTCACACACTTCCGTTAATTGAAACCTCTCCTTGCAGCTACAGACAGCCTGGTCTTCTGCAGAAGAGGAGCTCTTCCAAACCGTGCAGTTTTTCTAGTGTCCTAAAAACCCAAATTCTTTAACTTATACCTCCTAGTTAAGCAGCATCTTCACTGTCAGGCCCATGCATCTTCTGATTTCCTTCATTTCCTTCTGAGAGGATACCTCAGACATGCCTCTCCCTCAGCTTCTTTTCGAGTATAATGTCTACTAAGCTGCATCACGAATCAGTGCAGCGGTGTCTTCTGACTTCGTGCAGTGCCATCCTTTGTGCTGTGACTGTGTCAGGTCATCGCTCTGGTGCCAGCCTGTCCCTCAGAGGATATTTCTTCCTCCTCTTCTCCACACAACAGGAGTCGATCTGCCTCCCTGCTTTTGTCTTTTTCTGCTTCTGCCCGGTACCCAGTGAGGGGATGTTCTCTGCATTTCACTGTCCCAGCACACAACATTTCTTAGACTTGTCTTGTGGAAATAGTGAAGGCTGTGCATCATATTTGCTTATCCAAGGCAATCACCAATTGAACAACTTCCAAAGCAAAATCCTTCCCCAAGCAATGAACCTTTTTGCTCAAGTTCCTGCGTTTGAAGGCTCATATCCCAGCCGACCCTGAACCAAGCCGCCACAATTTGCAGATAACTACACAGCCCCACACGCCAAGCGTGTGACTCTCACAGGGACAAAACTCCAGTGACGCAGGGGCACGTACCTGTGCCCTGCTGAGGAGCTGTTACACTTTGAAGATGTCCTCTTCAGGACAGCCCTTGGAAAACAGTCACAAAAATAAAGTGCAAGCCAGTTGTAAATTCAGGCGTAATGAGCACAATCTCCCATTAAAACATGATCAGTGTTTCCCCTGGCAACGAGGCTGCTCTCATGTGGCCAGGTGAACTGAAGGTCCACCAGAGCAGGTCTCTCTCTCAACTACTCCAGCTGAGCCAGAAAAGGGCACAGCGTGGAGATAAACACGGCTACTCTTGAAAACATCCCAAAAAACTGCATAAGCCTTAGGGTGCAGTCATATTAGGATGATCTTGGCTCAAACTTATTTCGATGCTCATTTCGCTGAGGTCAGTGCTCATACTTCTGCTGACTTCAATAGGACCAAGACATTTTCCAGCACACATTTCTTCAGAGTGGGTTTTCTTTCTGCTCGCCCAAAACAACCGAAGCAAACCAAGTTGTTGCTTTGAAGACATCAGAGCCAAAGAAAGAAAGACAGCAGGCTCCAGGGTTTTGCTGTGGCTCGCATCAAGTTTCAGAGCAGCCAGGGCAGCCGTACAGACATGCCGGCTGCCTGGAGGCCACGTGCCAGCTCTGAGCCAGCCGTTGCACAGGACATCACCGCGCAGGACGTCACTGCACAGGTCACCACCACACAGGACCTCACAGCACAGCCATGTGGGCTTGGGGGCACTGGGGACAGGGAGCAGTGCAGGCAGCGTCCCTCAGGAATGCAGGACATGAACTTTTGCTTCTCCAAGGAGGCGCGTTCTACACCATGAGGGTGGCCAAACACCAGCACAGCTGCCCAGAGAGGTGATGAGCTCTCCATCTTTGGAGGCACTCAAAACTCAACTGGAGGAGCCCTGAGCAGCCCACCTAGCTGGATGGGCTTCGAGCAGGAGGTTGGGCCAGGCACCCCCACAGGTGCTCCCACCTGAGCGACTCGGAAACCAGACTTGAGTCATTTTGCTCCTCACAGACAAAATTCATTTCCAGATTCAACTGACCTTGGGCTTCTAACAGAGTCTTGCACGGATTCCACTCAAGGTTGTATTCCCACTGGTATCTGCACCCTCTTCTCGTGGGAGCTGGTTTGCAGTCCTCTAGCCATCTACACAGGAAAGGAAAAGCCGCTGTGAAGCCACCGAGGAGTCAAGAGAAGTAACCGCCTTTTACATGCATAAGGAACTTTTAAATAATAAAACCACTTTTTTTTCTCCTTTATTGAGAAATAAAAACCCCACATACCACCTCTATTTCAACTTTACATGTGGGCTGTGAGTTCCTGATGATTTTTAGACCAACACCACAATTGCTGAACACAACCACTGCTAATAACGCCAGTGCAGAGACCACCGGGACAACACTGTTCTATAAAGGACACTCTCCTTTTTCTCTCAGAAACAGAAATGAACCCAACAGGGAGCACAAAACATCACCATCACTTCTGAGAGCCCCATTCAAGTAATTTGCTTTCATACGTTTTGTTGCTTTCCATCTCCCAGCTTTGAGTTCCTTTTGTTGTTTCTAACAAATAACACCAGCTTCAAAGTTGGGAGGAACCATTCCTCTTCTGCTGCTGTTGTCCTTTTTTCTTTTATTCCTTTAGCAAATGTTGATTTTTCTTTTGCAAGTTAAAAGGAGCTGCTTTGACAAAGCAGACCCACGATCCGGAAAGCCGGGCATCTCGCACGGCGGCATCCTGAGCTCGCAGAGGGGTGGAAGGTCCCTTCCTGGCCTACAGACTCAGTGGCACCCGTTGCCCCTCCATCTACCCAACCTCGGAGGCTCGCTGGAGAAGGCCCTACGCTTCAGATCAAAATCTGTGCACTAAAAGTTCCTACACCTCTATTTTAAGGGATGGCATATAGTCAGTAGCAGGTGAATTAAAAGCAATGAAGAAATCCTCTGCCTTAGAAGAGAGCACGGCATTTCCGAGTTGGCCGCAGTGCGAGTGAGCACTCGCTCGCTACAGCCATCACGCCGCCAGCGCCGACTCTGGTGCAACGCACCGACGCAGAGCTGAAGGCAGCTGATGAAGTGTCTTCATCATAGTTTGTGGAGTGCCTTGTCTATATTTTCATGATTTATTACTTCCCTGACTTTCATAGGTGTTGGGAGGAGCAATGAATCAATCCAGGAGTTTGCAGCGCAGGGACTACTAATTGCGCGAGCTCTGCGTACTGCCTGAGAGCTCCAGTTTTGGCAAGTCTCTTGACCGCGCGTTAATACATATGATTAATTATTGTTACGGGCACCCGCAGAAATGAACCCGACAGGTAACACTTCCAAGCTATTATTTCTTTCTGAACAAGCAATAAACATAATTACGTGCACACTGCGTTATAAGCATACCAGGTGGGGGAAGAAGGTGCTTTTGAAGGTGTCTGGGTGAACCATCGCTCCCCGGCTTGCCCAGCACGAAACCTGGCCGGCACTGGCTGGAACGGCGGGGCGACAGGTTGGAGGCAGCTACCTCTCTCGACTCCTCGGTGGCTCCACAGCGGCCGTTCCTTTGCTGGGTACGCGGCTACAGAGAGCTGCGAAGGAGGGCGCAGGAGCCGCATCACCTGGCGCGTGAACGAGGGGTGGGAGTCCCGCTCAGAGCACCGCGGGCAGGCCACGAGATCACCGCCACGCTGGCCCTTCGCCGTGTTTCACAGACGGACAGCACCCCGCTGCCGGGAGGCCGGGGCACCCTGCTGGGCACTTGTCTCTGGGGGTACTCGCTCACCAGAGGGGCTCGGGGTGGTGCCAGGAGATGCCTCCCGGCAGCAGGACCTGTTGCCCTTGTCCTGCACCACTCGTGGCTTTCTGCAGGTCCTTGGAACTGGTACCGAGGGGAAGATGGTGGGGTTTGTGGGCTCGAAGGCGACACCGGGATGGGGTAAGGCTGGCACCTCCTGGAGACCGTAGAGCTACCCAGGGGGGGGCAGCCACGCAGAGGGGCAGCGCAGGGAGTCCCACCGCGAGCGGCACGCAGTGGCGGGGACCGGCAGGACCAGCCGTGGGAAGGAGAGGAGGCAGAGACAAGGGAAAGGCAATCAGCAGCCGACACACGTCCGGGTGACGCAGCTCTCCGTTCGTTTTAAAATACCAGGTAACAGATGCAACCAGAATGGCTGTGCCATGCAACAGCCTTATAATGGTAGAAGACATATAAATACGGGTTTAATTGCCCACTCAGATTGCTTTATCCTGCATAACTTCATTGTTTCTAGGAGATTTGGCCCAGGCCATTGCGGTGGGAGGCACCGTTACAGGAGGCGATGAGCTTTCCCGCTGCAGCAGCAGCCGCCTGCCGGGGCGGGTGATGGCTCCGCGCAGACGGGAGCGTTGCTGCCTGCACGAAGCCTCCATCAGCGTGCCGGAGGCGAGGCGCAGCACCGCGCAGCTGGGACACGACCATCGCTTCTCTGAGTCCCTTCTGTCTCTCAGTGGGGGGGGGGGCGGCGGACCGGGGGGGAACGGGGCACCAACAAGG
>Ga0181612_115935_pt1 | contig 14879 bp, 9 predicted proteins | sample HoacroProtozoa21_FD_119630 | JGI IMG/M metagenome (GOLD analysis project Ga0181612, IMG submission 119630) | Hoatzin crop microbial communities from Cojedes, Venezuel. Combined Assembly of Gp0051906, Gp0051904, Gp0051908 | reverse complement strand
GTCTGGCATAGCACCTCTCCTCATGGGATCCTCTATTACTGGAGATGGAAGTTATCAAAGCAGTCCAGGAGCCTCCTGGATTGCTTATGCCCTGCTATGTTGTCCCACCAAAAGATATCAGGGTGGTTGAAGTCCCAGGGCTTGTGAATGTGAGGCTGCTCCTATCTGTCCATAAAGGGTCTCATCCACTCGGTCTTCCTGGTCAGGTGACTTGTAGCAGACCCCCACTGTAATGTCACCTGTAATGATGGTTCCCATATTTCCCGTGTTTCATACATTAGTGATATTTGCTGAGAGGTTATACTTTCTAATGTGAGGTAAAAGTAGAGCAGGAATAGAAAAAACAGACCTGCTATTTTCCTGGTAAAGCATAAGGGGATTGCTCATACCAAAACTACAAAAATGAATGCATTTATTTCAGTCATATTTCAGCTACTCTCTGGTGACCATTCTCCATAGAAGAGGGAAAAACTTAAGAAAATGGCCCTTCAGACCTTGGACAAGAAACTATCAATTTTACTGGCTACAATCTACCTGATATCTCATTCTTTTTAGAAAAAATACTGAGTTGAGGCACATTGTTATTGCCAGCAGCATCAGACTTGTTCCAGTGTAAGATCACACTAACACATTAATGGTTTCATCGACAGCTCTGTGAGGAACAGGCAGGGGTCCTGCCTATTTACCAGGAGATTCATAAATGAGCTCTCACACTATGGCTCATCCTGAAGATTCCCACTACAAAGGATTTATCATCATAATAATTCAGCAAAGTACATGTACATTCAAGAACAGGTCGCCAAAACCTAGTAGGAATTCCAACATACTGTGGAACTGAGAGAAAGTAAGACAGACTGTTATGCCACACAGTTAAGTGATTTTAGAGAAAAGTACATGAATACATCTTTACTGAAAAGAATATTAGCTAAGTAGTTTTACGTCATTCAACCTTTGTCTGCAATCTTCTAGTTATGATGTACTTACTCAGCAAACTATTGTACATTTAAATAGAAAGCATTCTTCAGTGGTGTCAAGTTTTCAGTTCCTTGATTGCTGTTTGAAGAGCACTAAGGATAATATGATGCCTGAAGATTTCATAAGCTGAGCAGATTTGCTTTGTTTCATAAAGCAGGATTACCTCATACTCTGAACCACAAACCTGTTTGCTCCCCTTAGATTTTTCTTTAGTCTTTCACCCTTGAGTATTTTTAAACAAATAATTATGTTCTTTCCTGCCAAAAACGTGTTAGAAAGACTGTTTACATCACTAAAAAGATCTAAGTCCTAAGGTAAGGATTTCCAGAGGAAATATTTGTTTTTCTGATAAACCGTCAAAGGAAGAATTTATTAGTAAAAGTAGGAACCATTAGTTACAACAGAAAAGCGAGCAAGATAAATGAATGTGGAAAACTTTCTGCATGTGCACCACAAAAACATTTAAGTATAAGCTTAATTATAAGAAAGTGAGTAATCCCAGTGGCCTACATTACTGTTAGGAAGAGATCATATTACCATGATATGTGAGCTATTTCTCCTTTCAGTGAATTCTTGAATTTCTGAGATTCTAGGATACCTTTGGAAAAGTCACTCTGAGCTCATTAATAAACTAAGAAAACAGATGGGCTGAATGACTCGACTCTAGCTTGTACTGAGGTGTAGAACATGTCAGTTAAACCAAAGAAATTATGGACTAAATGATAAAAAAAATTTATAAGCCAGCTCCATAGACCAGACAACAAGTGAATGTAAAACTGTAGAGAAAATAGCAGTGATAACTTTAGTCAAAGCAATTGTTTAGGAAAAGTATTTTCCATTATCAAATTTATTTGATTATAGAGTACTTTATGGATGGAAGAAAGCTGTAAGTTCTATAAATCAGTATTATATATGAGAATATCATAAGACAGCTCCTAAAGTTGTAGGACTGTTCTACACATTCCAAAACACCTAACAGGACATCACGGGCCAGCAGATGCCTGCAGGCTGGTAAGGCTGTGTCCTCCCCCTCCCTGGTGAGGGAACAGGGACAGGACCTGCGACCAGTGCTGGAGTGGTCCGAGAGGTCAGGGCAGGGAGGCCCAGGACTCTGTGGTGGCCCCCGAGCCAGCTCTCACTCACCAGCTGCATGGCAGCTGCAGCCTGGGTCCCACCATGGTTCCCAGCTGGGATGAACTGGGCTGGGGGAGCACGGGGCACAGGTCCCAAGTGGGTGAAGGCTGCCGAGCCTGCCGGTACTGACTATGTGTGCAAGTTTGTAAGCATATTCTGAATCATCTAGAAGGACAGAGTAACTCTGAGCAGGGTCTACACCACTTTGATAATCAACAGTACAACAAAAAGGTCAGAGGAATGAGCTAGCTAGGCATAGGCAGGACCCCATGGTGCCAGAGAGCTGACAACTGGAAAACCTCAAACGCAGAGTGGGACTCTCTTGCATTATCCCACCTCACAGGTTGAGCAAGCTGCCTCCTCTGTTCTGTGCTAAACAATGTCCCTTTCAGTCAACTGCTGTAAACTGTTAAGATGGATATCACTTTATGTTTAGTTTTCAAGGAAATCTTTTGAGTCAGACCGAATCACTCAGGAGTAGACTTTGCTTGCTTCTTTCCTTTGAAATGCCTTGGAAATCATTCAAACCAGAAGTATTTCAGAGCACTGAAGCTACTTCAAAATACTCTAATCTAGCTCTTCAGGAAAACCCTTGAAAGTTAATGATTTATCTGCTTTTCTTATGTAAGAAGATATACTCCCAAGTGATGAAGAATTAACTTCATGCCAGGGGAATATCATACTGAGCTTTGTTAAATGTACCTTTATGTTTAAAGAGTATTTCCACTGTTAACACTTCAAATTGCTTAGTAAAGAATAAAACATTATAGTCAGGAATATAGACTAAGTACAGGGTTTTAAAAAAGCAAATGGCATACTTTAAAAAACAAGAGTTAGATCATAGTACTCTTCCTTCCTACTGATATAAAGGAAGAGCAGTTTCTTTGATGTTTTCAGTCTTATTCTGCTTAAAAGTTAATGTAACTGAAATAAAACGCCAGTTTTGAAATTGGCATGAGAGGCCACATTTAGAAGTTGATCAGCATTTGGATTTAAAATCAGTAACATGAACCGGACTGCTGTTACCACTGGGACAGATCTGCTGTTTAGAGTCTCTGCAGAGTTCAAGAGAATGGTATAATTCAGAAAGATGATCACAAAAATACCCATTTTGGAGGGTTTCAGCACAGTTGCATTTCAGCTTTGGGGACTATTATCACTTCTGGTTAGGTGTAGGCAGTTATAGGGTATCAGCAGGGTTTCAGTGTTTAATCAGTACATGGACAGTCACCATGTGGCAATTCCCCAACTCCCAGTGGAACACAAAGCATCTTACAACAGTACTGTGTGATGGGCTGGATCATTATTCCTATCTACCAGGAGGACTGGGCATCTAGTTCAACGGTAGGCTGGTCTTAGCATCAGGCATTACTAGGATTTGAACAGAAGAAAAATTGTAGGTCTCTTGGTAACTCCAGGTACTGCCAAAATAAAGAAGATAAGAACATTTTTGTTTGAGTATTCAGATTTAGCATTAGTGCTGACCCCTGCAAAGAATCAGCAATAGGACCTTGACAAGGTCAATTATATTATGTTAACAGTATCTTTCATTCCTGCGGTGAAGAATGTAAACTGCAGAAGATTACTGCCCTATTTGTCCAATTCTTGAAGTATTGTATCTAGAAATACCATGAATAGGAATGAATTTTCTTAGTTGTTCCCTTCTACTAATCAGAAAATCCCTCAAGTGACAAGTATTATAAGAAAAAGAGGAGATTATGTAATGTGACAGGATTTGCTTCCCCCAGGAATAATTTGATTAGTCTGCTACAATGTTTCAGTCTGCTGTTCATGCTCTACTTTATGTATGAATACAGCAAAACTTAGCTGAGGTGAAGTGTTGATAGCCTCTCATGCAGCTGCCTTAAAACCACCACTTATTTCCCTGCCAGTCTAAGGCTGGACTTTTTTCTCTTTTTCCTCTCCCTCTTAACTCATCTATTACCTTTCAGGTCAGTGTCAGCCTATGTACACAACTCTGTGATGCCTCATATTTGAAAAAATAAAAAGGAACTTTTCATAGCACAGCAGCATATTCATTTTTTTCCTCTAATTCATATTGCCAATTTACTGTTATTGCAAGTGTTTTTGCACTGTATTCAAGTAAAGAAATGCTCAAACATTGACAGAAACAGCATGAAACCTTTTTTTTCTGTTGGAAACTGGAGACAGCACATTCCACTCCAAGTTAGTTGGTTTCCTTATTTTCTGCATTTGCACTGTCCTATTTAATCCATGGATGTCCTGCTCTTGCATCATGGCAGCTAAGACCAAATGAATTTGTCGTGTCTCAATTTTTTAATGGGGTATCATTCTAGCATGATTATTTTTCTGCCTTCCTCTTCAGCTTTTTCTTGACTTTTCAAATCTATTAAAGTCAAGAAAAAGCTTTTTTTTTTTAATTTGAAAGCTTTATGAAGCTGTGCATTTGGGGAGAAATTTACTGCAAGTTAATTTTCCTTATCTTCTAGGAAAATATATTGCTGAATATCACATTTATTCTTGCCTATCACTTATTTATAACTACATACAATCTTTTCCCTGTTCCCAACTGTATTTTCTGTTGTTAATACATTCCATTACTATGTTTTTATATTAGTTTCTCTTTCTCAGAGGAGATCTCTGGATTTTATAGGCTTATTTAATTTTTGTTTCTTCATGTTAATGCTAGTTTTGCAGGCTTTATTCATATTGAAGAATCTGTGAATACATGACAACCTATGGAGCTATTTACTCAGCTGAAAAAAACCAGAGTCTACGCAACAGTAGTCATTGTTTCTCCAGCTTTTCTTGTCTTCTGACAATTTATTGTAGTTTTTCCACTTGAATTTGTTGTAGGCTGCATTAGGCAAAAATTATTTTTCTCTAAAATTGAATGTGGATGTCTGTGATCCTATTATATTTGACTACACATTATTGAAGTACATAGAGTACAGCTGATGTAACCAATATAAGAAAACTAAGAACACGAACAGTCTTGAAAACAAAGTAAATGGATTCTGTATTCAGGATTCTTTCAAAATGTCTGCCACTGGAGAACTTAAAGGGGGTGATGCAACACCAGCTAGGGAGTAATTGATTCAGTTTTTAGCCTTTGTCCCCAGTTATTTTTAACTATATTTTAAGCATGGACTTCAGTGGGTTTTTTTTCCTCTCCTTCTCTCTATAGTATCAGAGACCAGGCAATAGTAAATCTAAGTGCGGTTTGGTTTTTAGAAGCATCTAACAGTGTTTTACTATTTCAGACTGGTTTCCAGGTGGGACTCAGCATTGGGTAGCCAGGGCCAAGACACATCACTGTTCCAGTGCTAAAGGACCAGGGTGAAAGAGAAAGCTTTGATGGAAGAATCTCTGCGAGGATGCCTTTCTGTCTCTCTGGCTACCAAGAGCTCAGGTACTCTGATTAGACAGGAGAAACAGGTGTGTTACTTAACTGTGTGTCCTTGTTAGATAATGTGGGGGCCACGCTTGGATTATCCTAAAACAAGAAGAGGTAAGGGAAAGGAAGGCTGACATTGATAATAGCCCATACTCCGTTCCAGCAAATCTAACTTTTACTGCAGCGTGCGACCTGGATTCATTCTCATACAGTGCGCAAGCTATGCAAACAGGAGCTGTCAGATACATCACCCTTGCCTTCTTACCCTCGCACTAGCTGCCAGTGGAGACCTATTTAAAACCAGTTAATAGCTTCTAGGTAATAACCACCACTTGGTTAGGCACTTGTTCAGATAGTAACACAGATGACTGTTCAAGCAGGACCCTCCTATTCCCACCTTTGTTCCCCCCTACGCCCTGGCAAACATGTTCTTGAATTGCACTCGTGCTGCACAAGCTTTGCTTGAGGATACTGCTGGAAAGCTGGCTGCACTCCACAGAGCAGCCAGATCCCCCACCACCATGCGAAAATATAAAGGTTTCCTCCATAAGGGACAGGGACTCCCAAGAATCCTGTGAATTCATCCACCAGTACAGTTCTCTGTGCACAATTCAAAGAGCTTAGACCTCAAGACACCATTATGGTAATTTAGTTTTACCTCCTGCGTAAAATGAGAGTTCACACATTTTATTTCACTGCTGCAGATACTGGGGGGGGGGTGGAAGCTAAAGATTGTTATGTCTAACTGACCTCATTGTATTCAAAGTGAAAACCCCATAAAAGTTAAATTTTATGGGCAAGGGATTATGTTATTCTTCTAAAGGCAAAGTTTGATTTCTTTTTCATTTCTTGTATCTATGCACTTAATTTATAGTGCTAAATATACACACGCTAGCTAAGTTAGCTCAATAAAAGTGTTATTGAACTGATAAGATTTGATATCAAAAGTCCACCCTAATAAACATATTTATTGAATCATTATCGCTGTCATTTCAGACAGTTACTCAGGACTGAAATTCCACTTGCAGGGATATAATGGATTAGATTAGTTGTGATATGGCACTCCCCTTTCAAAAAGTGGTGGGCTTGGGTGCTCCCCTCCTCCTCCCCACCACTAAAGTAGGGCAAGTATATATTTAAGTTAGGCTTCAGGTTAGCAGAGTTAAACTTGTTTGTTACTGAAAACTAGCACATTGTATTTACAGCACTTATGCACTATTGAAACATTTAAAAACGCAGTTAAGTGTTGTAGAGAACTCAGCACAGCGTGAGATTTATTTTTAACATACAGATCCCCCTCAGTAAGAAAGGAGAGTTGTTTTAAAAATTCATAGGACATGTAGAAGTAACAAAAGGTGGGGCATTATTTGTTTTGATAGATATTTATCAAGGTGATTGCCGAGAAGAGACTCAAACACTAGTATGATTGTGTATTTGGCTATTATACAGTGGCACAAGTGTTAATGTATTAAAGCACTCTTTACTGTTCTAGTTCCAAAGCCCTACACAGTAACAAGAGAGAAGCCAAAACTAGTGTCTCAGGTTATTTTACTAAATGATGACTTCCCAGTACTAACTGCAAATAGATAGGACTTTGGATCATGACATAAAAGGAAAATCCAGACTTGCGACCACAATGTAAGATCTGTGATCACAAACAAGCTGAAAAGCATGGCATGCTGTGTGGTGACTTCACTCTTCTTCCCCCACCCCTCCCCTTGTGAGTTCATGTGAGGCATCAGGTTTCTGTAGCATGCCTAATTGCCTAACAAGTAAAAGTCATGGAGTGCGTGATATGTAATTGCTATGGAAAACTGTTAGGGCCCAGAGATCTGTGCCTAGAGGAAGACATACAGTTCCCCAAGACAAGAATATTACACATTCAGAACCTAGGCTGCTGTAGAATAAGGCCTCAGAAAACAGGTGATGCAGTGGATTTTTAAGCTGTCCCTCAAGCACTGTTCTTCACCTGAAATAGCCTGTAGCCATCTGTAACTACTGATACACAAACTTTCAGCTATGAATTCAAAGTTAATTTGAAACTGTTTTTTAAACCCATATTTCAAATGGGACCCATTCAGAATGTACACAAACACGGTGAACAAGTTTATGGAGGGTTTGGGTTTTTGCTTTCATTGCTACAGAAAATATTTCTAAAAGGAAAGCAAAGTCAGCCAGGGACAAGTTTTGAGCAGTTTCAGAAAGGTTCCTTATGACAAGGTTGTAAAGTAAAGAGTGAACAAAATAGCCCTCCCCGCCAGAACCACCCCCCAGAAACAAACCCCTAGGCTAGACGGTGTCGTTGATTTTAAAAAGAAGTTTCATTAAAATAAAAATTTCAGAAGGATAAGAATATATGAAGCAGCAAGACAAGCTGACACGTCAAAAGCACCAAGAAATACCTGTATAAAGTCCTTTTTTCATGAGATAGTAAAAAAAAAAAAAGACTTTCATAAAAGTCTAACATTACTTGAAAACACTGTGTGTGGAATAGTTGCTTGAACCACAGTGTATGTAACAGCCAGAAAGTCAAAATCAAATTCAAACTGAGTATCATGAACATTATTTTTAAGACTGAAGTCAGTTAAGTTGCTTAATAATTCTCACAGTAAGTGGCAGAATCCCCATTACTTGAATTGGTTTAAGATGGAGTGTACAAAACATCTAGCTTACAATATCCTGTTGGAAACTATCCTGCACCTACAAAGTATTGGACAAGATGACCTCAGAGTCTTTCCATCTCATTTCTTTGACTCAATGAATAAACATGAACCTAATCAGAATAGGTATAATGTTTATCTAAGCAATAGCATTCAGCTAACTGGAGCACACAAGGGAATTGACTGCTCTTCTGCTGCTGATTAAACAAGATCAGAGAGCTTTAAGATAGGCTTTGGCGTTTTAATTTGCAGATCTTGGTATGCATTTTTATTGTAATAACGTGCTTATAACTTCGGACCTATGAAACCGAAACCTTTAGATTAAAGTTCTTTTTAAGAAAATAGTTTGTAAAACATGAAGACTACAGACTAAACTCAAACTCTTTTAAGATTACATGTAGAATAATGTGTTTTACGTCTTCAGACACACAAGCCTAAAGAAAGTAATTTCACAGGGAAAGGAAAGAAAGTTCAGAGAGTGATTACGGCTTATATCCTAAGAGCAGTTTGAACCATATGACATAGCCGGATATTTAACAAGTTTATATGTGTATGTGTTGTATTCCTTCAGATAAATCTGATTTGCTTATGAATTTAGAGCCAGGTGTCATTTGCATCACTATTCCTTTTGACGTTTTCTAACTTGAATGTGGTTGTTGACTCGGCATCCCACATAGTTTCTTGTTCCCCGTTCAATTACTCAAGCTTTATAAGGAAATCTAGCAATTTCAACATGGCTATGATGCATTACCATTATTAGTAAAACTAAATATGGGAACTAAGGCACATTATTTCCCTAAATATCTGTGCCAACACAAGCTAGCATACAGGAATGCTTTTATAGCAAAGGAAACAGAAGGTCACAGATCTGGTCAGTCCGACTGTACTCCTTATAAATGAATGCTTACTGGTATTGTTAGGTCCGTACCAGGTTTGACTTTAAACCTCTAGAGCTCTTTTTGAAATGTAGGTTTGAGTGTTTTTGCTTGCTATACATTCAAAAGTCATAACACTGGGGGTATAATGTGCACTCTCTTCTTGAGCAAGAAAGAAGAAAAATGCCAGCTGCTGATGGCGGATGAATGAGAAAACAGCTGGAGTTCCCAGTCCATGTATCAGCTTGCATAACAAGCTGGGCAGGGGGAACAGCAAGCTTCTCAGCCGAGTGCACTGTGGAGAATCAAGGCCATAAAATGCAACCCTGCAATTCTAGTCTATTATTCAGACATCTTTCAGATTACAGTTGTATTTGATATCCAAACACACTGGCGGTGCTAAAAGTTGTGAAGCGTATTGCAGCCCTTACAACACCAATTCACACTGTTCCACTTGAGACAGCTCTGTGGCTGGAAGGGACCATCCAGGTGGGAGAACACTTTTTACAGCATGAATGGCATGATGATCTGGCCTTTGGGATTGGAGATATTTCAGACCAGTTAATTTATATACAAAGCAACAGCTATTATCGCTGCAGAATGCATTAGGTTTGAGCTCAGCAGATTCTCATCCATTAGATCACTGTTTTTTTTTTTTTGATCAAGCAGCATCACATGTATACTTTGATATATGTTTTCCTTTGCACAAGTAAAAATTTTTTTAGATACATTATTTTTTTCCCTTATTAGTTTATCCACCAAGTGAATTTTGAACTGAACTACTTTTTCCTGCTTTGTTAACTTTTCCATCTTATTATTAGTTTTCTGTATCTTCCCTTAGCCTTGCCTTTCCCCTTTCACCTGTCATCCAGATCTCCAGTTTTCTTCATCTTATTTTTGTTCCACCCTTTATTTCACTTTTTCCAAACAGAATATGTAACATCTATAATATTTTAGTAAAATTAATGTAGAAAACTTAAAGTTAACAAAAGTGACTACAAAACAAACCAGAAAGTTATAGTTCAAGATTGAAAGTTGAGGAAAATTGTATCATGAAGTATAATACAATTCCACATTTTGAAAAAAAAATCTTACATCAAGAGATTGTAAGAGACCGCAACTCCTACAAAATATACTCCCCCCCAACATTGTAGTAAAGATTCTAGAAAATGAAGTTGAAAATAGCTAACTCAGAGCCAAACAGGGAACTCCCATGTCTCCTACATTTTCTGGTATAAGATGATACATACAAGGAAGAAATCTTTGAAAGTTTAGTGAAAAAGAAGATATTATAAAAAAAAAAAAATGAAGTGAAAGTGACTTTTTAATAAAAATAAGTTTTCAAACACAGATTGGCTAATGCAGAGGAAAAAACCCACAACACTTTCAACTGTTTCAAGCTGTCACCAAATTCACAATTTACTGTGGTAGTACTGCAAGCTGTTCCACCTGGATGTTTCCTGTACTTCCATAGGGTAAAACCCAACATTGAATCAACCTTTTGCAATTTAGTTTAACAATCACTTCTAGTGATACAGCAGGTGAGGTAATATATTTTGTATAGAAAATAGTAAACATCAAGATCTATGTATGCACTGTGCGCAGCAGGCAATAAAGACTACTTTTCATGTATAATTATCTAAGAATATTGTCTTTAAAGTGTCCTATTTTATAGATATAGACTTCAGCTCTAAGGTTAGGAGAGCAATATAAGTGTATGCTAATCTTAGAGGAATCAGAGGACCCTAAGATAAGGTCTCTGTTCTATTCTTAAGTTTCTATATCTCTGCCACCATAAAGCTATCGGAATGCTGTTACTGTGATCATCTGATCCAAAACAACACAAAAAAACCTCTTCTGTAGTTAAACTCCTGTTGCTTCTGGTATGGATTTTGTAATACTCCCAGATACTTTGCAATAAAATGTCCTGCCACATAACAGGTGGAGTGATTTCAATATCTGAGGATGGCTCATGAAAATCTATTTTTTTCCAGTACAGTCTAAGGACTACAAGATAACATATTATTCTAGCTACTGTGAAAACCCATGTGAATACGAAATAAAAAGAATTTGTGAAAAGAGGATGCATAATTTTCAGGACTGGTTGACTGCAGAAGCAGGAACTTCTGACTTTTTAAATTAATTTTTTAAATAGATGTAAAAAGTCACTACTCAGCATTAAGCAACTTTAGAATTACTTTTATTCTTGAACAAAAATAAGTGATATGAAAGGAAGAGAAACCATAAAGTGTAAGGAATCAAGAATAATCATCACTACATGTCAGTCATGCCAATTATTTTTTAGTGTGCTGTGCTGAGCAGCTTCATAGAACAAACAATTGTGAAATAAAATAAGGGATTACCCATATGCATGAAAATTGTTACGGTAATAGATATGTACAGTATTCCCCTACCTCCAGCTTAATGTAATTATCATTTTGAAGTAGTAAGGAAAGTTGCAGTGTATGCTTTAACATTGGGAAAATTTAATCAGCAGAGAAATAAAGAAAGTTTAGGGAATAAGCAGCAAAAATAGAGATCTTTGGAGATGAATGAGTCTGTCATAATTACCGTAGATAGTTTCATTCATTTTACTACTTTCAGTTTTCAGTTAGCTATTTAGATAAATCAATTATGCATCATGAACTCCGTTCAACTTCTAATTTACTTAGTGAATTAAGTGAACAATGATCAGCTACACTGTTTTTTCAGTCTCTTCAAACAATTAGAATCTACCCAATGAACCAATAAGATACTGCTATAACAAGTTATAGCTCTTCATAGAAATCAACTGTTGATGGGGGGCAAGGGGAGACACAGTTAGGTCTCATTAGCATGACATCCCGCTATTGATGATTAGTGTTCGTACAACAATACAGCTCAAAAAACACTTGCAGTAGGGATTTCTTTTTCCTTGAAGTATAATGTGCATCCTGGGATGTTTCTGTACCAAACAGCCACATTTTAAAGGCAGGACTCAGACAAACGTTGAGTGAGAGAACATTAAATACCTGTATTTTCCAATGTTTACAGTTATTTTATCTCTGCTGAGTTTGCCTGACCATAATGATCTATTCCTATTGCTGTTGTACGGTCTGTCAGTTTGTGGTAGCTGTCTCATGCTCTCCACTCAGAGCATTTGGCACTGAAAACTTTTACTAATAGATTGGTGGAATACTGGAACGTATGAAACCAAGACTTCTAAATTCATATTTGAAGTCAAACTAAAATCTGAACAACTGTGGTGAAGTGGTAGAAGTCACATATACCTAAATCTTCCTCTGATGGACAACCTTAACATCAGCTGCAGAACTTAGAGTGATGTTTCGAAGTGAAACAAATCCACCCATCTAACCGTGTAGGTAACTATTTTTAAGTTGGTCACTCTACACTCCTTTTATAGGTGTTGGAGATCAATAGGGCCTATTGTATCTAAATCACAATTTCATCATAGATCGTTTAAAACAGTACAGAAACTGCCCTAAAAACGTCCGCTTGTGCCTATTAGCTAAAAAGGGAGCCCAGAAAAATTAGCAGCTGTAGATACTTCCAGCTGAGTCAAACACACTGACAGTAATTTATATCTTAAAGACTTAATTGCTTGCTTATTTTTGCATCAGATTTAATCCCCATCACTTAAATTATTCATTGTAATGAAAACACTGTAAACTACTTTTTCCAATTCATAGACCTTGTTTTTTGCTTTCTTATTTCTCCAAAGCAGCATGCAAGCACAGCATCAGTGGTGTTAGCTTTGGGTTTGGAGTTCTGGGGTTTTTTTGGGGGGGAGGTTTGTTTTGCTGTCAAAATACATTCCTCCTTGGTTTTCCAAGCATCAGTTCCACGTGCTCTCTTCATGAAGATTTGCACACAGGAAAATCCTTGCTCTGAATCATTTTTGTATTTCCAGAAATTTCTGCCAAATAGGAAGGCCTTGGTTTTCATGTATACTTTTTAATTCATGAGATATAAAAGTGATGAGTAGATTTTCAGACTGGGGGAGAAAGGTCAATCGCAGTTACCTCAGCTTGAGTACAAATGAGCAGTCCCTCACAATATTCTTGGAAACAAATTACATATTATAGTCTAGATCAGTGAAAACGCAGATGGGCAAAAGCCTTTCTGAATTATTGGGTTCAGAGGGTAGCGCTGAATGGGTCATACACCAGTAACAAGTAGCCAATAATCCACAGGGTCCATCCTGAGACTGGTCCTATTTAACCACTGGATAAGACACTGACCAGCCTGGTCTGACCACACAGCTGACCCTGTTTTAAGCAGATGGTGGGATTAGAGGCCTCCTGAGGTATCTTCCAACCTGAATCATCTTATATGACCATATCCTATGATCCTGTAATTTTTGTCCTGAAATCAGGGTTCTTTACCCAGTGTGTAAAGAGCTGATTAACACAGAGCTATCAGTTTATTTCATGTCTGCACAGAGATGGGTGCTAAGTGGTAACTCCACAAAGCTAGCACACCTTGTGTTAGTATACAGCCACTTTTATATATGTCAAAAAGCAGACGGTTATTCTTACAAAAATTAAAAATGCATAGTTCATCACACAATATAATAGTATAGAACATGTGTGATATCAAGGGGGTGAACATCTAAAACCATTACCTTGGAGGTGTCTATTGGAATTATAGTTATATTACAGTGAGGGTGGGTTACTTTCAGACAGCTTGTTCCAGCAGTTGGCAAGTCAGTAGATGTTTGTCACCTTAACCCCTTCGTTTAATTAGTTATGACTCAAGGCCACCATGTTAGTCCTTTGTCAGTTCCTTGTGTTCTTTTGCTATCCTCCTTTTGTTTGTTATCATTAGTAAGCCTATTACTGCATTCAATGTATAAAAGTGCTTCCGTTTTCCCATACCATGCACTGCCAAAAAACCCCAAAACACCACAGTAACACCAGTAAAACCCAAATCACCTTCCAGAGGCATCAGAGCCTTTAGGCTCTTATTCCTACTGTGTTGGTGTTTCAATACAATGTTCTTGAAATGTAAATATTTTCCCAAAATAAGTTCTCCTGATTTTTAAAACAGAGTATATCATACCAGCAACCTCATCCAGGTGTATATTACATTTCTTCAAAGGTCAAACTATTGTAGATATCACCTGGTATTATTCTTGCACAGATACCGATTTCCAGCTCCTGACTCATTCAGATTCTTGCACAGTACTAAGGATGTCACAGCTTTGTGGTGCACTCAATCATCCATAATGAAACCTTGGTTTCTTCCCCTTTTTTTGCCATTACTAACAAATTAACAAAGCTTAGCTCTTAGTCATGCATTGCTAAACATGAAATAGTTCTGGGTTTATAATGCCAGGACTGACTTGCACAATGTTTACAACTAACCTCCTACAGGGATCTTGCTGTCTTCCACTCCTTGGGCAAAAGGGATAGTATGAAGGGAAGGGAGACTTGAGGAAGCCTAAGGTTAATTTAAACAGTGGTAGGTGTATGAAACTTCTAAGGAATCTGTAATATTAAATTTCTGGCAGGAACGGATTAATAGAGGAGTCAGTGGTGAAAGGAGTATGATTAATAGTTTCACATGACTAATTCATTGCATTGCATATGACGCTGTTACATATTGCCTTGCAGGTTCTCAGAATATAGGCACATTTTTTATTCTGAGGAAAATGCTGTGCCATGCAGTTTTCTGCTGCAATTGCTGTGCCTACCAGCTGTGACAAGTACCACCTTGTATTTGGGAACTTTTCCTTTGCCTCAGCTTCTTACAGCTATGATGATGCAGATACAGTTACTTACCAGGAACAGCTTATTCTATTGAACCTTCTGAACAAGAGTATTTCTACATACTGTGCACTAACATCTTTCACTC
>Ga0181612_163123_pt1 | contig 14882 bp, 16 predicted proteins | sample HoacroProtozoa21_FD_119630 | JGI IMG/M metagenome (GOLD analysis project Ga0181612, IMG submission 119630) | Hoatzin crop microbial communities from Cojedes, Venezuel. Combined Assembly of Gp0051906, Gp0051904, Gp0051908 | reverse complement strand
CTTTAGGGTAGTTTGAAGCCCAGCTCTTAGTGCATCTGTTGGGCCTCATGTGATTCTCATGCAATTTTGAATATATTTTGCAAGATTTGGTTTTGCTTGTGTGTCTCTCCTGGGCCATGCACTGAACAGCTAGGAGGAGACAACTGATTCCTGCATTCTCACTGCCTTGCAGGCCTCTGGAACAGCTGTCATTTTGAACTGCAGCTTTATCTGATGAAGTCATATTGAAGGTTACCAGACCTACTTGTGCTTGAGGACCTTCTTAAATGAGAGCAATGCCTTGATTTCTCTTAAAGGAGTATTTGCTTGGTCCTTGTTGGAAAAAAACTCCTTGTAATATGAAGGGTTTTACCTGCTGCACCTCGAACTTGCTGTTTGGTGTACAGTTTTTGGAGAAGCCCCTATGGTCAAAAAGTTTTCACATATCCAGCCCTGGGGTTTGGCATGACATGGAAATGGAACTGTTTTGTTGTCATTGATTGTTTCTGGTTCTTCCCAATAAACGACAGTGTTGGGGTGCCCTGCTTGATTATTTAGGACCTTATTTTCAGTCTACTGTGACTGTGTGATAGAGTGTTTGGGTTGGGGGTTTTTTGTTATTGTGATGCTGGATTTTGTTAACTTGCTGGAGAACATTTTCTGGGGTAGAGATGTGCTTCAGTAGTTTTTCTCTTTCCTCTTGGAGAAGACTAGAGAGTTAGGCAGCTGCTGCCCATCCTAGGATTTTCCTGAGCAATGAACAGAAATACTAGACTGACAGCACTTGCTCCTTTACAGTCCATAAGGCTTGGGAAAAAAGCTGAGGTGATTTAATGCGTACTTTGCATATCAAGAAATCAAGTCTTTGGACATTTGACTAAAACATACAGTGTTGGTGGCCTGAGGAGCTTATCCACCTCTGCTTTGGCAGAGGACAGGGTGTCATTTATCTGCGATAGCTGTGTAACCTGTTCTTCTGGCAGGGCTTATTTTGAAGATGTTTTGGAGGCTACCGCTGGCTGGCTACCAGGTTTGGGTCTTCAGGATCAGAGACACCCACCATTGGGCTTCATTAGTCACATGTGTTTGCTTTCAGAAACAGTGTGGTGAATGTAAAGCCTGTGATATCAAGACTAGAGAGTTCAGGTCTTAGCAGCTTGAGGGGATGTGCATGGTATTCTGCTGGGGCATCCATGGGCACGGTGGGTGTTCCTCCTTGTGTCTTCACTGTTTTGCATTCAGCAGAGTTCTTAGCCAAGACCTTTTAATTTAAGAACTCTCACTTCAGAGGACAAAGCTTATCAGCCCTCAGAGCACAATGCAAAGTTTGCTGGCTTCCTTCATGAGGGTGTTAGGAAACTCTTCAGAGAACTGACTCCCGGGTTGAATGGATCTTGTATTAAATTCTAATCTTTCACAGCTAACTTGAGGTAATAAATGGTCTTCACCCATGTGTCTGGAGAACTTGCAAAGTAGGTTTGAGCAGTTTTCCTTTCAAACACGTGGTATTTTAGCCAGTGTATCTTGCTGCATGTTACAGTCTAGAGCGCAGAGACCTCTTTCCCCGTTCTCCCGATGACAGGTTCCTGGTCGTTGACTGAATCGTGTTGTGTGCCTTCACACCCGTTTCCTTCTCCAAAAAAAGGTTTGTTTTTTGTTTTACTTTTAACTTTTTGTTTAACTGACTTGGAGAGTCCTGAACTAAGGTGCTGAGGGGCATTGCCTCACTGATGCAAAGAGAAGGTTGTAAAGATGGTTGTCGCTAACGTAAGTGAAAATAGTTACAAACTTATTTAAGCTTAGTGAGCTCTAAGTAATGATTTAACCTTTGCTTGGCTGGTGATAGGATGGTGTAACTCATGGGGGTGTCATGGTGCAATTCTTAAATCTTCAGGAAAAGTGAATCCTGCAGATTCCCTTTTCTGTTAGCTTCTGGTTTATTTCCTCCTTGTAGAGTGGGGTAACGTGGGTGCTTAGAGGTGCATGCACTCGGAACGCACTGATGTGGTCTTTCATTGTGGGGATTTGGTTTTGTGGGGTGCAGCATGTTGGATTTATTGACTGATCCTGCAGAGATATTTCTGCTCTGTAACAGAGAACCTAACGAGGTGATCTTGGACTACAGTAATTGGGCAGAATGGCAAAATAATGACATAATTTTTATTTAAAAGGAAAAAAGGAAATAAAACATTAGTTATCTAAAATAATCAGTGTTACAAAATCAGAAACCCTTGGGGTTGAAATGATTTCTTGAGTTGTTTTTTAGTAACGTGATAGCCAACCAGTTGTGAAAAGTGGGGTCAGACAACAGCTGTCTTCTCTTTTGTTTCCTCTGATGGGATGCGATCCCTGTGCCACGGCAGATGTCTTTGGAGTTGTTTAATCCTGTAGGATTTTTTTCTTTTAACTGAAAAGATAAATTTCAGCTGGGAGGTAATGACAGGGCCACAGCAACTGAGAATATGAAAGTCAAATCTACGTACCTTGTTTGCAGGCAATAGGCACGAGGACGGGACGCAGAGCGATTCCGAAGACCCCGTGGCACCCAAGGCAGAGAAGGAGACGACAACGGGCAGCGAACGTGTGACGGAGCAAACCAAGCTGCAGCGCCAGATGAGGCGTGATCCCCACGAGATGCTGCACAACAAGCAGGCCTTCGTCATTGAGTTCTTCGAGGACACGCCGCGGAAGAAGCGGTCGCAGTCCTTTACGCACAGCGCTCACTCCTCCCAGAGCGACACCGATCCGGGGCTGAAGACCAAGGTTGAAAAGCGCAAGAATGTGTTGCCAGCAGAGAAAGTGGGAAACGCAGTGCCACCATCCCACGTTGGGGGCCAGGCAAGCAAGCCCAGTAACAGCTCCACTGGGACCCAGAGAGCTGGCTCCTTCAAGAGGGAGAAGACAGAGGATCGGATCAGCTCTTCATCCTCTTCGGCTTCCAGAGCATCAGCCAAAACTTACGGGAGTGTTGGGAGGAAGTCTAAAATGGCTCAGGATTTTATGGCCGAGTACTTGCGGGAGACTGCTCAGTCTGGGAAGCAGAGCGCTGAGAAACCGGCACCTCTGCCCACGCTGGTAGCTCCACGCGTGGTTATATCGTCAGAACCAGAGCCTGTCTCTGCTCCACCTCCAGAGGTAAAGTCTGCTCAGGTCAGGAGGAACGATGAGGAAGACAGCGTGAGTGAGACGGGCACATACACCATCGAGACAGAGTCGCAGGATAAAGAGGTGGAGGAAGCGCGAAAAATGATAGATCAGGTAAATGCTGCTTTTCTGTGCTTGGCCAGCGAGCTGAGGGCTGAAGGCTTGGGCTTCTGCACCTTGTGCTGGAGGGCCTGACTTCATTAGCTGTTGCTGTGAAGGACTGCTCCCTTTTGAGTTGGATGCAACGGGGATTTGTGGTTAGGGATGGGAAATCATCCTGGGTGACCTGTGTTAAGGATAGACCTCGAAAAAACGGAGAGGCTGGTCTTTAAAGAAAACCCAAAACAATAAAACAACAAAATTACAAACAAAAAACCCACATAGTGCAAGGCCAGATAAACCCACAGCAAAAGCTGCCTGGCTTCCAAAATGAGATTTGGATGCAAAAGTGCAAGAGTGGGCTTGCCATCTCTTTAGAGGAAAGGCAACAGCAGGATAAAGATGGGGCTGATCCTGCTGAGCGCCGTGGCTGGGAGGAGCTCTGCTCTCTAGAACTGCTCCCAAGCCTCTGCCTTGGCGTTGCATCGCCTCCTGCCCGCCGTTACAAAGATGGGAGCTGCAGCCCATCACTGATGCAGCATCCCGTGGTAGGCCAAAGGATATGCAGGCCAGGGGCTGGTGCTCTTGATCCTTCACAAGCCGTGGTGGTAGGTGGTTCTGTATTTGGCTGTGCTTGGTTAGACGGGGAGTGCTTGCTGGCAGGGCAAGTGGCAGCTAGTTGAGATAGCAAAGGGTGTGGTGAGGGGCAGAGGCAGTCTCTAGATGGACCTATATTTGTTTGCATTTTGCAGGGTGAAGGATAGCCTAAAACCGAAACCACACAGATGAGGGAGAGGCTTAAAAAAACCCACCCAACTAAGCAACCTCGGGGCAAACCAAAGTTTGGCTGATTTTCAGGTTTAACTTTCATCTGAGGTCTATTATGAAAACAAAACTGGCAAGTTGCTGTGAAGAGTTGGTGAAGTGTAGGCAGGAGGATGGTGAAGGTTTAAAGGAAGCCTTAATTGAACCTGGCTTTAAAGCTTTGTATACAGTGTTCTGTGAGCCTGGATCTAACTTCCCTCATTTGTTTGTTTATTACACTTGTTCCTTACGTTTTGTTTGAAATGTGATCGGAAGCTTTCAGGGCAGGGCGCTTAAGCTACAGCAAGGCCCCAGTCCTGACATTAGCTGGTTAATTGTTCTGCTGGGGAAATACAAGGAAAAGTGCCACAAAAATACAATTGTTTCTGGGGAGTTGTCTTGGCAGCTGTGTGACTTGGGCAGGCAAGCTGGCGAAGTTCTGCTCCTGACTCTGCCATAAGTTTGGTGTGGTGCAGACCTGCCACTTGGGAAACAGCTAGTAACTGGACCTCAGTGTTTCTGTCCAGGAAAAAAGATGATATGAATTCTGGACTTGCTGAGGTTTTGAGGTGACTCTGCTTTTTATTCCCCCACCACCGTGCACACGCTTTTTTAATAGAAGTGAGAATGGAGAACTTCATGGCTGTCTCTGCCCAGCCTATGTACCATCCGTGGTGACATCTTCCTCTGAGCTACTTGTAGTCAGGGAAGAGAAACAAGCCCTGCTGAGGCATGGATCTTGGTCATCCCCAGGAAAGCCTGTTTATCTCCAGAGGGAATCTGGCCAGCTAGCTCCAACACTTGCCCATCTCTGAGGTACATCCTTTCCCAGGTCCTCAAGAGGCAGTGCAAGGCTGCTTTGCTCAGCCCACTCGCTGCTACAGTCTATGAAAGACCCTGGAGATGGAGCTTTCCCAGCTTTTTCTAATTCTCCATGAATTAACTGGTACATAGCTTTCCTGACACTCATCCTAAATTTCTCAGAGCTGAAAAGGGACTCCTTTTCAATGAAAGTTACCACTGTTAAAGGCAACACACCGAAATAATGAGGGTGAGAGAAAAGGTGGGCGTGAGTGGGATTCTTATGAATAAATGTATTTAAAGCTGCTACTGAGCAGCAGAGAAGAAAATTAGTTATTTAGTTTGTATGGAAGCATTGGCAAATGTTTCTTGCCCTTTGGGATCGTAGTTTGTGTGTGACTAACGCTTCATGGATTTGGATTTTGGGCTAATATTTCCCTCTTTTCTTGGGTTTTAATCTTTCCCATGCAAACACCTTTTCAGGTTTTTGGTGTTCTTGAGTCACCTGAATTTTCCAGGATCTCTTCAGCCTTTAGACCAATAATTAAAGGTGAAAAAGACGACTCCGGTTCTCATCAGCATCTAATCAGTGAAAATGGCACTAGTCAGAAGTCACCCCTGCTCCAGGCATTTGCCTCAAAAGCTGTGAGTGGGTCTCAGGCTGATGCGCAGGTATGGGCAGTCTAGGTGGATTTGCTGGGGTGATGGAACTGTAGATGGGTTTTCTGTCTGCATGGAAATGTGGTGCATATATTGATTTCCATTTTGAGGAGACTGAGTGATGTGTGCATGAGAGAAGAGGTTTTGTGGCTAGGATTTGATTTACAAACCCTTTTTCTGACACTGCCTTCCCCACCTTGTTGTAGATGTCTGCAGCATCTCAAGGGAGTCAGAAGTGGGTGTCTAGGTGGGCGAGCCTTGCGGACAGTTACTCTGACTCTGGATCTGTGTCTGGGCAGGGTGATGGAGGTGCAGGTAAGTCTCATTCTGACATTACTGCTTGAAGGTGGCTGAATCTAAGCAGATGATATGAAAAGCAGGAATTAGGGCTTCTGTGCACCTGGCTGTGGCTTATTTTTCTGGTGTAGCTAATGTATTTGGGGATGGGAAGGACAGAGTGAGTCCTTCCCAGTGGAATAAACATGGAGAGCGCCTCTGGTTTGCATTTCAGGGTCATCCAAGAAGTTCTTAGACGTTACGTTTGACATGACTAAAGGGTACCTGGGAAGGAGAGACATCATAAAGGCCTTGGGTGTTAACTATCCCTGAGCAGCGATTGTTTAGACCACCTTATGATGCCAGAGAAAGCTCTTTGCCAGTTGTGTTGGACTTCATTGCTAACAGGCTTTTTTTTTTTGTGATTCTCCCGTGTCTGGCTGCTGAAAATTTTAGGCTGTTCTGGGGTTTGCTGTCAGGTAGCAGGTTTGAAATGTGGAAACTAGTGTAGGAAACTGGGTATGGAGGGGAGGAGTGGGAGGGGATCGGGCTCCCATCGTAGCTGGCAAGACAGCTTACAGACCCCCTGGTCCTGTTGGTATGCGAGAAAGGCAAAACAGCCCTTCATTGGCTTTTGTAAACGTTTTGACCCTTTTTTCATTGGAAATATTTGTCATTACCTTCATGCCATCAACAGCTATAGAGAGACTTGGTAAAGACTAGAAGAAACCTTTGTTTCAGAGGTCACTGACGCTGTTTTCACACTGTGTGAGAACCTGACTCCCAGAGTGTTTGAAATATTACCATAGTCAAATAACCAGTTGTCCTGGTATTTAAAGGCAGTATCAGATACAAAGTCCTGTCAGCAGCATGGGAGAAGTAAGAGCACTCTTTCTGTGAAGTGTGTCCGTACTGATAAGCCTGCCTACGCTGGGACAGTAAGCTCTAATTCAGAGCCTCTTCAATGTTACTGGTCTTTCTTCTGAGACTTTGCTGTGGGATATGATCCTATGAGAACTCGTACTGTGAAAAATGCCATTTATTTAGTCAAATGGGCTATGTTGTGCAGAATGATGCTTAAAACGCTGCGTCACTGCAATGGTTTGTCTGATGGCTTTTGATCTCCTTCCCATGACCTGATTTTTATGGCAGATGGATGCCAGCAACACCGTTAGCCTCTAAACATATGTGCTTGTACTGAGAGGTAGATTATGGGAGAATGAATCTGAAATTCTTCCTTGAAGGAGGGAAGGTGTTGAGCACTCTGGTCCAGCGAAGGAATTAGGTACAATTTACCTGAAGTGTCTGTGCTGATAAACCTGAGGGACTCAGCAGGAGCCAGGCCCTGTTGATTTTCATATTACATAAAAGCTTAGTTCTAAGCACGTGTCTTGAGTGCTTTTGTGGACTTGCACTTTGCAGGATCAACATCTTCCTAGATTAAGGAAAAAAAGCAGTATAGTTGTACAACAGCTAATTCTTGTCCACTTAACTCTCTTCAGAAAGCAGTGTAGCCCCAAAACCTGGAGAACCAGAAAATGCTGTGCCCTTGAGAACAAGGCGCCTTCTCCCCCAGCTCCCACCAAGCGATAAATCAGACAGTCCCACGCCCACGGTGCTGGTCTGCCAGGAGTCCTACTCTGAGGTTACCAAGAGAACCATCGTGAAGGACCACTGTGTGGAAGCCTATGGCGATCCCAGCAGCCGCCTTTTCATCCAAGAAGACTTGGATCCAGACAGTCTCAGTGATGCCAGCAGATCTGATGATGGCTTCAGTACAGAAAAAGGCAAGAAATATAAAGAGAACAATAAAATGCTAGAGCAGATGGAGGAAGACACAAAATCAGAGAGCCAGCAGCTGGGAGCCTCCCGGGTCTCAAACGTGAGAGGTGTAAGTGAGCCAGTTTCTACTTCATTCTACATTGGTGATGACAGCAATGACGTGGGGATTCCCTCCAAGATCTCTCTGAGCATGTCCCATGCTCGAGCAGACAAAGACGGCAAGGATCAAGAGTTTTCCTTCAAGTCTGGTGGCCCGCCAGTTCCTGGAAAGCCACTAGTTAAAGATGTCAGCGCTTACATTAATGCAGCAGGAAAAGTGGTCATTTCCCTTCATCAGAGTCTTCCTCAAGATCAGGAAAACGTGGCAGGAAAGGAAGCATCATCTTTTGTTAGGCAGGAAAGTTTTACCAAAGAGAAATCAAGCAGCGCAGTTCCTCAAAATAAACTCCCGCATATTTCAAGTCACCCTCTGCTTAAAGATTTAGAGGCTGTTCGGTCGACCCGTATGGACTTTGGTCAGGAGACTCATCTTCTCCTTAAGGACACTGAAACTGCCTTGGCAGCACTGGAAGCCAAATTACTTAGTCAAAGCCAACAGCTGGAGCCCTCAGAAACTGCTGGTCAGCTGGAGGACTCCTTGTCAGGGGACTCGGACGTGGACACTGCCAGCACGGTCAGCTTGGTGAGTGGCAAAAACGTCCCGACGGGTGCCCCGAAACGCAAAGTGGTTGCAAGCTTGCAGAAGGAGAAATCTTCCTCCACACCGTCCATCCAGGACCAGTGTGGGCAGCCCAGCGCTCGGGACAGGCTGACGGAGAAGAGGAAGACACAAGCACCAGAGGCATCAAACCGCATGGAGGCCACCAAACGCTTCCAGATGAAGCGGAGCGCTGGGGCTCGAGGGTCGCTTGACTTCACGGATGACGAGAGAAGCTCAAGCTCGCCCTACTTGCCAGTCCCCGACGCAGTTGTGTCTGACCACGAGCACTCGGTAACCCGGCCAGTTCCCAGAAGGAAACCTTTGACTCCAGCTGCCAAGGAGGACCACAGCAAAACGACCTCGAATGTGCAGAAGATCCAGCAGGTCCTCACCCGCTCCAACAGTTTATCCACCCCACGGCCCACCAGGGCCTCAAAGCTACGTCGCGCCCGGCTGGGAGATGCTTCGGACAACGAGTGCGTTGATACTGAGAAAACGGCCTCTAACTCTGAAGCCACTGCTCCGGGCCCCAAGCAGTCCACGGAAACGAAGAAGCTCTCCAGGCTGGACATCCTCGCCATGCCAAGGAAACGGGCAGGTTCGTTTACAGTGCCCAGCGACTCCGAGACGGCGCAGTCGAGGCCGGGGTTCTCGAGCCGGGGCGTGGAGTCCTGTCGGAAGACGGGTGCTTCAGAGATTAGAGCCGTGGCGAGGAAAACAGCGGCTGCTGTTGCCGCGAAGCAGCCTTTCAGCAGGACCCGCTCAAGCAGTGTCAAGTATTCCTCCTCGTCCAGTAAGTGCTCGTGCTTTATCTTTCTCCCCTGTTCCCTTCTTTCTGATTTATAGGCTGCACATGGGTGCCAAGAATTGGTATCTCAGTAATAGGAGTGAGTACTAAAGCCTGCATCAACGAGCGTTAAGGAGGTTGAAATTTCCTGTGGGTTTGGAGACAGCAGAGCATCTCCCATACCCAGTGAGATGTTATTGCAGTGTTGTCCGTGAAGGTATTGCAAAGAGTTATTTTTCTTTTTTTTTTTTTTTTCCTTGGTGACTGTTTTTTGAGCAGCCAGTGCCTATTTGACAAGAGTATCTTAGCCATTTTTCTGTTTTAAAAAGTAGAATTTAATGCCTTTCCAGTGCTACAAGGAATTATGTGCTGCTTTGCTTTGACTTCTAAACATCAAAGTCTGCTCTGAGAAACCTTATTATGGTGTTAATGGCAGCTGATGTCCAAGCTGGCAGTTTTGAAGGTGTCTGAATCAGGAAAACAAGAAATAAAATGCCCCTGTTTTGAAGGTTGTTCCCTTGTTCTTCCTGTTAATGCAGATGTGGGGCTGGACCCTACACATGATTGCCCCAAGAGATTCCCTCTGCTGTGTGTTCCATTTGCTTTTGCCATAGGCAAGGCGGGTACACAGTTGTGTTTCCCACGTAGCGGAGGTTTGGGGGCTGCCTTACCCCCTAGCTGTGCATTCAGCAGACCCTTGCCATATCAACATTTGTCGTACTGAAATCAGCCTTTAATGAAAAGGTGTGGACAATGCGGATGACCGCTCTTAAGATGGTGATGGGTAATCATAGATCGTCCCCGACACCTTTGGTCTAAGTCCTGGTCTGTGCCCGTACTCTTCGACCTACCATGGATGTGGCAAAGCAGATCGGTTTGCTTAGGTTTGTAGGAATGATGGGGGGCAGGGAGTGGGAAGGACCCCTTTGACTGAGATTTGCAGGTCTGTTGAGACGGGTGCTGTTTTCACCAGATCTGTGGTTTTGTGAGGAGTCTTAGAGTTCTGGGTATATCCGTTTTGTATACTTTCATATGGTTGGAATAATTATCCTTCTTGCACTATGAATTTTTACTGCATGCTAAAAAATGTTATTTGCTGCTAGTTTTGATTTGGATTGTTTTACTGCATCCAGCTTCCCTTTCATTGCAATGATTTTTTTTCTTGCACATTTGTATATGCATGTAAATCAGAATGTAAATAAGCTAAAGAGTATGTACAGTCTCTTCTCTTGCCTTTTTTTGAGATGATGCTATTATTGACTTCTTGTTAAACAATAACAAATCTAAAACAAAATAATGCGGTCAGAGTTTTCCAAACAGGAGGCACTCTTTGCACTCCCTCTGCCTTTGGACTGCAGACTTCAAATCATGTGGAGAAAAATGATAAGTGTCGGCCAGTTCTTGGTTTAAATGAATTGGTTTTTGATTTCCAGAGCTTTGTAGCAGCGTGCTAACACCTTTCCTTGTGCATAGTTGCAGCAAATGATCCTAATCCTTTCTTCGAATTAGTTGCTCTTAAAATACTAACCTCCTAATTCCTTGATCGGATTGCGGACCTTGCGCAAACTCTGAAGTATACTCGTGTACTTCGTGCTTCATCGTGCGGTACCAAGTGCGTGATGCATGTTCCTATACTAATGCTATGATAGTGAAGCAACACCTAGCTCCTGGTTCCTGGAACGAAAGTGAAACGTTGGTAAACTGAACTACTGCACTGTGCCATCAAGACACTTTGTAACATGATACAATAACCCTTGAAAACATGGAGTGTCAGGCCTTGCGACTAAGAAAGCAAATGTGGCTGACTTGTTCAAGGATTTCTTGAAGCGTTTAGCTAACCACAGTAGTTTCCAGCTCTCCCAGTGGGAGGAAGCTAATCTTTGTAACATAGGAACACAATGAACTATCTGGCCACAAGACAAGAAGCGCCAGTAGGTTGTCGGGCCATCTGAAGTAACTTTGTGTGAAACGCACAGATAACATCAGAATAATCCAAGTTATCAATTCTGAAAGCGAAGTGCCTGTTTCCCCTCCTCCTCTGTATACACGGTTTGTTTACTCAGTGCAATTTGAATGGTACTCAGGGAGTCGATTCTGATTTCCCTTGGCGTACAGGGATGGAAAATCAGGCTCTTCATTTTAAAATTGCTGTTCAGTGACAGGGTGACCTCTTGATTCTAAACCTGGTTTTTAAAAAAAACCCCAAACTCTACTGATGGAATATAAGTAAATTCATTTTTTGTGTATATAAATATTTTTTAATCCTAAGCCAAGACATTTATATAGCGGTAGCTGCAATAGCAATGCCTAGGAATACTTTTTTCACTATGCAGTAATTATCTGTAGTTTCTACCTGCATCTGATATGCCAAATTCATTATTTTTGTTTGTATGATCTATGATGCTGGCTTAATTCGCTTGCAGTGTTTCAGCATTATGATAATCTTGGTAACATAGTGAAGCTTTTAGGTGCTGCAATTTTAAATAACTCAGCTGGTTCTGTGTTTGGTGGGTCTTCATTCTCTGGGGAAGGATGGAAGGGAGTGAAGCGGTATCTGTAGAGAGTACAGTGAGGCAGCGAGCACCGGGAGCCCAGTTTTCACATAACGACATCTCGGTGCTTCCCGTGCAAGGAGGACCTGGGTGTCTACAGATCTGCAGAACCGGTTAGGTTAAGTGGACAGCTTGCCCTCGGCTCCAGGGGTTGGAGCTGGTCCTGACTCTGATTGCTCTTTCTCATAGCGTGTCATTAATGGTGACTGGCGAGGCAGGAGGTGAATGTGGGGGCGTGGACTCTTGCAAATAACACCAAGCACAGTAGTATGTTCTTCACTCAAAAAAAACCCTTTTGCTTTTATTTGCAGCTAATTGGTAAGGTGTCTGCAGGCTTGAAAATTGGGCTCTTTTAAGAAAAGGACTTCTGTGGCACTATGAGGAGTCTGAAACGTGTGCTACTTAATACACAGAGCTTCTGTGCATGGAAAGCCAAGTCTGTGGTAATAATTTACTAGATTGGAGTTGTTAACACAGTCATTTTGCTTTTCCATTGGAATTTCCCACTCCAAATTTGTATAGTGAATGTGAGCTGTAGAAGCTCTCAAATTTGAAATAAGCTCTGAGAATGTGCTGTTTAAGTAAAAATCTGCACAGAAACTCTCCTTTCCTTGTGTTCTTGGGCTAGTTTTGTGCTACCCTTTTGTCCTTTTGTAGTTATTCTTTACTACTTTCCTTGATCTGAAGCCAATTCATTTTTTATAAGCATCAAGGCGGAGACCACAGGGTTCAGATTACACTTCTACTTCGGAGGAAGAATATGGCTCAAATCACAGCTCCCCTAAACACAAACGCTCCCATACTTCAACAGCCACACAAACACCGAGGATACGTGGCTCTGGGCTGAGCAAGCAGAAGCACAATGGCAGAGAAACGGATGACGATGAAGATTTTGATGACCACCCTGACGCCTACAACTTCATGGCGCAAACAGCAGAGATAGCAGAAATAGCCAGGTGAGGTGGGGCTTTACGTATTGACCCACATGTTGAAAATGGATTGAGTTTTCCTTGGTGTTCAAATCGAAGCCAGGTGTGGAGGTAGAAAGAGAGGCACTCTCCTGTTGTTTGTGTGCCGTCCCTCTCCTTCATATCTGAACATGAGCTTGTTCAGACTTGAAGGTTTTCGTGAAGCTTTAACAGCCTGGGCTAGGCTGTGCTGGTGGAACCTTCTCTCTAGAAGATCCCAAGGTGCAGGGCATGGTATCTTGGTTTGTTTCTTGTCAGGCTGTGGACAGGTCTCCTCTCGTAATTCTAGGTCTGTCAACATACCTGCTTGTCTCTTCTTTCTGCTGGAAGTCACTGTGTGTGCATAGACCGTTGGTGTTGGTGTCAGCTGTCCTCCTTCTTTGCAGAGGAAGTCAAATGGACTAGCAAGACTGAATATGTAAACTGTTGAAGTGGCTTTGCCTGAAGCCATGAGGGAGCAGTAAGCAGCTGTTGCGGGGCAGAAACCTCTTTGCTTGGCACAACTGAATCCAAGCAAGAAAATTTGTCTGGGCCCTGTGTACAAATGAGTCCTTGCTTAGTTTGATGTCCCTGGATACAGGACCTATTGTATACTGGTGGTCTGGTGGTTGCCTGGAGGACCACAGCAGTAAAGCAAATAGATTCTTTTTTTAAACAGTGGCATTTGAGGTTTGACATCTCTCATATGCAACTGTGTTATGCCAACTTTCCAGAAATACTGGTCTTCCATTGTACCGGCCATACTTGAGATACTTTTGACTGAGGAATCCGTCTTCTGTCTGGTTTTGATCAGCATTTCCACGTCACCCATTATCAGTTGCCGCAGTGATCTCGAAAGGGCTTTTCTTGTGTGAACATAGCTGTCAGGCTGCTAGACAGGCGTGTCAGTCTTCGAACCAGGCTGCGTTGCCCGTACCGCACCATGCGTGCGTCTGGGAGCCGCTGGCTGCCCTCCCAGCAGCGTCCCCGGCGCGGGAGAGCGCTGCGGGATGCAGCAGCAGCTATAAATAAATGGCTGCGTCAGGCTTGTCTGGCGCTGCACGTCGCAGGGCTCGGTCACGGAGTCTGCTCCGTAATTGCAGTTCTGATTTCCGTTGGTGCTCCCAAATTAACTGGGAGGGGTTTGGAGGAGTCGGGAGAGAGTTAAAAGGGAAAATGCCACTTGTTTACAGTGAGTGAGTCACGTAATGGATGCGTTGGGCGACAGCTCTGTCAAAACCAGCAGCGGGCAGGGGGCACCTTAGGCAGGGAGATCAAACTGCTTTTTATTAGTTCAATTATGCATTTTCTTTCTGAGGAAATGTTTTCATGAACTGACAGATTTATCACATTGCTTGTTTTTTCATTTAAAGAACCAAGTGTCTTCCAGATGAAACTGGCTAGCTGTAAGATGATTTTTTCCTCTCGGAAGCTTTTCTTTAAAGTTACCATAACATCTACTTTTGGTCTATTGAGGTATTTTTAAGCTCTGCTAGCAACAATCCAGAGATTTAGGAAAAAGCTTCTGAGATCTAGAGCAAGTAGAGCAGAGTGCTACAGTCTCCGGGTGTTAACTGGACACGTGTCAAGGGGTTTGAATTTTCAAGACTTGGTTTCTGAAAACCAGATCCCTCTGAGGTATGCCATGCTTACCCTGGTAATCCTTCAGCCCTTCTGGAGAACGTGGAGGCATATTTTGAGTAGCAGTCTATAAACCACAAGGAAGAAGGAAAGAATCTGGGGTTTTATTGTTAAAGTAACAAAGAAGAAAGCTTTTTTCCTTGTATGGGCTTTTTAAGGGAAAACAAAGAAGTCCCAAGAAGAAAAATTGACTGTGTTCTATAACAAAAAACACACAAACAAAAAAAACCCAACAAAAACAGAAAATGAAAAAGTAGAGTAGATGGGTGGGGAAGCAATAACATAAAGCTTCTTTATGGATTGTCCTCAATACTTTCTGGTAGTGTGTAGTCACTAGAATTTGCTTTTTATCGAATCTTTACTTTGAAACTGGGTTCAGGAGGGGAGTGAATTTATTTTGTATGCAGCCAGAGCATTCCTCAGCACCCTGCCAAGGCACCCCAAAAAACCTGCTTTCCCCAGCCTCTGCAGAGGTTATAGTTCCCACAAATGTGTTGTGGCTGCTCTTGTTATGTTTTGTGAACATGAAGCTTGTTGTATCGTGTGTCCGAATGGCTCTGCTGCATGCCCTGTGCTTTAGGCTCAGCCAAACCCTGGTGAAGGATGTGGCCATCCTTGCTCGGGAGATTCATGATGTTGCTGGAGATGGGGACTCACAGAGGTCATCGGGGACGGGGCCAAGCACCTAGCTCAGGTCTGTGCCCAACACT
>Ga0181612_137593_pt1 | contig 14883 bp, 10 predicted proteins | sample HoacroProtozoa21_FD_119630 | JGI IMG/M metagenome (GOLD analysis project Ga0181612, IMG submission 119630) | Hoatzin crop microbial communities from Cojedes, Venezuel. Combined Assembly of Gp0051906, Gp0051904, Gp0051908 | reverse complement strand
TTTTGAAGATTGGAGTGACAAAGGGCAAGGCATACATCAGCTTTTTTACTCATAGTCCTTTCCTGTCTTTAAGATGACACTGTACCTTGCTGCAACTACATTTGAGCTTACCTTTGAGTGAACTGAGAGGTGGAATTTATAGCAAATACTTTTAAAATAAAGTTTTTAAGATACATAAATCATATAGACTTATCAGACCAGTGCTAATTGTGATAATAAATTTTTTTCTTCTTGTACTCTTTTTTTCCTGAGAAGTACTATGTGGAATAGAACAAGTCTCACTTTTTTCTGTTTTACAGTAAGCTTCCAAACTGTGCAGCATACAGGGTCTGTATCCCTTGCAGTGATTAGCTCACTTGGACACTTGCCGCAGATGTAGTGTTCTGGGACTCAGGACAGGCAAAGAGCTTGGAATAGTTATCAGGTTCTCCGATGACTTTTACTACCTTGCTGAGCTCTGTATTACCACACGAACAAGATAATTTAAATGTTTTGTACAGGCATATTATTGTTCTGAATACTTTAAGGCATACCTTAAGTGATGTAGCACAGAAATTGCAACCTGGGCTTCAGGAGGATGAAGTGACTTCAAGCCAGTGTCTGCAAACCAGGTTTTGCAAAGTGTGTAACACCGCAAACAGAGTATGATGCAGAATGCGTAGGAGCTAGCTTTGTATCGCTTGATCGTAAAACCAAGAATGCAGTAAACCACTGGGACTGTAGCCTTTTAGCTGGTGGCCAGCTTACCCTGAAATTTATGTTACCATATCGTTACTACAATACTGAGATGAGATTAAAACTGTCTCAAATGTGCCATCACACCTCCAGCTCTGGAGAACTGTCTAAATAATGATGAACTGTACCTGACCTGTGGACAGAAACCCTTCTGAGTCTCCTCTGTTCTGCATGTTCAGTCTCATCCAAAATTTGTCCTTTTTAGAAGATGAGAATCAGGATTCTGTGTGTGGGATTGAGTCCGTAGAGGAAAAAGTTAGGGTTGTGATGGGGAGGTAAAGATCACAAGGCTGGGCAATGAAGTGTAGAAAGACTTTTGGATGGAGGTTTTCTGTGGGGGAAATAGGAGACATTTGAATATTACACTAGAAAAGGGAAGTATTTGCCCACAATTACAGGTCTGGGAACATGAGTGTATGAAGGCAGGCGTCTTGGAGTGTGGGAATACGAGTGTGTGAAGGTAGAAGCCCTGGGGCTAGGAATATGAAAAGGATAAAGTACAACACCTGACATAACCTTGGAAACCTCTTTCCAGAATCTTGTGATGGCTGTAGTAGCCTACATGTTTATCATTGTAAAAATAGCAAGGAAACACTACATCTTAAAACCAAGTGGCTCTTTCAAATTGCATATTTTATTTTCTTGGTGTATGGTCTGTTGAAGCCTTCAAGGAGAAGGGAGAAAAATAAAAGGACTGCATAGGCCACAAGATGGCCACGATACTTGTACTGACACTTGTGAAGGTATGCAAATACACAAGAATACTTTTATACTCATACCCAGATTATAGTGGCATCTGATCTCTTGGATAAATTTGGATAAAAGCAAATGAATAGTATACCTGAATAAGACAAGCCAGATGGTGTGTGTGATCTTGGTCTTTTTTGAAACTGAATTTTATCTCATTAAATTAATTACTATTTTTCATTTTCCTTAAATAATTAACATTTGAGCAACACAGAGTTGTTACTTAAAATAGCTGTAAAAATGTTTACTGACATTTACGTACTGTTTCTCTCTCTCACTTTTCAGATAGGAGATTTTTCCCCATAAATACACAAAGACAAGAATCTTGGAGCACAAAATTAAATGTGTGTATATGCACATATATATATATAGGATATGATTTAGAGTATTTCAAGTTGCTTTTTTTTACAAAAGGCTTTGTTACTTGAATCAAAATCTTCACAAGAAAATAAATCCCATTGTAACATTTTAAGTCAAACGCTGCCACGAGGTTCAAGCCTTGTCCTACCTAGCAACCAACTTATAAGCAATGATAGTTTGGTTTCTCATCTGAAGCGAGAGATGTAATTTTTGTTTTATTCTCTTAGTGCTGATAATACACATTCTCCAAATCTAAATTGTTTTGGTTGGCTTCAAGCAAGGCAGCATTACTTTTTCATATGGGAATATATTCTAAAAAGTTAAACGATAAGATTCTTTATTACTAATATTTTGGTAGCTCTTAGAAACCTCAGTCAGGAGTAATGCTGTGTGATTCTTAGTGTTTCACAAATACAAAGCAAAAGACAGGTCTTTCGTGTTAGTTTATAATGTCACTGCTATGTGGTTTCAGCACCCCTGTGTGCTACGTCTCAATGAAGATAACCTCTCTCCTGTGAACTTTAACATCATGCTCTCACATATAGAAGTGGAATTTGCTATATGTTCACCATTCGGCTGCTCAACAGTGCTGTTGCTCCAGATCCACTATTTCAGTACTACTACGTCCTAAGCTTGCCAAGCAGCATTATTTCATCTCTGACAGAGCGTGCTAATTGTTTGCACCAAACAGACAACAGGAGACCTGTGGGAGTGCACAGCACCAGAAAAAAACATAAATGTGTGAGGCCCTGGCCTGTTCAGTGATTTCAGTGTAGAGCTGAGCAGCCTAACACATGTCTAAGTGTTAGGTGGGAGAGAGCTTCATGGAGAGGCTGCAAGGAAAATTGTCTTTCTCTAAGGATGAAAAAACAGACCTTCAATTAATTTTTATTCTGTGGGATGGTCACATTAGGAACTTTGTGTGATGAATGAGTTTGTTATTGGTAAAAAGGTGAAACTTCTTATCGAGGCATAGGTATAGGAATATTTTCATGAAACAGAGGGTAGGAAAAGCTGAATTTCTATGGTGATTCTCTGCCTCCCGTTTCTCCATTTTCCCCCTTTTCCCTGCACACTCCCCTAAGACTGCCTATTTCAGAAGGTCCAAGAACCTTATATATTTTCTCCAGTACTACAGAAGACTCAAGATGAAGAAAAGCCTGGTTAATCCATAATAATGGCAGGGTTGTTTATTGATCTCATAAATTGCACTTTACTTGACTTTTCAAAAAGGCAGAATTCTCAACATGTGCTTTCCTGCTTCTCTAAGAGCATCTCTTCACCTCAGGCAGATAGCTCCCCCCAGCTTCTTCCCATCTGCTAGCAGCTGTTGTAGACCCTGATCTAAATTTATTAACCTTCCTCCAAACAATATATTTGAGTTCATCCTTGAGAAAGTACAGAAGGAACAATAAACACTCACTACTGATTTTTCTTCCCTGCCTTTTTGTAACACACCCAAGCCCAAACCGCATACCCAGTCTTCTTTTAAAAGAAGGAAAATTAAAACCAAAATCAATAGGAATCGAAATCAGCCCATGGACTAGGATTTCTTAATTAGTAATGCTCTGATTTTCAGCCAATGTTAATACCTGTCTAGTACCAAGCAAATATCTACACACTAATCTGAGTGGTGGCAGAGCCATTGGTGGCTTGTATCTATAAGAAACTATCAAAGAGCAAGCCAGTAGTTAAGAGAAAACACTCTTCAGTGTGACTTACTGACTGCACACTACTTCTACCTGAAGTGCAATGTTATTATTGCCATGTGAATGCCATGACTGGATCTTGAGTGACTCTTGCATAGATAAGAAGCTTTGTTTTGGTTGAAATGGGTTAAGTTGCAGACAGCTGCATGACTGGGATGTTGATGTTTCTATATAACATCGTATCCAGAGCAAGAACTTTTTGTACTCTGAAAGTGCATTGCTGGGTATCTTTTAAAAGTATCTTTTAAGAGCATCTTTTAAGAGCATGTATTTTTTTCTTTAAAAAAGATGTGTCTTTTAGCAGTGCAGTTTCTGATATCACAACATGAAAACTGTAGTAAACAAAAAGCGAACATTTTAACAGGAAACATTGACCTTTAAATGCCTGATTCCCGTTACCAATAAACAGAGCTGGTTCCCAGCTCACATTTAATTTCATTGGGGTTTTGAATCATAGCTGCCTTGCTATCGACTGGAAAGCTCCTCTGATTGCATTGTCAGTCTAAGAAAGAATATAAAATCTGGAACTGAATTTTAGGTGTAAGGTAGAGTGACCGTATCTTTTCATTGACAAAAAAAGTGAGAGGAGATGCCTCGCTTAGGTGAAGCATTATATTTCTGGGTGGCTAAAGGTAGTTACTTAAAGATAGGTATGATGAATCTCAGCTAAAAGGTACTGAGAGGGCTGAACTGCAAATTTTGAAAACGTAGCTTTGCAAATTTTTTTGCAAGTTCTGCTTTCACTTGAACTAGCTTTAATGAACTGTTTCCAAATATTGCTTTAATAAATAGTAAAAAAAAGTGTGGCTGACAAATTGTCAAAATTGTGTTCAGATAGATTGCTATGTTAGGTATTGCTGCAGGTCAGATGTGTGTTCTACCAGCTGCCTAGGGTTTGAGGATCATCCTAAGTGGTTTGAGTGCATTGTATTTTTTTCAAAAAAATACTAAAAAAGTGCACAAGGCTCCTCAGTACTCTTTCTCTGTATCAAATATTATTATTTTTAATGTAAAAATATGCAGGTCTTACAAAAAAACCTAAAAAGATGTCTTGCATTTTGTGTGCGGGAGATGGTGTTGTGGTTGGCATTTGCCTGGGCCATTAAAACTTTTTAGCAGACTGATGAGCAGAGGCATCGGAAAACAGAAAGCACAATAAAATTGAAGCTTATGTATTTTTTCCACAGCCTTAGCAATGTTGTTATTAATATATTCAAATTAGTGTCAAAACATTGCCTATCCCTGGATCCGAGAAGGCGCTTTAGAACACACTGTCTCAAAGGCTGCAAAAATTTAAAGGCATGCCAGTTGGATGAATGCTGACTTACTATTTTCTCTATCTAGAAGACAGTGGTGCGCTATGGCATTTTGCTGGAGTAGATGGTAGCAGACAGATTGGTTTTGAATTAGCTCAATGTGTATTGTGAATGGAATAGGAATACTGTTTCAATGGGGGCTGGATCAGATGTAGCAGCTCTGTCTTGCCCTCTGCTCCCCATTCAGATGCCTCTCCGTCTTCAGATGTCTGCTTTTGATGTCTCTCGAACCAGTGAGCTGTTCTGCAGGCTATGAGTGGGTATAGTGGAAAATATGGTTTACCTGATTATCGGTTCCTGGCTGGTCTGCACTGCCTTTATCTTCAGGGGACTTTTTAAGACAGTCCAATCTGCAGTCTTGTGGACATAGACTCATTTCTTCCAGAGCCAAGGGCAGTTTTGCTAGAACATTAATGAAAAAGCTACTCATTGCCTGGCTTTTCTCAGGAGAAGCCCTGTGCACATTAAGGAAGCTGTTAGAAGCAGTGTGGTTGCTGGAGGACACAGACTTACCTTTCCAAAAAGCAGTCTCAGACAATGTCAGCTGATGAGTTGTTGGTTTGCTAGAGTAGGGGGAGTTCTTGGAATACAAGTTCAAGGATTGATTTGAGTGACCCTAGGTTAGATTAATTCAGAAACTGTTTGTGCTATAGGAACTTACTGAAGCTGTGCCTTAAAATTCCCTTGATTTCCAATAAATTACTGTATGAGGGCTGAATGGTCAACTGGTATAAAGCAACATTACAGCAGTAAAAGACTCTATTGCTTCTCAGTGTTAAATAAACACACTCACACTTCTTTCTTGGCTCATCTATAATCTTTGGTGAACAGCACCTGATTGATAGGAATGTAATGATAATCCAGCTCCTCCATTTAACGAGCTAAACCAGCCTGTGTTTCTGACACCCAGAGAATGGGCCTGGAATGACTGCCAGAAGTTATTGAGCTAGAGAGAATTTTGAATGAATGAACTGGGCATGAGTCACATCTTTCCATAGAGCAACAGTGGACGCTGGCTGCCGAAGTACTGGAGAAATAAACAAAGGCCACTTTTGAGGGAGCCAGGGGAGAATTTCATAACTGACTCGTATTTGGAATTCTGCACTGCATCTGGGATAATAATACCCTACAACAGCAAAGATTATTTAAAGACAAGCAGCTTCAGTTTGTCAATAACTCAAATACCAGCAAACTTGGGTGGTAAAGGGTGGCAGAGTGTTAATTAGTCTGGAAGAATTATAAATACTTTCTGCATTTATCTCACTTACAAATGTTCACTGGTGATATGTTATCAGTAATTTACGATGTGCCATGACAAACGCTTACATTTCTGACAAAAATAGCAATTAGTGAGAAGAATGAGGATTCTTCTTGAATGTTTTCAGTAAGTTGTAGAGGGTCTTTCTTCCATACATAAACTGCTAGTAAAAAATCCTTCAAATTTGGCAATTTGCTCTGTTGCCTGAATTTGGTCCAGTTTTTAAGCTCTTCTAAAGACCTTGCAAATGCTTTCATAAATTTATTGGTATGAATTATTTGCATAGCAGGTGCATATATCAGCATGCAATCATGGTGATAAGTACAAAAGAAACTCTTCAATTTGCTCATGCACTTTCTTAATCCTTGATGCAGACATCATTGCTTATTTGATTTTGTTTTCTTCATCGCAGACATGGTAATTACTACCAAAGGCTGTCTTCTGAAGGAGGAATAAAATGTGCATCAAAATTGTCAAGTGTTATCTCACATACAAGCAGTGCTCTATTGCCCCAGAATTTCATATAGGATGCTTATCAGGCGCAGGGAAAGAGCGAAGGAGTGCAGTTTGTTACCGTTCAGTACCACACTGCAGATAGGTACTGCACTGTGTCTCCACTTTCATCCTCAGGGAAAGTGACTCGCATCCCTGAGAGAAAAGTCAAATGTCTCCTGAAGCTGAGGACTGCTATGAATCCAGAAGATTTCTGCGATCTTAGTGGTTTGATAGCTGGGGTAAATATACAATGATATCCAGGCATCCCTGACACATTTTGTTTTTCTTGCCAGCATCAACTCTCTGTCGCATATGTGGAGAAGTTTCACAGTCATGTCTCTAAGTACATTTCACTTCTGTTATTCAGTGAATTCCAGTAGTGTTTGTTTTAAAAAATAAGAGTTAAAATCATTCTTGATTATTTAGAGGATTGTGGAAAACTAATAGTTTCTGAATTCAGATATGACTTGAAAACAATGATGTAATATTATCGTTGCATTCACAGACCACCGAAAGATAGACAGTGTTGGTGAAGATTCAAGTCAGAAGCAATTCACTTTCATGCAAGAGAGATGGAGAATACCGCAATGAAACTTGCCTTAATAAATTTTGTAAACAGTAGTATCCAAAGATTATTGAAGCTGACAGAAAGGCACCTCTTAAGCTGAGGAGTTTTGGGCAAATCCTGGAACTCTTGGATTTTAGTTACAAATTTAGTTGATTGGTTATATTTAGTTATGTTTATTCCCTTCCTTCTAGATCCATTTGTTTTATAATTCACCTTTTTAAAGCATCACCTGTCAGGCCAGTTTTCAGCTGCAGATGGAATCTGGGATCTGAGCACCAAGTGGAGGGTGTTACAAAGTGGCATGATAGGGTTACTGTGTGAGGTGACCAAAGTCCCAGGTGACAGTGCTCATTACCTGTGGCTCTGGAAAGGAAAACTGTTGGAATAAACCTTCCACATCACTCACTAGGCACTGTGGAGGTATGAGAGGGGATTGTTCAGATTGCTGGGCAAGGATTCGTGGTTATTTAGAAACACTAAAGCTGAAACAGAATGATGTCACTTAACAGTAACGAGCAAGTAAGTCTTATATTCCAAATAAAAGGGCAAAATTTGGTCTATATGACAAGCCAATGGTAGAGGAGACTGAATCTTCTGATCTGTTGTAGAAACTGTTCTGATTTTAGAATGATACTCTTCTAACAGGGATATATTTTAGCTATTTGTAGAAACCCCTTACTCCTGAACTGCATAACAATGCAGTTGTATGAGCTGCCATACTCACTGATACACGCTTACCATCAGACCCAGAAGGAATAGATCAGAAATGCCTGCAGATCAGATCAGGAATAATAACTGAAATGGAAAAACACTATTTTTTTCTGGATTTTTCTCATTCCAAGGAGAGAAGATGTTTCCTCAGTCTGTAGAGAGGGAGTGGCTGGCTTGTTTCAAGGGCGAAGAAAATCCTGCAGGAATGCTGTGTGACAACAGCGTGAATCACTGGGCTTGCTGCTTTTGAAAAAACAGTTGACTCAGAGGATCCTGCTTTTTGTGAGGCTGCTGTTATCTCCCAGCACCTGTCCTCAGACGTTGAGCTGTTATGTCAGTCGCACTGAATAAAAACGACCCAGAGTTAACAGATAGGAAAAGAATCTTCAATCTGAGGAAAGGCAACTAGTAATTTAAAAAAACCGAAAACAACAAAACAGCAAACCACCCCACACTAAACTATCTAGTTTTTCAGTTAAACTCAACAGGAAAAGAAATTTATTTTGCTTCTGGAAAAAGCAAACCTTGCCCAGATCTTCTCTATCTAAGATTTTGTGTGCGGGAGCACAGCGTGTCCTAAAAGAGGTGGCTGATTCTTTCAGACCACTTTGACAGGAACAGTAAATTTCATCTCCCAAACCTGCTCGGATGTGGAAGCTCTGAGCCACAGAAAGGCCTTACACAGTTCATGGGCCTGGGCTGTCTGCTGGAAGAACTGCCAGGAATGATAAAAATGATAATAAATTTGCTTTACTGCTCCTCTCTGTTGTAATAAATTTGTACTGTATCTTTACACAAAAATGTGTACTGACCCTCTTTATAAACCCCTGGGGAGAAATTTGTGTACAAAAGTAACATTCTCCTTCACTTCTGTTTGTGGTGTCTTTTTATAATTTGTGGAAAGTGTCCAACAGGTTGGAAAAATGCATTGAAAACCTAATCCAGACACGTCAATACAATACTGGTTTTAGTTTAAACAAAACCCCAGAAAGCTTTCACCTTTCCAAAGTAGTGTCTCCAAAAATACCTCTCAGATTCAGAGAGTAGATTTTTGTCCTGGCTTAACTCCTTCTGTACTGAGGAATTAGTAATGTCATTTTTACATGGCATAATGCATGTAGTTGTTCAGAAAAATATACTTCTCTAATAGCAGCAGAAAGTTTGATCAGAACTGTAAGACTTTCTAACACATTTGGCCAAAATCTTTGCAAGTGTAAAATGAAGTTAGTACAATAGCACTTATGTCTAATAGTGCAAAATTTGAACCACAGTGTGTGAACCAAGGCCAGCAGCAAAGGAAAAATCATCATTTCCCTGTGTTTTTTTTTTTTTTTTTTTAAATATAGGGAACATGTAGTACTTTTGGAGAAATGTTTTTTAAAATTTCCCAGGAATTATACTGAGGTGAATGTGACACATTTGCCTCAGAACTTCAGTGCTTTTCCTTGCTCTTTGAGAATTTGTCATGAATTGACATGGATTGATATGTTTTTTTTTTTTTTAAATGGGTACGAATTTCCCTCAAGATCAGTTAATATCAGAATTAGTTTGAGTCATGAAATTCAGACCACATTGAGATTTTTGGAAAGTTTAGGCTCCATGTTTGGTTTCAGTAAATGGAAGGTGGAATAAGTCACCCATCAGAAATGCTGGATTTGGATTTAGAAAAATATCTGCAGTCCATGGCATGATTTTTTTCCAAACCCACATTCATGTGCATACAGTATTATATTGGCTAATTTCTGTTTGGGTGGTCTGACATGAATGTGTATGATGAATATACATCAGAAGGATTTAACTCACTCATTGAGAAGGAATTTAACATTGAAGCTGAGAGGGTAGTACCTCTTCACAAATTCTGCCAGTGACACCATCATCTGTGTCATACAACGAACCTGAAGCCCAAACTGTTTTTCCCCAAAGTAACACCAATTTAATTTAAAGTGAGCTAGATGATTTCATCCTTTATTTTTTTGTAATAAAAGTTAAGCAATTTGTTCACAAATATTTCCATTCAAGATGTATCCTTGTTTTTTTTTTCCCCGAACGTATGCCTGTTAAATGAAGATGCTGGGTGTATTTTATTGCTGAGTAAAGGGAAGCAGGACTGGCAGGATGAAGATACTGGTCAAACACCAGCCATCAAGAAATAAGCGTAGCATTTCCCAGCAACGCACAGAATTCTATTTGCAGATTTTTATTATGAGGACGGGAAAAGGTATCATTTGCTGGTCATGGTCTCTGTCTTTGCTGCATTGGAGACTCCACAACGCACCTTCGCACTCAGTGAGGGAGGGCAAATGAGCAACTAAAATCTTGTCTGATTTGGGAATGAGAGAACATTTTGCAGTTTAAAATGTGTAAATTTTAACCGATGAGTCTTCTCAGGAAGGGTTTCATGACATTATCAAACTTTGGGAAGGAGCTTGTGCTAGAGGCAACCTGCAGAAGTGCCCTGCGAGCCCTCAGCTCCAACAGGAACCTTTGCTTTTCAAACTTAACTCTACTGGTGAGTAGCACAGTCCTTTCCCACTGAGGCCAGGGAGCACTGGAGCTGTGCAGCCCTTCACAGGAAATACTCACAGCGCCAGCCCTTTATCAGTCAAAGAGCCTTAAATCTCTTGCTGTTGACATTTTATCTCACCACCGGGTAACGGCAACCTAGTGGTTGCAGTTCAGCTGAAGCTGGAGAAGTGAAGGTGGGTTTTGATCCATGCTTGCATGGTACTAGAGTAATTACACCCAAAGTATTGTCTCAGCAGTGAGGTCATGGAGTTAATGATCACAGAGACTGAACTGACCCCTTGTATCTAGAGGTAATCCTCTCAGGGCAGGGTTACAAAACACTGTGGGGAAGCCTACAATCCCCTGTGCCTTCTTGATGGTAGGTAGACAGAGAGCTTCCTCCTTTGGGTCGTTCTTTCTGGACTCTGCCATAGCACTCCATTGAAAAGCTGAGAAAATGTATTTTTGAAAACCAGCTATATTCCTGGTGCTACTGTAGTCACAAGGTCAGGCAGCTTAGTCATTAGAGAAGATTATTTTGTTTTGTGATATTCTTCTAGCCAGCAAGAAATGCTGTTAGCTTGCATGCACCCGTTCATATGATAGGGAAAACTCCAAAGACACAATTTCAAATGGAAAAAGTGAATGAGCAAAATATTTGTAATGAGGTGGTTTTAGTATTCCTGCCAAGACAAATCAGAGAAGGGAAGAAAGGCACATCTTGAGGGTATTTCCTCCCATGACAAAGATGTGACCATATAAGCATATGGTTAGAAACAGGAACAGCACAACCTCTGAGTAAGTGGGGAATACTCTGCAATTTCAGCCGCACTGACAGTTCAGGAGATACGAGTAAAGCAAGAATTTTCTGCTACATTTACCCCTGAAGTCTGCCCAAATACAACTGTAGATTCTCTATCTCCTTTTCTTTGTTCACTCTTCCTGCAGCCACATGAAGCGGCTGTTCTTTCAAGCCTGTGAAGCAAGGTATCACAAGCACCTTTACCTGGGCATACCTAAGTGTTGGAAATGAAGGTTCAAGCTCCTTCTGATGTGGGGAGTACGAGGATGCAAATGACTTGTTTTAAGCTGAGTCTGGATGAATGAAATGGTTGGTCCCTTGTCTTAACCAATGTTCTATGAAAATTTTTCTCTTTTTCATCTTGGAAATGCCTCCTGTTCAACATTCAATGTTGCTGCAGAAAGAGTCTGCTCTGAGGAATAACCAATCTTTGAAAAAAGCGGTTTCCCTGCAAAATACCCCGCCAGCATTACCACTATTATCACATATTCTTACTTTTAGGGTCCAGTCCAGTTTCTGTAGAAGCTAGTGGTAAAGCATCTGATTTCCACGAGTATTGGTCAGGATCAGGGACCTACTGTTGCACCCTGCCTGTTAGGATTGTTCTTCTGAAAGTGATGTAGTTGTTGGACCCCAAAAGTCACTAATAGCAAGAAAACCCATCAATTTTTTAGAATCATGGCTGATGAATTCAAGTTTAATGTCCCATAAAACCAGTCCTAATCCTTACAGCTTCTTTCTTTGGCCCTGTCACTGTGACACCAGTGCTGCTGGCTCCGTAGCAGATTGCTTCCTTTGAGGAGGCTGAGTATTTTCAAACTTTATAGTGCTGCTATGGGAAAACCTTTCTTAAGACTCCTCTCTTTTGTTGATTTTTCTGTTGTTCTAAAAAAGAATTGTATTCCACTATTGTCTTTTTCTTCTGTCTCTTTGCTTCTACTCCTTTACCTCTTTTTTTTACAATCCTTTTACCACTGTTTAAAGACAGTGTCATAAAATCTATTTTTATTTTCGTTTCTGATGTCCAGATATTCTATTTCCATCTATCCCTTCCACACTTTTTCTTCATCTCACATGTAATTCTTTCTTTGACACATTATAATTACTCCTTTTTAACTTATTTTCCACTTACAGTATACCAGAAAAGAAGTGTGCATGAACTGTTCAAGCCTGTACATATAGCAGAGGTCCTGGGGTCTCTGTCAGATATAATATTGTGCTACACTCAGTGTGAAATATAATTCAGTGTTACCTAATGCTCTAATCCAGTGGGTAAAACTAAAGTTGTAGAGCAAGGAAGCACAGGTGTGCTACATGGAGCAGAACAGAGAAGGCAGGAAAGGGGAGAAACAAGTGATACATATATGAGGGATTGAGAGGAATGGAGACCAGTAGACAGGACTGAAAGTGACTGGGGAGGAGTGGGGAGCTGAAGGGGAGAGCAAGGAGGAGTGGGTGAAAAAACCCAAAGAGAAATAATAGTGAAGGAAGGAGAATAAACCTGAAGGCAGTGACTGTGGAGAAGTAGAGCAGCTTCCATCTTTGCAGTGATTCCCAGAGTTTTTGAGCCATGACAGCAGCTACTGTGAATTCAGGACAGGGTGCACAGAGAATGAAATGAGATGAGAATGAAAATGGCACTGATTTTAGACGACCCAAGACAGAATGTGCTGTCTGGATTTTTGCTTTATTTTGTTTTAAGACTCGTGAAGACCATGCATTGTATTTGCTGAATCTATGACACTCCTTGTTTCTTTTTTCTGACAAGAAGTAACTCTTTTCCTTGCATAAAATCATGATTCATTTTGTATAATTCATCAAGGAGCCTTAAGGCAGAAAACTTTCTCCTTCATTTGAAGAATCTGTAAAATGCAAGATGGAAATAAGATGCTCTGGTTCTTTAGAAGAAAAACTTGGGTAAGCAAGAGCATCCAGATCCTTGCTGTCTTCCAGACGACAAAGGTGAAACAATGTCCTGGCTTTAAAGGAAATGAATATGAAGCCCTCCTCTCTCCCCTGCCTGCAAAGGGGCTCACCCTGCCAGCTGCAGCAGTGCCCTTTGACTGCTACAGCAGCTCGTCAGTACATGGGCTCTCATCTGAGGGTAATCTTATCTTTTAACCTATATAATATAGATATATATGTACTTATTTATTCCCCCTCACCTTCAGTCCTAAGTCCAGGCAAAGTCCCCTGTGGCTTTCAAGAGGGAGATTTAGCCAACAGTAGCCAATGGCCTAAACTCTGCCTCTCTGATCCTTCTCATCCCCCAAAACCCAGAGACCTGGAGACCTGGAACTGATCATGTCTCAAGGCAAGTTGTGACTGCTCACAATGATAAAAAAAAAATACCACAAACAGAAGATGAAGATTAAGAGAGAAAAACAGCCACATTAAAAGCAGGTGACAGAACTCAGTTATGCCTCTGTGAGCTTCAGCAGTTAGTTTCTTCTCAGGAGAAACATGAGATATTTACCTCGCAGCTTGATATTTTTCTTTCTCTAGAGTGGCATATGAGACAGAGTAAAATAGACAGCTACAGTCTGCATTAATTGGGGAGCAGACAGGCTATGTGTTACATTTTGCGCACTCTTTGGTCATGCGATGCAGGCTACTCTTACCAGAGCACTCACCCAACTGGGTCCAGTTGCTGCTCGGTTCTCTGGTAGCAATGAATAGCGACTCGAGGGAGTTTTTGCAGGTATCTTTCATTTTGAGAACTGATATTCAGAATTCCCATGTCTACTGTACAGCTTCATTGCCTAGTGATGTAAACCTGAGGTGAGGCTTCCTCTCTTTCCTGAGAGCTGGAGACGGAAAGGAGAGAGGCACCTTGAGAGAAGGTGGGCTGTTTTCAGGAATGTATGAAATGCTTTAATTTCATTTTACACATCTAAGTCTTTCCTTTCAGGATCACTAAGCAAATCACTGAAGTAATCCGCCACATAACTGTGTCTGGTAAACTCCTAATGTAAAAGGGACATTTCATTTTGCAGCCGAAAATGACTTCCCTACTTTGTCATTTCGTTTACCAGGATTGGTAAAGGTATGCATGTGCTGATGGGGTCATCCTCTAATTTCAGCTTGTACTGAGCACCAGGAAGCTCACCTTGCAGAATTTTTATTTTTTCCAGTGAACTCAGCATTTTCTAAAATGCTAAGGAATAAAAGAACATGTTTTGCTTGTTATTAATTTTTTAAAGAGGGCACCTTCAGAGTGTTTCCTCCTGTGGCCCTATCCTATAAGTGCTTGGTCTGCAGTTCTGATGGGGAAAGTGATGCTAAAGGTTCACTTGCTTCTTTCTTGGTGTGTCAGATGGGTCTGGTGATGTTTAGACCATATGAGGCATTGAGATCTGGCTGTTACTGAACAGACTGGGACATCATCATAGCTCACCTAAGTGAAATAGAAGCTGGTGATTTAAAAAAGGAGAGAGGAATAATTTATTTATGAGTTCTTTTAGCTCTCCACTCCTCCACGATAAAGTTTTCCTTCAACTGAAAAAGTGGCGATGCTAGTTAGGTAAATATATATACTGGAGCTGGAGCTGGAGCTGGAGCTGGAGCTGGTGGAGAGGAGAGGAGAGGAGAGGAGAGGGACGGCTGAGTACTGCCAGATGAATGGAAAGCAACAGAGGGCAGAAAGAGATCCTCTTTGTGGTGATGCTCGTGGAATA
>Ga0181612_142806_pt1 | contig 14884 bp, 6 predicted proteins | sample HoacroProtozoa21_FD_119630 | JGI IMG/M metagenome (GOLD analysis project Ga0181612, IMG submission 119630) | Hoatzin crop microbial communities from Cojedes, Venezuel. Combined Assembly of Gp0051906, Gp0051904, Gp0051908 | reverse complement strand
TGACCTCTCTGCAAAATTTCCACTGGTGTCAGGGAAGATCACTGTATCTAGTGCTTTTGATGTTTTCTGCCACCCCGATTACTAGATTTAAAACTTCATCTGGTCTTCAGCAGCCAAAAAACAACACTTTTCCAAACCCCATTACCTTGCATGTTAATAAAAATTATATGCCATACTATCATTAACACAGCAGACTTAAGATTTACTGTCTTAATTTTAATATAACACAGAATGCTTTTTTCTCTCTGATCCCCAAACTAACTTTTAAAAAAACAAACGATGTACACATCTAGTCAGATTAGCTTAACGAGAATAGGTATGGCAAGTCAAACAATGAAAACAGTGTAGCACTTCTGTAAATTAGGTCCATGTTTTCAAAACTTCAGTTTTGACTGTACAAAGACAATGAAGTGCCCAGACAGTTGCTGCCCTCCCCCTCTCATTCTTCATCAGGCTTCAAGACACTCCTGTGATGCCCAGCTCGCTCTCCAGATGGTCCTTCTAAACCCTGCAGCCTTCAGCTATTTGATATGTACTGTATTTGCTTTTACACTACTTCCAACAGAAAAGGAGAAATCCTTTCCAACTATGAAGCTTTACATTATTTTTTTAAACACTTATCACCACAAAAAGCATTTTATCCTCCCCTGCTAATACTGACAGCCATGAAATAATTCACCTTTATTTTCACTGCTGGAACCACTGTTGGCATCAGGTGCAGGTAACATGTCTTCAAAGCCCCAAGACACTATATGCTTTCCTCCGAGCAAACAAGAGGGTGATCCAGGTCCTCCCTCCAAAAGCAACAACCTTTAAGCAGAAAATAAAATAAGATGCGTAGAGAACAGCGGTAGCAAAACATAGTTAAATCAAAAGTTAAGATGAAGATATATTTTAAGTAATTATTCTCTGTCAGAGTTCATAAGTCACTTCAGGGAACCATCAATATTTAATTAAAAAACCCCAACAACTTAACACTCAAAAAACAATTAGTAGATCCTTTTAGATTTGTCTTTCTAACGTCTTCCTTCTGCAATTGACTAAATTTCGATCTTTCCTAGAGCTTTCAATAACTCTAAAGCCTTTTAATCACATTTAAAAACATCTGTGTGTAAATGCACTTACACATTTTCAGAGCTGATGTAGAACTGCTACAATTAGAAAAGTCACTACAAACCTGTATAATACATCAGCCACAGGCAAGGATCCTAGATCAGTCTGTTTCTGTAATAGATGCACTGTATGAACAAAGGTTTTCAGCGACCCTCTAAAAGGATAAGAAAAACATGAATTAAAGATGTCTATTGAAACCAGACTGAATACACACAGGCAACAGCATCTATGGAGAATATAATACCCAGTACCATAAAGACAGACCATCCAAGATATGTCATCAAGCTTCCTCTCTAATTCGCATTTCTTTGGTGGATGATTTTCTTTCTTTTGTGGAGGAAGTGAAAAGAGGAAGAGAGGGTAACATAAAGGAGGAATGCTGGCGAACTGCCAGTCTACATCACGCTTCCTTTTTGGAAGGGGACGAAGCACCATGCAGGTAGGGAAATCGGCAACCACGGGCTGTGTCATAGGCAACAGGTACAGTAAAGGCAATCTAGGCACTTGTTAAAACACCTCAATCTCGCCTTCCTTACAGATAGCTACTTTCAATATTTCTTGTAGCTGATTAATCATACTTAGATCTTCAAATGCAATCGGCGGGTCTTCCTGGGGCTGAGCTAAGTATTAGTATGAGCTGCTGCAGACATAGCTAGAGATGACTTTCTTGACTAAAACAGAAAAGACCAAACTAATTAATTTATCATCGAGAGTCTGATTAGTTTTGCTTCCAAACACAAATTTGGAAGCTTTTCCCATTCTGAAGTGATGCATTTAAATGTATATGAGGATTAGATACTTCTGAAAACAGAACTAAACCAAAGCAGTTGTTTCTAGTCTTGCTTAAAAGTGTGCTGCTTAAAAATTTTATTGTGGTATTTACAAACATATGGAGTTTGTAACACTAATTATAGTTCTTGTTCATTCATAAGTTGAATACTTTTTTTGCAGAACCTATGAAATCTGTATATTAATATAATGGAAAATACCTATTTTTGTAGAAATAGAGAGATATAGAGGTCTTTAAAAAATATAGTTTACAGTTTCTGTTTTAAAGGTCAGGATATTAGGATGAAGTCATTTTCTGAAAGACACGGTGGCTTTATTTCCAGGCATAATAGCCTAGCTAAATATGAGAATCCTGACTGTGTCTTAGACATGATAATAGCCAGTTATGAATTGAGTTCTTCAGAAGCATGACTGATCAATTGAAGAGTTCCTTTCCATGCACTCTGCTGAATATAGCCTTTGCTTTCCGTCACACACAGCCAGTCTTAGCTCCTCAACTTTCTCACAGCATCTACTCCCCCACGCCCCAAACCCTGGTTTTCCCCGTCGTTTTCAGCTGTATGCTTTCCCCAATAAACCTCAGCTTGGAGAAAACTGACACTGAATACTTCAAAGCACCTCAATTAATTATTTAAAGCAATATTCACCCTGTTGTTTTATTCTTATGAAGCACCCAAGATTGCAAATAGGAATCTCCATAAAAGCATCATTTTGAAGGCTTTTTCTCCATAATGGTACCCAACTCATAACTTACATATTTAAAGGAAAAATGCAAGGCTTTCATAGGTGAACAAGGCATGTCAGAATACTACAATTTCATAAGCAATGCAAGACAGATTTGCAAAGAAAATATCAGATCAACCTTCACCTCAAAAGCTGTATTTGAAATTTAGCTCTTTTACAAATCCACCTGCAAAAGAATATCCCATACTTTCTGAAAATTGGCATCTGGAAAAACAAAATTCAATGAGATCGTGTTTATGAAAACCAAATTTATCTGAGCTACATTCAAATACATTGCCTTTTAGATAAGGCGGTTGTCAGTGCAGAAGAGTTTGCCCCATACAGTAGATTTCTCATCGACTTCATTAGAACAAGTACACTAGAAATTGTTTGTCATTTGAATAAACCTTTTTCTAAAGGAAATCATGACATCTCCCAAGAACTTCAACATCTTAAATCAGAGCTAAACTTGACAGACAAGACTGCAATTTGAGAAACATTAAAGCCAAGATTTTCAAAAGGCAACTAGTGACTTTAGACCCACGTTCATATGGCTTTCCAGAAATGAAGTTTTGTACACTCCTCCCCCCACAACCCTCCAAGCCCCATCCTCTAAAAAGAGCAGGTTTTTATTAAAAGCTGTTATGGCTATTTCAACCTCATACACCCGATACTGTGCTATACCCATGCAGGGCACAGGATAGTTCAACCTGCACTGGCTGAACTTCTTCAGTGGCAATGAAATGAAAAAAATGCCTCCAGATGTTGCACAGGCAACACTGAAATCTGAAATAAATTGCCCTGAAACTTGGCAGCGATGCCTTCTCCAGCCAAAGGAAGATGCATAAGCTACAGGATTAAAGGGGCAGTACAAGGGGAAAAGTGAAACAACGTTCCTCCACCACAAAAACATTTGGAGCCATTCCTAGAACAGATCACTGCAGTAGAAGCAGCAATATGCACAAGAGGCCTTTCTAACCTAGATCCTTCTGTTTCTACATATGCTAAACACACGCAAAAAAGAAATGCTTAGCTTATCAGTTCCACCCTTTCCAAACCAACACTTAAATATTAGATAGGAAAAGACCAGTGTAAACCAAAAATTAGTATCAACAGTGTGGTCACATCATCTTTGATTCTTACGTTTCAATATAAGCACTTACTACCAATATCACCCACAACATGTCATTTCCATGCAGCTTCCTTACCTTGCACAAGCCAAGGCAACTAGGGCAGCAGCAGCATTTTCTTTTTGCTTATACGGAATCTGTTGGCCTGAAGCAGAAGTGTCTTCCAGCCAGGAGCACAGCAAAGACTCTATCCCATTGAGACAGTCAGCTGGTTCCTTAGTCAAACTCAAAGGCTGGCAGTCGCGAAGGCAATTCAATAGCACCTCAGCAGTTATGTTACAGAGAGAAGGGTCTGTTCTACTTTGAGACTGAATGAGGGGAAAGACCAACAGAAGCCCCATTCGTGAAGTAAACGGTGCCTGTTCAGGCTGCTGTAACAAGCCTTGACGCTTGAGCAAGGCCAGCGCTTCTTCGTCCCCCGAGCTCTCCCGGTCATGCTGCTCCTCCAAGGCCAGCTGGCGCTGGGCGTTCCAGAGTCCACGCAACGCGTTCAGGCGGTACTCCAGCAGTCGAGCATAAGCATTGCTCTGGTTTCCACACACAGATCGTAAGCGCTCAGCCAGCTCCGACGGATTCTTGGTCTCAAATGTTAGTATCTGAAAGGAAGGAAAAAGTTGCTATTTATACAAGCTTTCTTTTTCTTAAGGGGAACGAAAGGAACCTACGCCTGTAGTACGATTTCTAGATCAGCTGTACGAGTATGATTTCTAGATCAGTCCTCTACAACGGATTGGGGGATTTTCTTATTTTTTTTTAAATTCTGGGCATGAATAAATTACACTGGAGGCCAAAGAGCATGTAAGTGGTATGCAGTCTGTTACTGCTGAGTCAGCATCGTCACTGAAGCCTGGGCTTGCGGGTTGCTGACAGAGATTTTTAATCTTTCAATCGTGATGCTAAAACAACGATATAGACACTAAATAAAAATACATATGAAATAGTATCTTTGAAAATAAAGACTTGTCTTCCCTGGAGCTTTTTTTTTTTTTTGTAATTGAGGCAATTTTGCTAAGAACTTCAAAAGGACTGAGGGGGTGGAGGGTCCCAGGGGCTGAGTTTAGAGCCCTTTTATGGAAGATAATAGGTGAATAATATTTTGCAGTAAGAATGTGTATGTTCTGGTTTTACAGCATTCCAAACAAACAAACAAAACAACCAGTTCTCTAAAACAAACCAAGAGTTATGTTGTACGCTCTCCCTCCCCTGATTTTTTTCCCTCCTCAATTTTATCACACTGCGCTTAGCAACATCTTTCTCAAGATATTTCCAGTTGCTGCCACAGTTTAAAAACCTAAAAAGTCTCGTCATCATCATTTCAGACAGAAGAAAGATGCCTTCCTGGCACTTCTATGTAAAAGTGGAGACAAAGCCAGAACAACAGAAAACAAGTAAACCATGACAGAAAGCAACATATTTACTGGTTAGTACCCTGCCTGGTACTTGAAAGAACTCATGGTAGTAAGTAATTTACAGACAACCTTTCTCCCTACAGCACGCAACAACAGCTGAGATCAGCAAAGTCACTTAAGCCACGGCAACCTTGAAGAAAGCAAGGAGCCACACCTTTTCTGGTATTTTGGATCCAGCGTCCGAAGGTCTTCTGCCTGCATGCCACACTGCCTTATCGCAGCCACCCTCTAACACTCTGTCTGGCCCATCTTTATGCTGTAAAGCTGTCCTACCCTCATGTAATTAAAAAAAAACCCCACATACAAACGCTACGGGAAAGGGAATGTGAGAGATTAAGAGATGCAATGGGTAATTTCAGACAGGGTTGTTCAGGGTTTGGTTTTTTTTTTTCAATTGTAGGCAGTAGTCACACAGAATATGAAATAGATGTTTATGTCTAATTGTAGAATTTTGAACAGCTTGATAAAACGCTTCAGGACAAATCACATCTGCCATTTCTACAAACACCCTTACCAAAGTCAATGAAACAGCTTTCAGTAGAACGCTTATCATTAGAGTCATGAAAAGTTCACTTTAAAGTCATTCACATAACAATTACACTTGAATAGATGTTAGTATTGCGCTCCTTAAAACTCAAGAATCTCTTTTAATTAATTTCTTCAAATAAATTAAGAATATTAATCCCTAAACCACATATTATACATGTAAAATAACTACCTCGTTAATTTGTGTGTTCTATTGTCTCCAAAATAAGTTTGTTTTCTATTATAGATGCAATCTGAAACGTTATAAACCAGCCTGCTTTTGACTGTCTTGAACTAAACTAAATATATGATGGATCCTCAACTAAGTGATAACAAGCTGCAGAAATGGAGGAAAAAGAAAAACAATGTTTCTACCTTGAGAGTTAAATGCTGAAGAAAACAGGTCTATGGGCTTTGGCTATGCTAGCAATAAAGACACCACAAAAGACAAGCTGCGGTATAAATCAAGACAAGAAGTCAGTGTCAAATATTTGTAGATATGCTGATACCTTTTCCTACTGAAGTTTTATTTTCTCCTTGATCTCACAGTTTATAATTTGCTTTGTAAGCATAATATGGTCTGCCTGGAACTGTTAAGTGTGTTTTGTTTTGGTCTTTCACAAAGGAAACATGCACTAATTTGGATCAACAATATACTAAGCATACTAGACTCAACAGATTTAGAGGTCAGTTCCAAAATGGGACTTCCAGATTTTTGAAAGTAAAGCCATTTACATCACCTAGTTTTCAAGTGCAGATTATGGAACTGGTGAAAAACTTAACCACTCAATGTCATCTGCAGGTCTACGCAGGCATCTGCACTTCCAGAGAATAACAGGATATTAGGAGAAAGGTGTAAGGTCATCTACTATACAGGAGTCTTCAGAAATTTTTTTTAAGTCTGTTTTCCTCAAGAGACATTTTACCGACCAGAGGTAAGTACTCAGAGCTACCTCCAAAAAGGAGCTTCAAGACCAAATTTTCACAGTGACTGGCCGTGACAAACAACTTGGGATCTTTCTGCATTCGGACACACTCCCAAGACCTTGCTGCACACCAAGGAACCATTCTGGTTCTTACTGGTTAGCAAAGCATGCTCAGCAAAACCCAGCACTGATGACAGAGCTTCAGCTGGTCCACCCTACATACCCTGCTTCCCTTCGGGTAGTCTAAAGGAATCACAGCCCTTGCCAAGGCTTCCTCAACACACTGACTCGTTTTCTCCTATCTTCAGTCAAAGTTTGTTATATTGAAGCTATCTGAAGTCAAAGTAAGTTAAAATAAAATGCCAGGAAAAACCTCACCACATTTATTCACAAATTCCAGAATCGACAATACCAGTGTTTACAAAAGACACGGGTGAAGAAAGGAAATAGAAAATCTGTGCTAAAATGGCTTGTACTAAGATCAAACCAGAAGGGTCTTCCCCATCCTTCACCCAGCTGATTTACTGCAGACCTCCCTGGCACACGGCTGTCAGAGGCTGCCATTCTCAACGCCTTTTGCCCGAGGCTGCACCAACTGAAGTAGCTTTCTCTAGGCTACAGAAACTGGTGCGCTCTACCAAATCACCCTTTTTAAATCTCCCAGCAAAATTTAATCCTTCTCCCCCAAATTAGTTTATTCTCTTCCTACCCAGAAGATAACCTGACCATTCTCTCTGTTAAAAGAAGATTCATTTCCCTGCAGATGCACATGCCTGTTACTCAAGCTGTCCTCTCCAATACTTCACCAAACAAATAACTGTTCCTCATTCAGCAAGAGGTAAAGTTCCCTTTCTCCCTGCCCCCTTGATGCCTCAGTATTTAGACTTCAGTTTGAGGCTCTGATTTCGGACTGATTTCCATCATCCTTTTATTAGTGGTATTTGGGGACCTTGCCTCTCTATTTACCTATACAAAACCTGGGGAGAACTCAGAAGCCGACAACCAAAAGCTAGGACACCACAAGAACTCACCTGAACCAGCAATTAATCAATCACTTCACAGCATCAATCATTTCTGACTAACAAGGCTTAAACAGAATCCAAGAGGATGAGAAAGCTGTCACAATCCCATTGCTTTGCCATGAAACAAGTTACAAAAGTGTCTACAAAAGACAACCTCTAACAGAAATAGCAGCTTAACAGTAACACCATCAAGCTAAAAACACAAACATACCTATGCTTAAAGAAAGCACACTAAACAAAATACGAATGTACAGATTATATTCAGAATTAGCAAGAGATAACAAGACAAGCTACAACAACAATGCAGATCAATATACTATGAAAACAAGGATGTGAAAAAGTTAAGATGCTCAGTAGCAGTGAAAATAACAGTCATTTTATAAACACATGTCAACAGAATTGAGAGAAAATTTAAAGTCTATCTACCTTATATACACTGGCAGAGTTAAAACAGTCCATTTTCTGCTTTTAGATAAGACATACTAACATTTTCCTTACGAACAATCAATAATATTAACCAAAAACCCCATTATAATAGAAATGTAAAGTTTTAAAGAGTAACTTCTAATGAACAAAAAAATAGGCAGTGTCAGTGCAGAAAGTGTAATTCTAATGTCACCAAGCAACTCAGCATAAATCCTAGTGTAACCAAGACACTAGAATTCGGGGAAGAAATAAAACAACATCACTTCTGAAGACGACCTTTTTCTATATCTGACTTTGTAAGTAGGGTAAACACGACAATGACACTTCTTGCAAATGAGAAGCCTGCCCTTCAGCCACGTTGAAATTACAGTTCATACCTACACTGCGACTGTGATCATTACCTATTTTCCAACTTTGTCTACTTCTAGGTAGCAAAGACTATCTCTGAAAAGTTTTTGGTTTTAAAGCCTCCTGCTTAACAGCCTCAAGTTACATATAATTAAAAACTGTGTTAGTAAAAAGTCTAATTGTCACTATTTTCATTTTGGAGTATCTTGTCCTTAAATGTTATTTCCTTGTTTAATATTTTAAATCAATTTTAATAAATATTTTAATTAGAAAATGGTTGACCCAAAATTCAATCACTCTAATTGGTCATTGACATCTTCTTCAACACTGAGAGGCACAAAAGGTGTCCAATTTTAGAAAATCAGCTATGGGGAGGATGTAATCACTCCTGCCACATCTCATTTTTGTCCTGTTTCATCCCACTACATGACCGTAGCCAGATATTTCTTCCCATTAAACAATATTTTTGCCAATACTGCTGCAGATAGTCATCACTGGCATTCACTATTATTAAAGTGTTTCTCTACTGGTAGTAAACACCGGATGTACTACAATTAAGACACACTAATCTCCATGAAGATTTTTAGCCTGAGGTTTTGTGACCATATTAAGTAAATTTGAAAATGAGCTGCAACTAAAAGGCAGTTTTCTTCTCTGGCTAAAATTCCTGCCCCCTTGTCTTCCCTCTAGTGCTGGCAGTAGTGCTTGTATTCTCACAACTAACCCCCTTCCCCCCCTTTTTTTTTAAAAAAAAAAAAAAAGCTAGATTTTGGCTCAGACCACTTCCTCGGTGTGGAACAGCAGGTAGAATAGAAGAGAAAGAAGAAAATGCATGGCCAATGACAGACATGAATAAGGACTTCTTGCAACAGCTCTCCCAGCATACCAGCCTGAATTACAGTCTCGGTCTGAATATGCTGGCTTCACTGATGAGTTTTAATTTGACTACACAGGGAATTGATGAGCAGTGAAACTGTTCACGAAGGTGTGTTTTTTCCTAAAGCTACATATTGCAAGTGAAAGCCTTTAAATCTCCAAAATAGCATTTAATTCTTTCTCCACATAACTAAATTGGCTGAACTTCACACATAAAGACAACTTCTTGAAGATGGTGGCACATTTACCAATATCAATTAAATATTTAATACTCAGGATGGGATTACCTAAGTATTATTCTCATCTCACAGGAGGAACAAACCGTACTGAAAACCAGAAACAACCTCAAAAGCACAAGATACCTTTAACAGCGCATGAAAAAAATGTAACTATGTTACTTTCAACACTGTGTTACAGCTACAAGGTCATTCCTCTTGTATCACAGAGTTAACATATAGGAAGCACTACTTGTTTACATGGTTGGCTCTAGAAATACAAATAAAATCTTGAAGAACAAAATAGACTGAATTACAAGATTTATGGATTATTCTCTAAGAGAAATACCAGAATTGACAGTTTTAAGGTACCCTGGAAATTGAAATACACATCAAAATTTAAACTGCTCCCATAAACAACATTGTATACATACTCCTAGTCCTCCACTTTCTATTACTCTGCTGGGTAATAGCATTTCTGCTTACAGCAATTTCTGAAGACACACAGTAGGAAATTGTCTTAGTGCAAAGACTGCCTTGATTTCTTTTAAAACATTTTTCTAAACCCTCTATAAGGTTTTTTGTTTGATACGCCTGTGTCTTTGTAAAATATATAAATATGTGGAAACATTTCCATCATGATGTTTTAGATATTGAAATTTTATAGGTTCTTAGGAGCTGCAGCATACTTTACATTATGCTTTCAGTGTTGCAGCCAAAAACTACAAGTTTCAAGATTGTTCTGCTTTCTTCTGCTCCAAGAAATTTTAACCGTATCACCTTATTCAAAGCCTGTACTGATTCATAATCCTGTATATAGAAGCACAGCTTTTTAACAGCTCAGCTAAAAGCATGAACTATTTTCCCTTGTAAAAGCATCAGAAACCTAATTACTTGCTCAGAAATAAGCACTAAGAAACCTGTATCTTTTAGTGCATACACAATACTGCGCCAAACAAATTTTTTTGTAACTGTACAAATTTACCAAATAATCTTGGTATCCGAGATGAATTACAGAGTACAGGCAAGCTGTAAACATACGCAAAAAATGCTTTCAAAGAAAGCGTTGTTTCCTTATTTATTTGTTTATTAAAATACTTATTTGGTTCTTATTTAATGAGTAGATGAAAATGTCTGAGAAAGGCAAAGAAAAATCTTTGTCATTTAAACATCTGAGAGTGCAGATCACTGAAGTGATCAGCTGCAACTGGCAATGAGAACTATGTCTGGGAAACACATACGCGAAATCATCCTTTAGAAGAAGTTTTCTAATATTTCTCTACTAGGATAACTAAACTTTAAAAATAAAAAGCCAAGAGGCATGGTAGTCCATATTATAGAAGATTAATAAATTCAAACAGGTCTTTTTATGACAACTGATGATAACAACAGCAACTCTGCTGGAGATTAAATGACACAATATTGGTGGTTTACACAGAGTACCTAATGAAAGTGAGCTCCAAAGGAAAGCGACCAAGACTTCAGAGTCCCCTCAAAAGGCAAGTGAGAGACAGTGATGCCTGAAAGAATGCCATCAACTCCTGTGCAAAAAAAGCAACAATCAAGGCTCACATCTACAATTAACAGAATTAACTTCAAGAACTAGCTTCATCTGGTATTACTCTGAGCGCTATAAACACTCACAGAGGGAAGTACTGGAGTATCTGAAGTGGAAGGCGATGCAAACTAGGAGTTATGAGCCTGACAAGCGCCTGGATCAGCAGTTCCCAAGCTAGAGGTCGCAACCCCAAGAGGGGTCAGCCACTTGGTAAAAAGTGAATTGTTTATGCTGGCCTTAGGGATTTTTATCTTGACAGAGGTGAAGCTTGTAGATGGAGTTAAGGTCACAACCAGAAAGATTTGGGAAGCACTGACCTAGATAATTAGAGAACTACTCTCTCCTTCAGCAATTAGCGACAAGCGACGAAATGTTTCTGCTAGTCCGTGAGGGAAATGGGTGAAAGTTTCAAGTTTAGTAGATACCTTCCAGTCTAAATCATTTTGACAGAAAACAGAAGTTAGTCACAGGATTGGCACATCCTGTTCAAACAGCACTGGACGTCAGTTGTTCAGCTTCTCCCCAGAGGGCTAGCCCAGACCACACTGGGGGGAAAAGGAAAGGACACCACCTTTGACTTTTTGATTTTTTTTTTAATTTTTACACTTGCATTTGATTAAAAATGCCTATCTGCAGTGCAGAGCAACTACTGCCCAGTGACAGTTCGTATTCTGTCCTACAATAAGAGCTTGGCAAGAGTCAGAACATCAGATGAAGACAGATACATGCACGAACCACATAGCTACTGAGGTAGGAGCTACACTTCTAGCTTCATGTTAAAAGTATATTAAAGAAAAAAAAAAATCAGGTATTTAGAACTTTACCAGGCTATGCAGGAGAGCAGCAAGAACAGATATCCAAACAACTAGTCTCTCCGTGAGGCTGTTGTGTAAAACATAGAGTTAAGTGGAGTGACACATAAGGTTGTTCTACTTTACACTGTGAGAATATATTGAAGATTTGTCTTTCTTCCCACTTACTTCCTTGTGGAAAAAAAAATAACTGAGCCTATCACTAGTTAGCTGAAAAACTGCTGACGCTGCAAGTTTAAAGCTCATGAAAACACCAGACACAAATCTGAAGATCAGAAAGAAGGCCTCCTCAGATGGCAGGATTACAACGCTAACACGTCAACCAAACTAAACTGCCTAGATACGCTTTTTTTGCCATCAGACGCCCACGCTGCTGCACAACGGCTGTTCACATACACTACAGTCCATGTGAACAACCATTGTCCAGTGGTGTCCTTCTCACTAAGTTACCAAGGGTTTACCCATCAATTTATCTTGCTGGCACTCTCCTAAGTCTCAGCATGTTGACTCTGGCGTACAGGCAGATTAAAACTACGTGGTTCAAGGGACCTCTCCCTTCAGACACACCTCTAGCTCCACTCCGGGGGTTAGTGTCTCTGTGAAAGATGTTTGGGAGGATGCCACAAGTGCTGCAGTTTGCACTGTGGCATGCTACAGAACAGCTTGTCTTCCACCAGGCTGTCCCTCCCGCGCAGGCATGGCCGTCCAGGGCAGAGATCGGACAAAACGTCATGGCAACACCTTCAGCTGTTAGTCACGTAAGGCTGTCTCCAAGAAGCAGAACACTTTGCACTTTGAAAGCCACTTCTGTATGGAAGGCTTTAAAGTAAGGGAGCAAAGGTTTGCATAATTGCTACCTAATCTAGGTCTTTTTTGACTAGAAGATTTTATTGGGAAACCCATACCAGAGGCAGCTTATATATGCACACTATTACTAAATTCTATCAAACTAAAAAAAAGGTGCCCCCTTCCTTTCTTTTTGGTAATACACATCCCTTGCAAATATGCATGCTGACAGACAGTCTAAGAAGTTGGCATATATAATTTATACGATATAAAAAGTAAAAATAAAACAAAACCAAAAAACCTCACAGTCTTCAAACCTAAAGATACTCCTAGAACAAGCTACCTTCACGAAAGTGAAAGTGAACATTTTCGTAACCTGCTTGGGGGGGGAATATATACATACATACACATATATATAAATACATTAAAAGTAAATAAAAGTTGTATGGGAGTCAATATAACAAAATAATAAATTCTCATAAGCCTTTCTTGGCATAATACCAGTACTGTAACATTTTTTCCTCTGCTTTTCTTCTTATAAATAGACAAAACCTTTGAGCAGAAGGACAAAGGAAACACATCCAAATACACTGACATTATTCACCAACAAGCTCTTTAAAGGGATATTTAAGCAAATCAGACCAGAGTGACACTCCCCCCCCCATTCTATTTAAGTGTACTACATTTTTTAATTAAGCGCATCATATCAGAATTTCAGTCAGGGTTCTGACCACCACCGATGAAGCACAAGAAGTGTATTAAAGAAGTTTACTAATCAAAGCAGCAGCATCTCCTACCCTTGTCCAATAACACATCCCAAGAGATTTCTATTTGGACCATTTTCAAATATATTTATTACATTTCAAGTAGGAGTAGAAACAATGCAAATGAGCTATTCAGGGTATTAGTCAACTGCATGGCCACACTTCAACAAGATGCATGCACCTATTTCCACAAAATGGCTCCTCAAAGCCACTCCAGTTTATCAAGGTAGCTTTTTATTTAGAAAAACAACATAAAAAAAAGAAGGCAGAGAAAAATTACAAGCTGAAGCATTTATATTTACGCCACTCGAAATTTCACTTTTTTTTAATGCCCCCCCAATACCAAAACCTATACAGCATTCTACAGACAAGATCTGAAAAATAAGTCACTTGTGGTCATCAGCTCTTTCAGTGGAAGGAATAAAAGGCTTTAATATTCCAGGACTCAAGACTATAGATCAAAACAACGATCATCGCAAAAAGTCTTATTTATTTATTTATTTTAAAGTTTCACACTGCAAACATGCACAACAAAAAAAATCTCTATGTGAATCCGTGGCACTGGATTGCTGAAACACTCATTATGAAAGTGTCAGAAAGGACAAGACACACTGACACAAATTCCATTCGATCTCACTCAAACAATTATAGTTTCATAGACATTCCCAGCACTAACAAAAAATTCTCCAGAGCTAAAGTGTTTGTCAAATGAAGCTGTGTGTCACGTTTCACGCCGGAATATACTTCTGGTCTAGCTTGCAAGATCTGAAAAATAAGGTTTTGTTCAGGTTTTTTTTTTTAGAGGCTATCCTCCTTTATAACAATATAACACAATGCTGCGGGAGCATGTAGTTTTCTAACACAGTTCTAGAAGCAGCATTAAGTCTCATAACTATGCAATGGAATCGAAATATTTTCTTGAATACAAGCTACATTGAATGCCAGAGAGGATTCTCATCACAAGCGAGAATCATTCCATGTTTATACACACTGAGATAAGTCATCCACCTTAAGAGTCTCTCTCTTCCTGTTCATGTGGTATCTGCCAACATCCATTTCACAGCAGCAGCTAATGTTCCCATCCCAGCCCCGGTGTCACATCACTCAGAAAAGAAACTGCACCTTCAGCATTTAGAAAAAAAAAAAAAAAAAAAAAAATTTTTCCTTAGGGAAGGCTGCGGGAAGTTTTCCTGAACACCATCCAGACTCCACGTCGCAAGGTGAACAATAACGCTGTCAGAGCTGCAAGCCTGGCTCCTGGTTCTTCCTAGCAACACCCCAGTTAGCAGCCAAAGCCTCGCCAAAGGGTTCTGCGGCCTAAACGCTTGTGACCTAACCCAGCACAGAGATAAAGCTCCTGCTGAACCATCCCCTCTCAGCTCCTCTGACAAAGACCCTGTGTCATTGCAAGCCACACTGCTGGAGAAGAGGGCGGGGTGAAAGAAGAGAAGGGAGGCACACG